>Ga0126373_10005134_pt1 | contig 10132 bp, 11 predicted proteins | sample PanSoiMetPlot_11_FD_92545 | JGI IMG/M metagenome (GOLD analysis project Ga0126373, IMG submission 92545) | Tropical forest soil microbial communities from Panama - MetaG Plot_11 | ecosystem: Environmental > Terrestrial > Soil > Tropical forest > Bulk soil | place: Panama | collected 2016-02-17 | reverse complement strand
GTCCTCGACGTTCATGCGCCAATCGGGAAACGCACCCAAAAGTGTCCGAAACAGGTCGAGCGTCCCCTCCTTCGTGCCTGGAAAACCCGCGACACCCTGGTGCTCGACGAAGGGGTGCGGCCCGCCTGCTCGTCGAGATCGGCGGCATCGACCGGTTCCCGTCCAAGGCCCACTTCGCCTCCTGGAACGGCACCCCCCGATCGACGCCTCCTCCGGCGATCAAGTCCGGCACCGACTCTCCCGAGCCGGGAACCGGCAGATCAACCGCGTCATCCACGTCATGGCCATCGTCCAACTACACAACCACACCATCGGCCGCGCATACGTCGACCGCCGCGTCGGCGAGGGCAAGACCTCCATGGAAGCCGTCCGCGCGCTCAAACGACACCTGTCCGACGCCATCTACCACCACATGATCCTCGACGCCCAACCCGCAAGGACGAGCCCGGGAGGGCAACCGGGAAACGACTCTGACTCCAGCGCGACGACTCACATCCCACCGCCGGCTCTTCGGATCAGCCACTTCCCGGACCCGTCACCACCGGGCCTAGAACCGGAGCTCTCGCCGCGTCTTGACACAGAGGGGCGCCATGAGCGGATGGATTGTCTTCGGCATCACGCGGGCCGGCTGCCGCGGCCTGGCCGTGGGCGGGTGCGGGTGCGGGTGCGGGAAGGGCCTAACCCGGCCCACCCCCACCCCCATAGATGATCCGTTTGTAAGCTTCGTTCGGGTCGTACTCGCGACCGGACTTATTGCCCCCCCAGATGTCGGTTTCGTCTTTGCCGCAGCGTTGGCATCGCTGATACGGCTTGGCGTCCTCGGTGCGGAAGGTCTCCCACCGGTGGCGGTTCAGCCTGCAGAGAAGCGGACGCCGGTGACGCGGGAACACGAGTTCCATGTCGGCGGCGGCTGCTTCGGATGGGGTGTTGATCGCGGCCCGCAATGCCCAGCATCGGCTCAGCACCCCGGCCGCGTGGCGGAGCTGCCGGGTCCGGCCCAGGCCGTACAGCTCAGCGAGGAACTCTTGCCGGTAGCGCTCCCGGGTCGAGCCGGGCAGCACCCGGGTGGCCGCCTGCACGGCGTGCCGGGGCCAGAACCCCGCCGCCCGCATCTTGCGCTCAGCCATGATCACGCCCCCCTCCGTGGTCATGACGGTTCGGCCGCCGGCCGTGGGATGCGTACCCGGCGCTTGGACTTGGACTGATACGCCTCCGCCAAGGCGGTGCGGGCGGCTTGCGCGCCGGCCGCGGTGAGCCGGTAGTAGCGCCGGGCGGGGCGCCCTGCCACTTTGGGATCGATGTCTTCCCAGCGCGATTGCACCCAGCGCAGCCCTTCAAGTCGGGCCAGGATGGGATGCACGGTGCCGCTAGGCAGCCCGGCCGCGTCGCTGATTTCCACCCCGTACAGCTCGGCTTGCGGGTCGGACAGCAGGGCCCGCAGCACGAACTGGGTGGGGAGGGTCATCCGCAGCCGATCAGCCATGGTCTAACTCTACCTAGCCCTAGGTAGGAGTCAAGCGTCCTCGCCACGCTGGATCGCCAGCGATCAAGATCAATTGCTTCATCCGGAACTCGGCATGTCCGTTAAAGCCGCCGGAGGTGCGCCACGCTGTGTGGTCGTCTCGCCAAGCCAGCGGCCGACTGTCGTCCGCGGCGCCAGCGCCTAGCACCGGCGGGATCGCTGGGGCATGATCCGCTGGGCTGAGTACCGACCGCGGGGCGCTCGCAGTCTGGGCCACAACCACGTTCGACGAGCCGTTCGGCGACTAGGTCGCGATCGACGTCAATGACCAGCACGTTGCCTGTACGGCTCGAGCGTCGCCGAGGCGTGGCTACAGGCGGTGCGACTTTCCGCACGGTCATGCCTCGTGGCGAGGATGCCGCTGGCGGTCACTGTCCGGCGCCGCGTAGCGTGCCGGTTGTCTTGCCGCGCGAGTCGGAGGCAGTACACACGACGGCGTGGTCGCCGCCCTGCCAGGTCTCTTGGTCCGGGGAGTACCAGGACAGGTCGTAGCGCGACTGGTCGACCGGGATGCCGACGTAGCTGGCGAACTGTGTTGAGCAGACCTTGTCCGAGCGAGCGTTGATTTGCGTATCACCCGGCCACGACCCCGCCCCGAGATCAGGCACCGCAATCACTTCTTCGTCGTGAGGCAGACCGCACGACACGACCGGCAGATCCTCTACCGAGGCAGATCCCACCGGGACGGGATCGATGCAGTCGCCCGCGCGAAGCTTGTCAATGCTCACCCGTGCCGGACTCGACGCCGCGGACGATGACGCCGTCGCGGACCCGCCGCTCGAGGACTCGGCGCTCGACGATGACCCAGCCCCGCCCGTCGCTGAGCTCGCCGGCGGCGGAACCTGCTGCCCGGCTCCAGTGACCGTGCTTGTGCAGCCGGCAAGCAGCGCTCCACCGACGAGTGTCACAAGCAATCTGCGCATCCGCTTCCCCCCGAACCGCATCACGAACCTTTGTACGCCGCAGACCACGCGATCGCCTATGGCCCACGCATGGACTCACCCGCAAGACCCTCGACGGGTCGGTGGCGCTGACGCACTCAATTCGGCAAGACCGCGCGCGACTCGCGGCAATTGCGGGCGTTCAGCCGACCAGGCCCGATTGTTGTGCCGCCTGTTTGAACTCGCTCAATCGGCGGCATCCGGCCGCGGAGCAAAGCCGGTAATCAGTGACGCTGCACGCCGACGCGCTCGCCGTAGGCTGCGCCGCGATTCTGACGAAGCCTTACACGGCTGCGCAGTTGGAGGAGGTTCTTGCCGCGACAGTCACCTGCGCAGTTGCGCCGCGCTTCGGCCTCACATGAGCGACGCGATGAGCTGGGATCTCCCACTGCTTACGGTCTTGCGGTAGATGGCCCTGAGATGGTCCTCGGCGGTGAACATCGACACGTCGAGGTGCCGGGCGATCAGCCGGGTGGATAGGCCGTCGGCGAGCAGTCGCAGGACGGCGTGTTCCCGGCTGGTCAGTCCGTGCCAGCGTGCGAAGGCCGGAAGGACCTGGCTCGGGCCGGCGGGGCCGAGGGTGACGGCGACGTCGCCGGTCCGGTCGGACGGGTGAAGTGGCGCGGCGTTGATGGCGAGCCAGCGGCCGGAGTGACCGCGGATCACGGCGACGGCAGGCTGCCCGGCCGGGGTGTGCCGGGCGCGAGCGGTGGCGTCGAAGACGATCCGCAGGATGTCATCGCGGCTCATCTCGTCGTCGCCGCCGGCCATGAGTTCGCCGACACAGTCGTCGGCTGCTGTCGTGCTCGAGATGACGGTGTCGAGCGCGTCCACGATCATGACGCCGGTCGGCAGCGGGTTGGTCGGCTTGTCGGTGTGGCGCACGGTGTAGCGACGGATCGCGTTGGCGATCGGGGAGACCAGCTCGGCGGCGGCGCGCGTATCGGAGTGGCCGAAGGGTGCGACGTTGTCAGAGCGGAACAGCGCCAGGGCCCCCCACAGCACCCCGCCGGTCTGCAGTGCGACTCGCATTTCGGACGTGAAGCCCGCCGGTCGGAGGATCTCACGCAGCCGGATGCTGTGCGGCGCGTCGGGGTCGTCCTGGCTGATGATGCCGACCGGTATCGGGCGGCGGGCGAGGTCCACGTAGCGATTCAGGTCGGCATCGACGAACTCGTTGCGCGCGAGGCTGCTCGCGTCAGCGACACCGTTGCGCGAATACATCATCGAGCGCAGTCCGCTGACCGGGTCGAAGCCGATCACGCACCAGCCGTCAACCGGCAGCGCCAGTCGGAGCGCGGAGACGAGCGACTCGCCGAGGTCTTCGGTCAATGCGGGCCGATCGGCTTGGGCCAGCAATTCCGCCCGGGCGGCCGCCACGCCGCGTGTCGCCATTCATGGATGCTAAATGACGCACGCGAGGCGAGCCCAGTCCGGAAGGAAGTCGAAGCCGTCGCCAGCGGAGAATTGCCGGACGTTCGCGCCATGTTGATCAGCAGTCCAGATGTGCAGGCTGTCGGGGTAATCGAATTGCGCGAAGGCGATGTACTGCCCGTCGGGTGACCACGTGGGCGCGAAGTCTGAACGCGTTTCACTAGCCGCATTGTGCGTGAGCAGCGTGATTCGAGCGGCGCATTCCACCACAGACCGGCCGTTCGTGGGGACGGTCGCGATGTCTTGTGCCGGCTCGACATTGGCGCCGCCATATGTTTCGAAGACCACCTGTCCGGTGATCAGGCGACTCGGACGGCGAGAGATCCGCATTGTCGGCGCTGAGCTGCCCGGGCGTGAGCTGGCGGATATCGGTGTGATTGAGACGCATTCGGAAAACGGCCGTCCGGCCGGTCACATTGTCGACCCGAACGAATATCAGAAAGCCGCCTGTCCGCGAATTTGGCGTGATAGTTCTCGAACGCACCATCGATACCCCGGCTCGGACAAACGACGGATATGACTTCCATCCAGATCGGCCGTATAGAGCACGGCCGAGGCCGCATTGCCGTTCACGAGCGGGCCGACCACACGGCTAAACGTTATGTGGCGGCCGTCGTGCGTCCAGCCGGGAATGATCTAGGCCGCGCCCGAATCCGCGCATCCGGTGTCGATGACGCGTTCCGGCCCGGACCCGTCCGAACCAACCACAACCAGCTGGCTCGACCCGCCCGGCAGGTCGCGCTCGCCTATGACGTGCGACGCCCCGGTAAACAGCGGGGACACTGCGGGACGCCGCCGTTCTTGCCCGCGGGACCGCCAGGCAATGGAGACACGGGGATGACCCCTTACCAGGCAGCTGCGGTCTTCGGCGCTGCTGTCCATTCCGCGAGCGGAGCGCGATCGCCTGATCGACGGCGAGGCTGCCGGTGGGTAGGTGGGCGCCGGGCGCGGACGTCGGCAGTCATCTCGCGATTCGCGTGGACGGTCGCGTATCAGCGGTCTTGGCTCCCCCGGAAACCCGGGATGGCCGTACCGATGTCAGATTGCCACGCTGCCCATTGTGAAACGTCGTGCTGACTTGCGCCGCGGTGCACTCGATCGCGTTTACGTTCCAGCCCACCAACTGACCCGCGAATGGGTCGGCAGCGATACCTCCGCCTACCCCAAGGACCCGAAGACCGTCGCGAGGTCCCACTCCCTGGTCAGCCTGGCCATCTACACCGGCGGAATCCGGCTCGTCCCCCTCAGCGGCCACCTCACCCGCGCGACGTCGCCGTCACTACGCCGACGCCGTCGAGCTCTCGCCCAGACCCACCTTCAAACAAACGTCCGGCACCAGACCTTGAGGGGAACCCGATGAAACGATCACTCATCGCCGGCGCAGTCGCACTCCTGACCACTGCAGCCGTCATCGCCGTCGGCATCGCCGCAGCCACAACCGCGACAGCGTCCGCGGCCGCGGTCGTCACCCGCGCCTCGATCACGACTACCGGCACGAACCCACAGCCCAGTGACAACTGCGGAACGGGGATTGCCACCGGGACCGACACGGTCACCTACACCAGCGTCCAGGCGCCGACGGGTGGCTTCCACATCGCCGGAACGGACACCGGTACCGCGCGCGTCGACTGGCCCGACGGGAGTTACAGCCTCGAAGGCTTCACCGACCATTTCTCCGTCGTCGCCACCGCCGGGACCACGGTCGTGACCGACGCACACACTGACTTCGCCTACAACTACAGTGCTGGCGGCGTTCTCCAGTCGCAGGGAAAGTTCTACGCCACCGAACACTTCACCGTCACGAACGGTGTCATCGTGCGGGTGGACTTCGAGTTCAACCACGTGCACGGCACGTTCTGCTGACCGGACCATCAACAAGGCTCGTGGCCAACACACCTGCCGGACTGATCACGCGCCGAAGTGTCGTTAGCGGTCGCCTGACGGCGACGCGGTGAAACGCTGCGTCGATCGAGAAGACCGCACATCGGCTACTTAGAGACTTCTGTCAGGGCGGGTGTCCGGCCATGAGCGGATGGATATTGGGTTCGCCCCCGACGCCAGCGACGAACCTGTCGTAGCGACTCGACTCGCCGGTTTCCCGGTCGACCTGGAACAGCCAGTCCAGCGAGTTGTTCTTATCCGCGATATATACCAGTGAAGCGTCGTCGCCATGTAGTACTGCGTCTGCCCCATGGGCGGCACGCTACGGGTCAACCGGGTAGCGGCGAGGTGGCCACCCAGGTCAGCGCAGCCGTGATCGGCAGCCGGGTACCCCGCGACGGGTACAGCGCCGCGGTGACCAGCCACGGCCCGCGGCGGGCGCTGACGAGCACGTAATGGGGCCGCCTGAATGAGCGGTCCCGCGTGGGGCCGAACGGAATCACCGACCCGCTGATCCGCTGTTGGGTGAGGATGATCGTGTAACCGGATGCCCCGAACGCATCTAGCTGCTGCTGGTAGACCGTGTCGGTGGCAGGCGCATACCAGAGGCTGCTCCCGATCGTCTGGGTATCGGGGAACAGGTGGTTGTAGCTGGCCCATAGATCTATCCGGGCCTGCGGGCGCAGCTTGCAGCTCACCGTGAGCGGGCAAGGCCCCGGGTCGGCATACACGAAGCCCGCCGTCGGGCCGGGTGGCGCTGCTGCAATCGGTTGGACCGCCGACCGGACGAAGCTTGTGCTGTCACCGGCCAGCACCGCGCCTACGATCACAACGCCGAGGGCAAGGTATGGGGCGCGAGTCAGCCACACAGGGGTGCGGATGCGCCAGCCGCGTAGTTGCTCGTCGTCGGGCCTGCCGCCCTCGGGCGCCAGCTCGACGAACGTGACCACGCCCCTATCCTGCGTCCTCGACGGCCCGGGCGCGATCTCGGTGCGCAACTTTCCGCCGGGCAGGTACCTGGTGGCAGCCAGCGCGTACGCGCTCGCGCGCCTTGGCGAGCGTGGCGCCGGCGGCCGTCACCGCCACGACCCGAGCACACACTGAGTGGGCGTTCGGCGAACGCAGGCTGCAGTCGTCTTCGCAGGCTTCATGCGATGACCCGCATGATGCACTATGCGGACGCACGACATTTGGCGCGAGCGCGCGACTCGCGGCAGATCCGGACGTATCCAGAGTGACGACCGTGCCGACCCGGCCCACGTGTTGTGCGGCACGCTTTTTCACGGCCAGACTGGTGCTCCACACTCGAGAATGGGGGACTCGATGGACACCTCGAGCAAGCAGCTACTGACGTTCGAGCCGCCGGGCCCCGGGCCTTGGGACCTTGATCCGTTGCATTTCCCGCGGCCGGTCACGCCCTACTGGGCGGAGATGCATCCGGAACCCTTCGCCCGCGGCTTCAGCGACATGACCGCGTACTACGGCGCCCCGTTTCAGGCCAGGCGCGTCGCCTACGTCAGCGGATTCAGCTACGGACAGATGCGGCCACTGCCGGCCGAGGATTTCCCTGAGCGGGTTCAGCGTTGCGCGGAGGTTTTCGACCGAAAGCTGTGGCGTGAGCAGGCGCAGGAGTGGCATGAGGTTCGCAAGCCAGCATCAGTAAAAACCCACCGTGAGATCCAGTCGGTCGATCCCGATCATCTCAGCGACGAGGAGCTGGTCGGTTACCTGCGCCGCTGCCGCGAGCACCACGCCGCGATGATCAGGCAGCACATGGCGTTCACCGGCACCGCGGTCATCCCACCTGGTGACTTCCTCGTCCACGCGAGGGAGTGGACCGGTCTGCCGACGGTGAAGCTACTCGGTCTGATGCGCGGCGCGTCCAAGATCTCCGGCGGAGACTCGCCGGAGTACGCCGCACTGGTCGCTGCCTACCGAGCCGATGCTCACGCGCGCCAGGCCTTGGACTCGGACGAGGACCCGGGGGCGCTTCTCGAGCGCCTGCGACGCGAGCCCACCGCGACTGGTGAGGCACTGAACGACTACCTCGAATTCGCCGGCTACCGACTGCTGGACGGATTCGACATCTCGAACCAGTACGCACTCGAGTTGCCCGACGTACTCCTGCGTTCGATCCGGACTGCGATCGACGAGACAGGCGCGGCATCGAACATCGACGAGCAGGTTGCCGAGGTTCGCAACCATGTGCCCGAGATCCACCGCGAGGAGTTCGACGCGCTGCTCGAGGACGCTCGTGTCGGCTACAGCGTGCGCGACGAGCGCGGTGTCTACTCCGACATCTGGGCGTCCGGGCTGATGCGCCGTGCTGCGTTGGCGGCGGGCCGTCGACTGGAGGCACGTGGCCGGGTCCAGGCTGCTGAGCAGTTCGTATTCGCCGACATCGACGAGATGTGCGCGATGCTCGACGGAGCCGCGACGCCGACTGCCGAGGAGCTCGCCGAGCGCCACACCTACCACCGGATGTACACCGCCAAGGACGCGCCGGTGCACCTGGGAGACGAGCCGCCACCGCCGCCGGACCCGTCACAGCTGCCGCCGCCGATGGCCCGGCTCATGGCCGCGCTAGGGACGGCGATGGACGAGATGTTCGCAGTCTCGCAAGAGGAGCACGATGACACGGTGATTCGCGGCCTGGGTGCCAGCTCGGGCGTGCGCGAAGGAATCGCCCGGCGCGTAGCCGGTCCGGTGGATTTCGACCGCATTCAGCGGGGCGATGTGCTGCTGACCGAGGCCACTACTGAGGCTTTTAACATCCTGCTTCCGTTGCTCAGCGCGATCGTCACCGACAGCGGTGGTGCCCTGTCCCACGCGGCGATCGTGTCGCGGGAATACGGCATACCTGGTGTCGTCGGCACCCGCGACGCCACGGTTCAGATCGCCGACGGTAGTCGCGTGCGGGTTGACGGTGACGCAGGAACGGTGACGGTGCTCGAGTGAACGGGATCGTGCCGCTCGTCGGTGCGGAGGCGGAAGAGCTGTACGGCGCCAAGGCCGTGGGCTTGGGAGCGGCGCTGCGGGCCGGACTTCCGGTCCCACCAGGCATCGCCCTGCCCGGACCCGAGGTCGACGCAATCGCGTCCGGCGAGGTCGCTGCCACGGCCACACTGCGTGACGCCGTGCGAGAACTTCCGACGCCGCTGGCCGTGCGCTCGTCGGCTGTCGGGGAGGACAGCGCTGGGGCGAGCTTTGCCGGCCAGCACATCACGGTCCTGAACGTGCCGTCGGCTGATGACGTTGAAGGGGCGGTCCGAGAAGTCTGGTGGTCGGCCAACTCCGACTCGGCCATCACCTATCGCAAGCGGCTCGGTGTATTCGTCAGGCCGAGCGTCGGTGTGGTCGTGCAGTCCCTGCTGCAACCAGAAACGGCAGGGGTGATGTTCACGCGCAATCCGATCACCGGAGCCGACGAGCGGATGATCGAAGCGAGCTGGGGTCTCGGCGAGGCGGTGGTTGCGGGCCGGGTCATTCCCGACGCGTTCCGCCTGTCCCGAAGCGGCGACGTTCTCGAGCGTCGTCCAGGATTCAAGAGGTTCGCGATTCGTGCGTCCGCCGACGGTGGGACCGTGGACGAGGAGGTCGCAGCCGACTTGGTGGAGGCACTGTGTCTGCGAGACGAGCACCTGCGGGCCTTGTCGGCCCTCGCCGAAGACTGCGAGCGCGTGTACGGCGAAGGACGTGACATCGAGTGGGCTTTCGCCGGCGGGCAGCTTTATCTGCTGCAATGCCGGGCGGTCACCGTGTCGGCAGGGGTCGCACCACAACGCACACCAGCAGTCCCCACAGGTTCGGGCGACTCATTGTCACGCGTGCCGCTCTTCTCAAATCTCGCCCGGCCCGATCGCGACGCCATCGCGCGGCTGTTCACGCAACGGGTGTTCACGCCCGGCGAGACCGTCACCAAAGAGGGGTCGGAGGCGGCCGCGTTCTACCTCATCGAATCGGGCACAGCAACGGTCACCGTGCACGGTGCGTTTCGACGGACCTTGCATCCAGGGGACCACTTCGGCGAAATCGCCCTCATCGACGGCCAAGCCCGATCAGCCACGGTGACAGCTGACGGCGCGCTCGTCTGCCAGGGAATCACGCTTTGGGACTTCCAGCCGCTAGTGCAACGGAACCCGACGATCGCGTGGACCCTGCTGCAGACCCTGGCCCGCGAAGTGCGCGAGGCCAGCGACACACAGATCGGCAGGACTGCCGAGGCGCCATGACCTGGGTCAGTCACCAACTGTGGGCCGGCGTCCGCGAGGCGATCGCCAGCATGCTCCGCATCGGCGCGGTCATGGGCATCACGACCGTCGGGGCGGTCCCTCAAGCGCACTGACCACCATGC
>Ga0126373_10005130_pt1 | contig 10135 bp, 7 predicted proteins | sample PanSoiMetPlot_11_FD_92545 | JGI IMG/M metagenome (GOLD analysis project Ga0126373, IMG submission 92545) | Tropical forest soil microbial communities from Panama - MetaG Plot_11 | ecosystem: Environmental > Terrestrial > Soil > Tropical forest > Bulk soil | place: Panama | collected 2016-02-17 | reverse complement strand
GGTTTTGTCCCGCGACGAACTCCGCCAGCGGCTGTGGCCGTCGGATGTTTTTGTGGATTTCGAAGTCGGATTAAACGCTGCCATCAACAGACTTCGAGATGTCTTAGACGATTCTCCTGAAAAACCTCGCTTCATCGAAACTTTGCCTCGGCGAGGCTATCGCTTCATTGCTCCGTTGCAACGAGAACGTCTGGATAGAATATCGGCGCGCGTGCGTTCCCTCGCTGTTTTGCCTCTTGAGAACTTAACCGGCGACGCGGCTCAGGAATACTTTGCGGATGGGATGACAGACGCCCTGATTACGCGGTTGGCGCAAATCGGATCTCTGCGGGTTATCTCCCGCACATCTGCGATGCACTACAAGGGGACGCATAAAAAGCTCCCGGAGATCGCGAACGAACTAAACGTGGATGCCGTCGTGGAAGGCAGTGTTGCGCGTTCCGGATCTCACGTGCGCATCAATGCGCAATTGGTTCACGCCGTGACCGACCAGCACTTGTGGGCCAGACAGTATGAAAGGGATCTGACAGACATTCTGGTATTACAGGCGGATGTGGTGGGTGCTATCGCTCGCGAGATCCAAGTCACACTCACGCCCCAGGAGCAGGCGCGCCTGACTCTTACTCGCCCGGTGAACCCGGAGGCGTACGAGGCCTTCCTTCGCGGATGCTTCTTCTGGAACAAACGCACGGAAGACGGTTTGAAGAAGGGTCTTGAGTGTTTCCAGCATTCCGTCGAAAAAGATCCGAGCTATGCTCTTGCGCACGTTGGTTTGGCCGATTCCTTCAATATGCTCGCCTTCTGGGGGCATGCGGCCCCGCGCGAGCTCTCGCCGATAGGAAAAGCAGCCGCGGACAAGGCAATGGAGATAGATGAGAACCTTGGAGAGGGCCACGCGGCCCGAGGTTGGGTTCAGTTCGCTTACGACTGGAATTGGACTGGCGCAGAAAACAAATTACAGCGCGCAATTGAGTTGAACCCTGGTTATGCCACGGCACATCAGTGGTACGGGCACCTACTGGCCTATCAAGAGAGACATGAGGAAGCTTGCTCGGAAGTCAAGCGTACACTGGAACTGGATCCCCTCTCCCTGGTGATGAATTCAAACGCCGCTTTCATGTATTTTTTTGCGCGCGATTTCGATGCGGCAGTAGAGCGAGCGCGCAAAACCATCGAACTCGATCCGCATTTTGGCCCGCCATATCTGTGCTTGGGGCAAGCCCTGGAACAAAAGGCATTTTTTCCCGAAGCAATCCAAGCATTCAAGGGAGGCCTGGTTCATTCTGACCGCGCCCCTTTCATGCTCGCTGCGTTGGGGCACGCGTATGCGATGTCCGGGGATACCAGCGCAGCGCTGGTAATCCTGAAAGAGCTTGAGGAGCTTTCTTTGCAGCGCTATGTCTCGCCTTACTACTTCGCCGTCCTATCGGAGGGTTTGGGAGGAGCGGAGAACTCACTGACATGGTTGGAGCATGCGCTGGAAGACCGCAGTGCCTGGCTAACGTGGTTGAAAGTCGATCCGCGTTTTGATGCGTTGCGCGAGCAGCCGCGGCTTCAGGCGCTGCTTTGCAAGATTGGGCTCTCTTCCTGAATGCTTGTTTGTCATGTACGCCTCGACGGCGCTTTTTGTCTCTTTACGTTGCCCGCACCTGCCTCTTCCTTTCTAGCCACGCCGCTATCGATGCAAACCCAACGTAAAGAATAAGCAGCAGGACCGGGGTCGCGTTCGAACTTCCCGGCGGGGCCGCAAAAAATAAAATCCAGTGCAGCACCAGCACAACAATTCCGAAGATCGGCATCCCATACTTTCCGAAAAGACTCCCACTTTCTGTCGAACGCATATAAAGCCACATTCCCCCAAATAGGATCGCCGCTTCCAGTGCGAATGTCGGCATCGGATAATTCCAGAGGCCCAAGCCCACCTTGTGTGCATTGTCATACAGCGGAAGATCCGGACGGTGAACCAACAAGTCGAGAATCCAGTGAGAGAAGACCGCGAGTGCTAGAAGCAGGGCTGGCCTGTGGGAGCGCGCAGGAAGTATTCGATAGCCTCCATACACAAGCGCGGACCATATTATTGCCGCAACCAGACTGTGCGTATACGGCATGTAGTAAAGATCGAACGGATTTGTGGCGGTAATCCCGGGAACAATCCGCACCTTTTCAATGCCTAGTAGGATCAGGATGGACCACAGGATATCCACGAACTGAACGGCGAGAAATAGCAGCCACAGGGGTAACCGTTGCTCGACGCCCTTACACGCCAAACTCACGCCATAGTGTCCAGCGAACATACATCGTCATTATCACAGCTCTTTCTGCCGTTTCAAGCAGGCAGCGGATGAACGCGGCGAAGATTGACGTCTCCTGGAACTTATCTGGAACACAGCTTTTTCGCTCGCCCCGCTTTGAGGAACAGAATAGTTTCCGAGTTGTCGGCAACCCTTACCTTACGCGGATTATGGAAGGGTTGTCCGTCACTCGTACTATCCAAAAACCCTGGCCACTTCCCTCGCAAGGATTTGGCGGACAAATGCTTCTTTGACCACGTTTCCGCTGGAGGGGCCCTAGGCTCGTGCGGCGCACGATTCGCATGGACCTAATCTACTTGCAGAGCCTAAGACCGGCTATTGAAGTGGCACGCTGGTAGGACCAAACATTCGCCGTCTTCGCGTTAGTCATGTGGGCGACAAAAAAAATCGGTCAAGGCAGTGATCGCGGAAGCTCATCGTTGTAAGAAAAGTGCTACAGCTTTAGACTTGACTCTATACAGGGCGGAGAATTACTCTCACGTAAACTTCCAAACGTTCGCACGACAAATGGCGACATGAGGCTGAGGAGTTGTTTTTGTCACTTCTTGTCGCTTGTGTTCTTGCCGCAAAAGAATGAGCATCGCCTCAACTCGCTATCGGTCGTGAAATAGCGCCATCAGTATTGGTCGTGAGTGGAATTCGACAGTTCTGGAGGATACGATGAGTCACAAAGAATATCCACGCTGGTCAACCCTTAGGCTAACCTTTACCTATTCCACGATGCTCTCTGCGCTCATATTGTTCACTCGTGGAAGCTTCGCGATGCCTCAGGGAGCCCCATCCACTACAGGCGTCCAGAGCCTGACCCTGGTTTACGTGCCGGGCACCGCAGGTGGCATCACTGAGATCAATTCCGCTAACAACGTCGCCTTCGCCACTGCTCCTTGGGCGCACGGGTCTAACGGGGGGATTGCTATTACTCAAGACGGCTCCAGGATGTACGTCAGCAACCACGAAACTTCCAGCGTAAGCGTCTTTGACACGGCCACAAATGTACCCCTCATAGAAATACAGGTCGGACTGAATCCCATTGGCTTGGCAATCACACCGGACGGATCGCACGCCTACGTCGCCAATCAGAACTCGGATACTGTCAGTGTGATCGCCATCGCGACGAACAGCGTCATCAACACCATCCCGGTCGGCGCTGGGGCAAACCCAATCTGGGTAACGATCTCAGCCGACGGTTCCCGCGTATACGTCTCCAATCAAGTCAGCGGCACCATCAGTGTGATTGATACGGCGTCGAATACAGTTCTCACAAGCCTACCCATCGGTTCTCTACCGTTCCATTCCGCCTTTAGCCCCGATGGGCATTTTCTGTGGGTCAGCGTGCAGGGTGAGGGTGTAGTGAAACTGGTAGATACCAACACGAACACCATCGTCAGCGCGATTCCGGCGGGGCCCAACCCACGCGGGATTGCCTTTACGCCTGACGGCTCGCGCGCGTATGTGGCCGACTTTTTTTCAAACACCGTTGCGGTGATTGACGTGTTAGGGCGCACCCTCACAGGTTTCGTTACCGTCGGCAACAGCCCCTGGAATCTCGCGATCACGCCCAATGGTATCGCATACGTAGCCAATTTTGCCGACAGCACCATTTCAGTATTCGAAACTTCTACAAATCTTGTGACCGCGACGTTGCCTGCCCGGCAGGGGCCGGCCGATGTGCTGGTAAACACAACCGCGCGGCCACGCATCCTGAACTATTCGTTCCTGGCATTCGATCCGCCGGGCTCGGTGGATACCGTTTCGTTGGCGGTCAACGATCTAGGGGAAAGCGTCGGCAGGTTCCGAGATGGCGCTGGGACCGTTCACGGATACCTGCGGCATACGGATGGCTCGTTTGTGACGCTGGACGTCCCGGGCTCTACGTTTACGTCTGCAATTGACATTAACAATGGGGGCACGATTGTGGGGAGATGGCAGGACGCTGCAGGAGCCTCGCATGCCTTCACGCGTAGCCCTTCCGGTTTGTACGCTGTCTCCGATTTTCCGGGGGCTGTCGATTCCGAGTTCACCGCGATCAATTTACAGGGAACCCTGGTGGGCAACTATGACCTGGGAGATCCGACCACATCCATCGCCTTCCTGGATACACGCGGCACGTTTACCGCCTTCGAGGATCCCGCTGCGGCTCCCATGGAAACCGCCGCCGTCGGTATCAACTCGGCCAGCTTTATCAGCGGTTTCTTTGACGACGCTGCGGGAAATGAACATAGCTTTGTTCGCGCACCGAATGCGCAATTCCACAATTTCGATTTCCCGTTCGCGGACTTCACGGATGCATGGAAGCTGAACAATTCTGGAACTCTGGTGGGCCAGTACGCCACCAATTTCCCAAATCACGGATTTGTCTTTTCAGGCGCTATGGCTCTGACCGAGCCTCCCTCGCCCTGTCAGTTCCTCTCTTTTGATTATCCCGATTCAAGGAACACCGGAACGTTCGGAATCAACAGTGCCGGTACAATAACTGGCCTGTATCGCGTCCGGGGCAGCCCAGCGAGACACGGTTTTCTAGCCACACCCAACATGGCGGGAAATAGTCAGAACAGCCGATGCCAGGAGACCGCTAGCTTTGCGACGAGGCACGGGGCCGATTTTGAATCTTTTGATTTTCCAGGCTCCACGAACACGCAGGCCACGGCGATTACGCCGTCGGGCGAGATTGTCGGGCGCTATTTCGCATCAAACGGAAGCCAGCATGGCTTCGTCCTTCGCGATGGCGCTTTTACAACTGTTGACGTGCCAGGGGCAACGAGCACCGATGCTGCATGGGTCAATGCCAGTGGGGCTATCGTAGGAACGTACGGCACTAATAACGGAGGGCACGCCTACGTGTTGAGCGGTGGCGCCATTACGACCATCGATTTTCCCAGCGCCAGTCCGGTCTGTACTGCCGGCTTCGGCATCAGCAACGCCGGTGATGTTGTAGGAGTGGGATTCGTCTGCAGTGATTTTTTTCACGGGCACGGATTCCTATTTAGCAGGGGCCAATTCACGTTGGTCGATGTCCCGGGCGCAACGGGTACATTTCCAACAATGGTCATCGACTCCACGCGAATTGTGGGCACCTACATCGGCAGTAATGGTGTATTCCATGGCTTCTTGCGGCAAGCAGGAAACTTCACCACGATCGACGTTCCCAACTCCACCTTCACATGGATTACTGGCATAAACCCCGAGGGAGAAATCGTCGGTTTCTACAACGATAAAGATGGTAACCAGCACGGGTTCGTGCTGAGAGATGGCGATTTCGTAACGATCGATATTCCTGGCGCAACAGCCAGCGTGGGCAACGGGATTGACCCGCAAGGCGACGTGGTCGGACGTTACATAGCAACTGATGGCAATACCCACGGATATTTTCTAAGGTGTGCAACATGCGACCGACGTGATTCGATAGGGCTGCTAGGCTCGACGCGCTAGGTGAGCCGCAGACCCCGATCCCCACTCGAGCTGGATATGGGTTCGTTTCATTCGGTCGGCCCGAAACTTGACGGACATGGTGCCCTCCCTTCGTAGGTAAGGATAGGAATATCGTTTCGCCCAGCGGATTGCGGGGCATCTCGAAGGCTTTAGTTTAAAGACCCTGACGAAACAAATGGCGTGGATCGACGTTGAATAGGGAGTAGTGGCCGGAGTCTGGTTGGGTATGAACGCCCTGGGTTGCAAGCCCGGATCACAACGTAGAACACTCCTTCGTTTGAGTCCCGCGCGGCGCTCGCGAGGATTGCTCACTAGCTTCGTCCTTTTCATCGTAGTTCCGGCTATAGCCTGCACTCAGCGTGGATCGGTCGAGAGGCCCTCGGAGAAACGCGGGACCGGCGAAGAAACAGTGCACTTTACCAGCGGCGACATAACACTGGCCGGCACACTTGTCCTTCCGGAGGGGTCTCAGCCACATCCAGCGGTAGTTCTTCTCCATGGCTCTGGCCCCCAGACGAGGGATCTCTTTGCGGCGCGGTGGTTCGCGGCCGAGGGCATCGCGGCCATGGCATACGACAAGCGGGGTGTGGGGGAATCCGGCGGAGATTTTCGCAAGGTTCCGTTCATGGAACTTTGCGATGACGGACTTGGCGCGATCAAGTACTTGAAGTCGCGGAAGGACATTGACGCGAAACGGATTGGGGTGTGGGGCTTGAGCCAAGGAGGGTGGTTGGGACCGCTGGCAGCCTCGCGTTCGGCCGATGTGGCCTTCGTTATCGCCGTGTCTGGTCCAGGCGTGTCACCGGGAGAACAGATGATCGTGTACTACGCGAATGAGCTGCGCGACCAAGGCGTGGGCGAAGGCGATGTTCGAGAAGCCAGCACCGTGCGCCGAGACATTTGGAGCTACATGTCGAGCGGGCTCGGGTACGAAAAGACGAAAGCCGAGCTGGACCGAGCGCGCACGAAACCGTGGTACAACCAGGCGAGAGTTCAGCAGGACGAGTCGTTCGGGCCGCTCCCAACACCTGCGGAGCTAAGCAAACCGGTAGGCCGCAGCGCGATTTGGTTCAAGCAAGAGGCTGTCTATGACCCGGTTCCTGCGCTACGAGCGCTGCGAGTGCCTGCACTCTTCGTGTTCGGGGACCACGACCGGTTGATACCGGTGGACGAGAGTGTTGCGGTTATCCGGCGAGTCTTGGCTGAAGACAAGCACCACGATTTTACGATCCGGGTATTTCAAAACGTTGACCATGAGATGCGGCTGGTAACGGGCGAAGCGACGGGCCCGATCGATCCGGAATATCTAAAGGCAATGAGGGACTGGCTATCGATCCACGTCGTGAATTGACCTTGATGCGTTCTCTTGACTGGGCAGCTTACAGGCGGGAAAAAGTGGGTAGCCCCACTCCGCCTCGTGCTCAACGCACAAACTGCCAGCGTATCGCTTCCCGCGCAGAGCCCTGGCGGACGGCATTATCGCCGAAGTGTAACTGGCCCCAGTAGGGCATTTTACCGGTTACCGGGACTTAGGTTGTTCGATTCAGATCAGCGGCTTCAAATCCGTTTCAAAGGCATCCGTGTACTCAAATCCGATGACCTTTTTCCTGAGAATCCCCTGACGGTCATAGAGTAGTGTCGTCGGCAATCCTTGGATGTTGCCGAATTTTTGCCTCAAGTTCTCCGTTGCCACAGCGAGTGGATAGCGCACCCCAATCCTTTTTGCAAACTTCACAGGGTCTTCGGAATCCATCATTGTGTCGAATTTCAAGCCAATGACGACAAAGCCTTGAGAACCATAGCGGTCTTGAAGCTTCTGATACCCAGGCATTTCCTGTTTGCATGGTTGGCACCACGTCGCCCAAAAATCAATGAGGACGACCTTGCCGTGAAAGTCAGCCGATGAGATTTTCTGTCCTAGCAGATCATCCGCGGTGAAATCAGGTAGGCGTGAACCAATTTCTCCCGACGGAATTTCTGGCACCGGAGGGGGCGGAGCTGTTGATTGCCGACCACATCCAACGAATCCGACGATAATGAGGCTCAGCAACAACCGTTTTCTTGGCATTTATTCTTTTTTCTCCACTTCCAGAATCAGAAGTTTCAGGGGAGTTGATGCATCGACCTTCTGCTTCTTGCCCGGCGGCTTCTTGTACAGCTGGCCTCGAACCGTGATTATCGTTTGCGACCCAACGAGTAGATCCAGTTCCTTAGACAACTCGTTCGCCGCAAACACAAACGACCGATGGGGTTCGACCTGTAAAGCCGGATTCCCTGACGGGTCCTTAACGACCCTTCCTCGCGCCGTCACGTCCATTTCTGCTGCGGTGACACCGCTGTCGAACGTGGCCTTGAGAAGCTGAATAGGGTCAATCTGTCCGTCCTCTCTCGGGGTAATTTCAACTTTCCCATCTATCAAACTAACTTCCACGTTTTGAACGCCAGACTGGCGTCCTAGGTGCTGCTTCACACCGTATGCTCAAAAGTTTCAAGTCATGCCTTCGACGCGCATCTCGATATGCTTGACCTGCGCTTGCGATGTAGATGCAATCACGCATCCGAGAAGCAGCAGCAGTGCGATTCTTTTATTCATCTCATCCCTCGCTCACTTGAAAAACCACATCCGAAACTGCTGTGTAATGCCAAAGCTGATATGACGGCGAACTGGCATGAAGGACGCGCCGTTGGAACGCGCAAAGTCCCAGTCCATACCAATCCAAAGATGCATTCCGGGACGCACGCCGACGTATGTCGTCATTCCGGCGAGCAACTGGTCGCCTCCACTCCCACTCTGCGTAATCCCCGCAATGCGGTCATCTTGGGAATGCAGCCAAGTCAGAACCGGGCCGATAAACCACTCCTTCGCACCGTCCTTCGATTCGTAAGGGCGGTATGAGAGCCAAAAGCGCGATTCAAGATCGCTACCGAGGCGGGTTTTCTGCGTTCCCTCTGAACGCAAGAGCGCGTGAAAATCTTCATCAGCAACGAGCCGCCTGATGTTGAAAAGACCCGTGTAAGTCCAATTCGCGGCTAGGAAGAAATCAGTTGAGCCAGAACCCGGCTGCAACGTTGCGGGCAACAAGACTCCACTTTCGCTTTCCAAGTTTGTACGACCAGTTGGAATTTTAGGACCTATCGTGAATGACGATTGTGTTGTCCCCCGGGCTGAATCTCGACGATAGAAGCGGTATTTTACGAGCAACATCATATCCCCAAGGCCCGTTCCACCTATGTTTGGCGTTCCAGATGTTTGAAAGTTATTCGTAACTATCGGAACAATGACCGTGACATCAAAATTGCGATAGAAGCCCCACGTGAAATTGAAGTCGCCTTCATGTGAAAACGTGGGACGTGCAGTCGTCGGAGCCCCCGATGATGCCCCCGGCATTGGACCCCGCGTTGTGAAGACGGAGTTGTACGAAACAAGTCCGCCTCCCGGAAACGACGGCGGTGCGGTTTCAGGGGCCGCGCCTTGTCCGTGGGCCTGCGAGGTAAATACGAACAACCAAAGAATCGGCCAAACCAATACGCCCGTAAAACGCAATGTCTCCCCCAAGCGAAGAAGATGTCCGAACACACAAATCCTGTGAGCCGCGATGCGTCTGGTGGTCAGGCTAGATTCTGAGTTGTAGGGGGGAAGGCAAGAAGAGCGGAGGCGGAGCGTGCCAATCTGCTGTAATGCTGCGCGCCGACATTTCTAGGTCAACCGAATCTTGAGGAGTTGGCAACACGGCAATCATGTCGAGAGAAAAACGAACGTGTCTGGTCGGAGGCTGCACAAAAGGAAACTGCGTTGATCGCATTGTCTTGCAGCAGTCCTGACCTTCATGGTGTTCTTGCGGTGAGCAAGGCATCGAGTTGCAGCACTGCATCGCTTGTTCTGGTGTCGCCATCCCAGCGCAGTCGAAGGCGTAGGCCGCAAGCAAAACACCAATGGCAGCAACTAAAATGGGCTTACCAAATCTCATCTACACCAAATTAGCCTTCCAGCAGAATTGAGTCAAGACTCGCTGGCCCAATCTGGGAAACGACAAAATCGCCGAAGTACGTACTAGCCCTAAGATGGAACCAAGCTGACAAAACCGGGCACTAGGTGCTTGTGGTTGGCAGCGCTAGAATTCTGCTCCAACGCAAATGGCGACGTTTGTTCATTTAACTCTGGAGTCGAAAATAGGACGGATCCGCCGTAATGGCATCGCCCGGTTGCGCAAGGCTGTGGGCGTATCGCCGAACGGTGTCTTCGCAGTGCCCGTGACGCGCAATTTTTATGCTTCGCACCAGTGGTTGCGAGTTGAAGCGGCGCAATCGCGGAACTATTGCAGCCGTTTCCCTTCGCGTCCCCGATGAAGAGCGTGTTTGGCTCGGGCATTACGGTCAGGTACATCGCTGGTTGT
>Ga0126373_10005129_pt1 | contig 10137 bp, 9 predicted proteins | sample PanSoiMetPlot_11_FD_92545 | JGI IMG/M metagenome (GOLD analysis project Ga0126373, IMG submission 92545) | Tropical forest soil microbial communities from Panama - MetaG Plot_11 | ecosystem: Environmental > Terrestrial > Soil > Tropical forest > Bulk soil | place: Panama | collected 2016-02-17 | reverse complement strand
GGCAGGGTGGCCGAGACGAGTTCGAAATCCGACTCGGAATCAAAAAGGGCCCGGAAGCCCACGAACCGCAGCGGGTCGCTCTCGACTACGGCAATACGGATGAGAGGCTTTTTCGCCATCGCAGCTTTCATAGCAGTCCTTGGTAGTATCGAAACTGGACTCAGAATAGAACGAGTGGCGCACGTTGCAAAGAGTCAGTAACAAAAGGGAAATTACTGCGGTAACATTCGTACAAGTCCAAAAAGACGGTGGGAAGGCATGAATTTTCGGAAATTGGCCTGGTTCCTCTCAGTACTTCTGGTGGTTTGTGGGTGCGCGGCGGTCAGGCAAGCCCACGCGCAAGCGGACGCTACCCCACAGGCTCCCGCTTCGGCGCAGACAACATATCAGCCAAAGTTCCCGGGCGATCCAGCTCATTCGGATTCCGAAGCTGGTGCGTTGGGTTATATGCGCGTCGTGATTCGCGCACAAAAGGACTACCACAAGAAACACAACGAATATGCGACGAATTTCACCGATTTGATCAACCACGGTTCCTTTACCAAACGGATGGCACAAACCAAGGATCGTGGCGACTACACGGTGGGATTCAAAGGAAAGAAAGACGGCTATGTACTCACGATGACCCCAAAGAACCTAGATGGTCAACACCGGTCGTTTTATTCCGAGGAAGACGGAGTGATTCGCGCCGACGAGGCCAAGGCCGCCGATGGAAGTTCCCCCAAGCTCAAGTAGCTTTCTTGGCCGATGGCAGCGAGTGACTGCCGACCTTATCAACCATCAAGAAGCCTTGTCTGGTTTGATGTGCACCGCCTTACCATCGTGGTACGTAATGGTGGTTGGATTTCCTCCGTTAACGTAGTGAACTGTTTTCCAGGCGGGGTCGTCCTGCTTTTCCGGCCTTCCAACACCAATCGCAAAGTCCGTTTGCAGCTCGTTCATTCCCTGCTTCACTTCATGTTTCTCAATCGACTGCCATACATCGGGTGACCAGTGCTTGTAGAGGTCACGCGGATCCTGAATGTAGAGCATCTCGTCAGAGTAAATCTTGTACTCGCCGTCTTTCCGCAGCCCGACCTGAACCGCGTAGCTCTTGCCATCCTGATCGAACAGCGCCATCACCTGCTTCTGGCCGCCTGAGTTGGGTGCGGTATCTGCCACCACGTCTTTGATTTCCAGGCGTTGAATCGGGAGCAGCACGCCTGCTTCATGGTCGAAATTCGCACGATGAGTGGCGCGATCGTAGGGATAGTACGGGTAGCGGTAGCCCTCTTTCACCCAAACTGGTTGCTTGGTCAATTCGCGCGCTGACTTCAAGTCGTAAGCATGGAGCCTCTTGGGCACAACGTAGTAGTCAGGGTTCAGCGGCGGAGCGGCGGCTTGCTGTTGAGCTTGCGGGTTCTTCTCTGCATAGCGTTGATAGAGAACGTACCCGGTGCGCACGGCCGCTACCGCAATGGCCAGAGCGAGGGCAATCTGGATTTTTTGTTTCACGCCGGGATCAAGATTCATCGCAGTAATTTAGCAGTTTCTGACCGCGCAATTCAGATGCAGGGCGCGACACAGGCGTTCAACTTTCTGACCTGAAAGCGCTATCGCAATAATCGTTGACGGCGCAGCACCTTAACACTACTTTGTTGCAACACCTCTGGCCTCGAAAGAGGAGCGTTGCATGAAAGCGATGACGCTGGTGTTCTTGCTGGCGGGAGCCATTTTGCTTGGCATCGCCGCCGGTTCTCGTGGACAGTCCCCAGCACAACCGACCGAGGCACTCACCGGATTCGACGATCAGAGTAACGGCTTTTCCGATCCCGACCGCCGTAATGCAGATCAGAAGTTTTTCGAAGAAGTCGAGCATATTGCTCCGGACGGACTGGGACCCCTATACAACGCGGAATCGTGCCGCGAGTGTCATCAGACGCCAGTTTCCGGCGCGGCCAGCCAAGTCAGCGAGTTCCGAGTCGGCCATCTGGACTTACACGGGTTCTTTCAGAACCCTGAGATTCCCATCCATCATGGCTCTGAAGTCATCCAAGGCAGGACCTTGGTGAACGATCGGGCGATCTGCCCCGAAATCCAGCAGCATGCTCCGGAAACGGAGACCATCCGCACGGCTCGGCTGACAACGAATACGCTGGGGGATGGGTATGTGGAAGCGATTGCCGACGAGACGCTGATCAAGATACGCAGAGATCAGTGCAAGAACTCCCACAAAAAAATCTGCGGACAGGCTGTGAAGGTGCCCGTCCCGACCAGCGAAGGCACAAATCGGATCGGGCGCTTCGGCTGGAAAGATCAACACGCGAGCCTTTTGGCATTTGCCGCAGATGCGTATCTGAACGAGATGGGGATCACCAACAGCCTGCAAAAAGATGAAGTCACAACGATCTGCAGTCCTCCAGTCACGACAACCATCCCCAACAACGATCCAACCAAGACTACGGAGCCCAATAGCCTTCCCGATCCAACGGATAACAACCTGGAAGATATTGACCACTTCGCCAGTTTCATGCGGTCGTTAAAGGCTCCGGCCCGCGACGCCACGTTGACAGCAAAGCCCGATGCCAGTCACGGCGAACAAGTCTTCAACAAAATCGGCTGCTCGATTTGCCACGTGCAGACGATCGTGACCGGCAAGAGTCCGGCGGCTCCCGGAGGCCCGGGCCTGCATCCGGACGCGCTCGAAAACCGCACGATCCACCCGTACAGCGACTTTCTGTTGCACGACGTTGGCACCGGCGACGGAATCGCCATCGCATTGGTAGAACACTTTGGCCGCGAGCGGCTTGAGAAGCGCCTTCAAGAGGAGAAAGCAGCAGGAGCGAACGCAGCACCATCCGGCGGCGAAGACGAATGCAGCGAGAGCTATCAGACCGCTGTTGCCGAGGGCGAAAAACATCCCAGTCTGTTTCGCGATACGCACTGTGCACGGAACAAAATTAGAACGGCTCCGTTATGGGGGCTCCGAGTTCGCTCGCGACTGATGCACGACGGCAACTCGCTGCAACTGGATGACGCAATTCGGCGCCATCGGGTGGAAGCAGAAAAAGTGACGGAGAAATTCCTGAAGCTGAAACCGGCCGATCGGCAGGCCCTGATCGTGTTTCTGCAATCTTTGTAAGCATTTGTTGGCAGCTGTCGGCGACGAGTGTCGGACCAAACGAAACCAGAGAGCATCTTTGCGCTGCGCAGGATTGAGCTTGGCGCGAATAGCTTGTTTTCCCCTTCAATCCGCCCCCTTAGACTGCCGCCCGGGTGGCCCCCGTCGCGTGCGGTAAAATAGACAGAAGAGTGGGGTGGTCCAGTCATAAATCTGTGGTCCCGGAGGTTGGATGTCGGTTACGCAAGAAGAAGTGCTAAGCGCGCTGAAGCAATGCTATGACCCCGAGATTCCAGTGAATATCGTGGATTTGGGTCTGATCTATGAAGTGCGCTTCGACCCTGCTCCCGAAGATAAGCAGGATGTCACGGTAGATATGACGTTGACCGCGCAGGGATGCCCCGCGCATGTGCAGATCAGTGATCAGGTCCGGACACGGTTGGAACAACTTCCTGGAATCCGCAGCGCCCATGTGAACGTGGTTTGGAGTCCGGCCTGGACACCAGAACGCTTGAGTTCAGAGGCCAGGAAACAGCTGGGCATCGAGTAACAACACAGAACTTCCTAGGACCGAATCTCGTCGAGCATTTCCTCAACACCCTGCTCAGCGAATTGCGCGATCCGTTGCCCTGCACGCGAGACCACTTCCATTAGGCGCATGCCGCTCTGAAAATAGTCAGGCAAGGACGAGCGGATATCTTCGAATTTCTCTGGGTACTCCGACGCCAGTACCGCTAAGCCGACGCCCGCAGACAGAACACCTGCTGGCCATTTCTTCTTCAGAAACAGCACCGCTGAAGTTCCGAGAGACCCTGCCACCACAGCCTTCTTCCATCCGTCCATGCTCTCCCCCTTTTGCAGCCCATTCTAACGCAGCGGCGCCGTCTGCTTTATACTGCGCGGGCCGTGCGCAGAGGCAATACCACATTCTTACCGGAGCCAGCGATGCCCAAACGCCCCCAGTTTCGAAGCGCGTTCATCATTTTGATGCCGTTCTCTCTGGCTCTCGCGATTTTTTCTTTTAGCTCTGTATCTGCGGCACAGCAGCCGGCGGCAAAACCCCGCGCTCGTGATCTTGGAGTGCCCTTTGACGGAACTCCCGGTTCCTACAATGCGATCACGGACGTCAAGGGCGTCGAGGTAGGACACACCACATTGATCTCGGGCTCGGGAAAACTGAAGGTCGGAGAGGGCCCGGTGCGCACTGGCGTGACCGCAGTCTTGCCGCGCGGAAAAGATTCGCAAGACCCGGTATTTGGCGCATGGTTCACATTGAACGGTAATGGTGAGATGACGGGTACGACCTGGCTGGAAGACTCGGGCTTCCTGGATGGGCCGGTCATGATCACAAACACCCACAGCGTTGGGGTGGTTCGCGACGCGGTCATCGAATGGCGTGTCAAAAAGGCGCCGCCCGATCAGAACGGTTATGAATGGTCATTGCCGGTCGTCGCAGAAACCTACGATGGCGATCTCAATGACATCAACGGCTTTCATGTAAAGCCCGAGCACGCCTGGCATGCGCTGGATACGGCCCACGGCGGCCCGGTGCAAGAGGGCAACGTCGGCGGCGGAACTGGGATGATCTGCAACGAGTTCAAAGGCGGGATCGGGACTTCGTCGAGGGTGTTGGATGCCAAGTATGGTGGTTATACGGTCGGCGTGCTGGTGCAATGCAACTATGGCTGGCGCAGCCAGTTGCGAATCGCCGGAGTTCCGGTGGGTCGTGAGATTCAGGATCACAAAGTTCGCGACAACGATGTTGGGTCGATCATCGTGGTGGTTGCGACCGACGCGCCCATGATTCCAACACAGCTGAAGCGCATGGCTCGTCGTGTTTCGCTCGGATTGGGAAGAGATGGCAGCTTTTCAGGAGATGGTTCCGGCGACATCTTTGTGGCGTTCTCGACGGCGAATCCCGGGGCGGCGGACTCGAAAAGCGCACACCAGATAACGATGCTGCCCAACGAGAAGATGAATCCCCTCTTTCTGGCTACTGTTCAAGCCACGGAGGAAGCAGTGGTCAACGCGATGGTCGCCGCCGAGACCATGAAGGGAATCAATGATTTCGAGGTAATCGCGCTTCCGCACGATCAATTGCGAGAAGTGCTGAGGAGATACAACCGACTGGTGAAGTGAGCCCAGTCCTGGACCCAAGTGGTCTACGGCTGCACGAATGCCAGATGTCGCAGGCTCCGGCGGGCTGATTTCTTCTCGCATGAGGTGGAGCCAGATCGCGGTGCAGTCGCTCGGCCACCGGGCACGATTTCCAGTGCGACCGCCTGACCCCAGCGTTTTTGATCGCCTAGGGGAACCAGTTCCTCGACGACGTACAACTTTCGGGCAACATCGCAGGCCAGTTCATGCCAGCGCCTCTCGCGCTTGGCGGTGCGAGAATTTCGCCAAACAACTTTTCGTTGCGACATCTTGATACTCCAGCAATCCGGGTCGTCAAATCTGGACCTCAGAGTCTGCTTTGGCTGGAGTATGGAATTACTGAGCCGCACGATGTCGCCATCGTCACATAAGTTTTGTGACCCTCATCCCACGATGGCCCAGGTGGAAAGGGCGCACAAACTAATGCCCGCAGACTGGACAATCTGCGGGCAAGTTCCAGGGAAAATAGCTTCTCGTCGCTCTTCAGTTCGTCACGGCTCGATCGGTAGCTTCCAGTCCTTTGTCGATGATCGCGAACGCCTCCCGCAGTTGCTGTTCGTTGATGCAGAGCGGAGGGTTCGTGTAGAACGTGTTCCAGCGAACCAGGGTGTAGAGTCCGTTTTCCCGGAAAAACTTTCCGAGAGCCGCCATCTCCTCGGAAGTCCCGTTGAAAGGCGCCATGGGCTGCTTCGTCTTGCGGTTGCGGATGAGCTCCACGATTCCGAACAAGCCGATCGATCGAACTGCTCCCACGGAAGGATGCTTCGCCTGAAGCTCGGCGCCGAGGTCCTTCATGATCGCGCCCATCTTGCCGGCATTCTCGATCAGTTTGTCTTCTTCATATACCGAGATGGTGGCGAGCGCGGCCGCGCAGCCCATGGGATGGCTGTTATAGGTCAAACCGCCGTAGAAGACTTTGTCCTGGAAGTGCTGGGCAATGTGATGGCGCATGCCGATCGCACCCAACGGCAGATAGCTCGAAGTCAACCCTTTTGCCATCGAGATCAGGTCGGGCACAACTTTCCAGTGGTCGATCGCGAACCATTCACCGGTACGGCCGAAGCCGGCCATAACTTCGTCGGCAATCATCAGGATGCCGTATTTGTCGCAAATCTTTCGAACACCCTGCATGTAGCCGTCGGGGGGAAGCAGTATGCCGTTCGTCCCGACAACCGTCTCGAGGATGAACGCAGCGATGGTGTGCGGCCCTTCCAGCTGAATGACTTCTTCGATCATCTGTAGCGAGCTCTCGGCAGATTCCCATCCGCGCTCGATACCGTGATATGGATCGAGCACACGCACGACGCCCGGGATGCCTGGTTCCGCAGCCCACCGGCGTGGATCGCCCGTCAGTGTGATGCTGCCTGCGGTCGCTCCATGGTAGGAGCGGTAGCGAGCGATGATCTTGTGACGTCCCGTGAAAAAGCGCGCGATCTTGATCGCATTTTCGTTGGCTTCGGCGCCGCCATTAGTGAAGAAGAATGTATCGATGTCGCCGGGGGTGATTTGGGCCAGTTTGGCACCGAGCCGGGCGCGTGGTTCGGTAGCCATGAACGGGTTCGCGTAGGCCAGGGTTTGCGCTTGTTCGTGAATCGCGCGAATGACGCGCTCGTCGCCGTGGCCGATGTTGACGCTCATCAACTGGCTGTTGAAGTCGATGAAACGCTTCCCTTCCGGCGTCCAGAAATATATGCCCTTGGCGCGGGCCACGGGGATTGGGTCAACCTTCGACTGGGCAGACCACTCAAAGAGTGTGTGCTTTTTGGTGAGATCAACAATCTCCTGGCCGGATAACGACGGCGTAGTTGTGAGGGTCGTCATTTTGATTCCGTTGGGGTGCTTTCTGGCGAGCTACGCTCGCCTGCCCAGACGAGGGCGTCTGGGCCCACGTGTTTGTCAGAACTTGCGCGAGTGCTCTTTTGCCCAGCGCTCCACCACAACTTTTTGCTCGGTGTAGAACTCGACCGAATCGCGGCCTTGTCCGTGCAGGATGCCAAAGAAGCTATCCTTCCATCCGCTGAACGGGAAGTAAGCCATCGGGGCAGCGACGCCGATGTTGATGCCGATATTTCCAGCCGGTGCTTCGTAGCGGAAGCGTCGCGCCGAAGATCCGCTCGATGTGAACAGCGATGCCTGATTCCCGTACGGGTTGCGTTCGAGCCACGCGATGGCTTCGTCCATGTCATTAGCGTGAATCAGGCTCAGCACTGGACCGAATATTTCCGTGTGCGCGAGATCGCTGGTTGCAGGAAGCCCATCAAGAATTGTGGGTTTCACGAAGTTGCCAGTCTCGTGTTTCGGGATTTTCGTGTTGCGTCCGTCGAGCAGCACCTTCGCACCTTGCTTCTCACCGGCACCGATCAGAGACTCGATCCTCTCTTTGCTCTGGCGGGTGATCACAGGCCCCATCTGGACGCCATCTTCGAGGCCGTTGCCGACTTTGAGTTTCGCCGCAGAATCGGCAATTGCGTCACGGAATGTTTTTTGCGCATCGCCAATCGTCACCGCAACCGAGACCGCGAGACACCGCTGGCCCGCGCATCCAAAAGCACTGTCAGAGATGATCTGCGTTGCCATCTGCATATCCGCGTCGGGCAATACGATGACGTGATTCTTGGCGCCGCCCTGGCACTGCGCACGCTTCCCATTCGCTCCCGCACGCGCGGAGATGTAGCGCGCGACCGGAGTCGATCCGACGAAGCTGATGGCGCGCACCCGAGAGTCATCGAGCAACGTGTCCACCGCGGCCTTGCCGCCGTTGACGAGATTCACGACTCCCTTCGGCAGCCCTGTCTTCTCGAGCAACTCAAAGATGTATCGCAGCGTGAGCGGCACTCGCTCGGACGGCTTGATGATAAAAGTGTTCCCCGTCGCAATCGCATAAGGCAGGAACCAGAACGCTATCATCCCCGGAAAATTGAATGGCACAATCGCGGCCACTACACCAAGCGGCTGACGGATCATCATTTCATCGATCCCGCGCGCGACGTCTTCGAGGTTGTAGCCCTGCATCATCATCGGGATGCCGCAGGCGACTTCGACGTTCTCGATGGCGCGCCGCATCTCGGCCTTCGCTTCCGTGAAGGTCTTGCCGTTCTCCTGCGTGATGAGGCGACTGATGTCGTCGAGATGCTCTTCGAGTAATTGCTTAAGTTTGAACAGAGGCTGAATGCGGTCTTCAGGCGGCGTCCGTCGCCACGCAGGAAAAGCCGCGGCAGCTGCGTCGATCGCTTTTGTTACTTCGGCGGCATCGCTGAGCGGAACTTTGCCGAGGTTCTCGCCGGTCGCGGGATTAAGAACGTCGGTCCACTCGCGGGCGGTCGACTCGACCCATTCACCGTTGATGTAATTGGGTATCTTGGTTTCGGTAATGACAGCGGTACTCATATCAATCTGCCTCAACAATCGTCAAGAATCGCGGCCTGGACCCAGGCGCCGCACTTGGCTCGTTTTACTGTTGCTATAAAGCTTACACCGGCTGCGCGGCCGCTTCGTGCTTTCTTTCATAAACCGACTTGAGCCCACCTTCCAAAACGTCCAGCCCTTCATCGAATTGCTCGTCGGTGATGACAAGTGGCATCAGCAGTCGAATCACGTTGCCGTACGAGCCCGCGGAGATGGTGATCAATCCGTGCTCGTAACAGTACTGCGTGATTTCCTTGACCTCTTGAGCCGCAGGTTCGCGGATCTCCTGCGATTGCACGAGTTCAAGCGCCTGCATCGCGCCCAGGCCGCGGACGTTGCCAATCATCGGCCAGCGCTTTTGCCATTCGCGCGCCCGCTTCTGAAAGTGATCGCCCAGTTCGTTGGCGCGACTCAGCAGATCCTGTTTCTGGAAAATATCAAGCACGGCGAGAGCCGCTTCACAGGCGGCGGGATTTCCTGCGAATGTGCCGCCTAGGCCGCCAGGTCCGGGTGCGTCCATGATTTCTGTGCGACCGGTGATCGCGGCCAGGGGTAAGCCGCCACCGATGGACTTTGCGGTAACAATGATGTCAGGCTCGATCCCATAGCGTTCGCTGGCGAACAGGGCTCCGGTGCGTCCGAAGCCGCTCTGCACTTCGTCCGCAATGAACAACACCCCGTGCTTGTGGCAAAGGTCGATGAGGGTGCGGAAGTAATCGAGCGGCGGCGCAACAAAGCCACCTTCGCCAAGCACCGGTTCGGCAATCACGGCGGCTACGCCTTCCTGAGCAACGACGCGCTTGAACGTGTCTTCCAGATGGCGCGCGCAGTAAAGATCGCACGACGGGTACTTCAACGAGTAGGAGCAACGGTAGCAATACGCGTACGGGATCCGATAGACCTCTCCTGGAAACGGATGGAAACCGGCTTTGTATGGATGCGTTTTGCTGGTCAGTGAAAGCGCCATCATCGTGCGCCCGTGAAACGCGTCTTCGAACGCGATGATGCCGGGGCGCCCAGTGGCCGCGCGCGCGATCTTGACGGCGTTTTCGACAGCTTCCGCACCCGTGTTTAGGAAAAGTGTTTTCTTCGGGAAGTTGCCGGGTGTCACTTCGTTGAGACGTTCTGCGAGTCGCACGTAGCTTTCATAGCCGGTGACCTGCACACAGACATGCAGAAACTTCTCGAGCTGCTTCTGAATCGCCGCGACGACTCCGGGCGCGCGATGGCCTGTATTGAGGCAGCCAATGCCACCGGCGAAATCAATGTAGCGGTTGCCATCGACATCTTCGAGAACCGCGCCTTCGGCTCTTGCAAGATAGATGGGCGTCCCCTGCGACAGGCCGCGAGGAATCGCTGCAGTGCGACGGTCGCCAAGCGCTTTGGAGTTCGGTCCCGGAATTTTCGTCTTTAACTGAATCGTCGCCATCTCAGTACCACCCGATCGGAGCTTCGTTGAGATTGATGTGCACCTG
>Ga0126373_10005128_pt1 | contig 10138 bp, 9 predicted proteins | sample PanSoiMetPlot_11_FD_92545 | JGI IMG/M metagenome (GOLD analysis project Ga0126373, IMG submission 92545) | Tropical forest soil microbial communities from Panama - MetaG Plot_11 | ecosystem: Environmental > Terrestrial > Soil > Tropical forest > Bulk soil | place: Panama | collected 2016-02-17 | reverse complement strand
CCCTGAGGTAGCAGACTGTGTCATCGGCACGGACCCGGTACACCGCGAGGAGCCGGTTGGGTGAAGCCGGCTCGAGGGACACCGAGCCCGCGGCCGGGAACACGCGACGCGCCACCGACGCCAGCATGGTGATGTCCACGACCTCTTCTTTGGGCACGCCACTCTCCTCCATGGCCGCGACGGGCGGGTTAGTAACGGAAGTGAGACCTATCAGGGGTCGGTGGCCAGGCGTCCGTGGACGTGATCGTCGTGGCGCATGCCGAGGCCGTCGCGCGAAGCAGAGCGCAAGATGCCCTCAAGAACGAAGCCGGCATTGGACGCTACCCGGCACGAGCCAACGTTGGCCGCGGCATGCTCCAGCTGGAGACGAGCGAGCCCGAGCTCGGCGAAGGCCCACCGGGTCACGATCATGACCACCTCGGTGCCTATTCCGCACCGGCGCTGCCACGGAGCGACCCTGTAACCGATCTTGGCGGTCGCATGCTCGCGGTCGATCGCGAAGATCGAGCAGTTCGCCACTAGCCGATGACTCGGCCGGTCGACGGCGTGCCAGGTGGCGTGCGTCCCGTCGCTCCAGTCGGCGCCACGAACGCACCAGGCGCGCGCCGTTTCGGCATCTATCACGGCCGGTGCCGGATTCCACCGCACCACGTCGGGATCCTGCAGCATGGTCAGCGCATCGACGGCGTCATCCTCCAGCGGCCGGCGCAGCAGAAGACGGCCAGTCATCAGCTCAGATGGATCCGAAAGCTCGCCAAATGGCGGCACATCGATCGCCTGCTTCTGGCCGGGCGGCGCCGCACTGTCCAACTCTTCCATTCGGCAAAGCCTAACGTTGACTTCAGCGATTTCAGGCGGACAATTCATGGCTAATACGACTGGCGGGCTGACCGGGAGGGGACATGCGGGTAACCGGCGGGCGCGCGGTCGGCGGCGCGGTCGGGCTGATCGTCGTGCTACTGGCGTGCACCTGCGGCGTCGCTCGAGCCTCGGGTCCGACTGGCTCGGTGCGCAGGTCGATGGCGGCCGCCGAAGTGGTCAAGCTGCTGGCCGCTGGCCGGTCATTTCGCGCCACTCACCTGCGGATACTAGGTGATCTTGATCTGAGCGGTGTGCCGTTGGTTAAGGGGTCGTTTCGGTGCCCTTCGTGCACCTTTGAGCGCTCGATAATCGCGCCGGATACCGAGTTCGGCGATGTGGTCGATCTGGCCAAATCGACTATCCGCGGGTCGATAGATATGCAGGGGGCGGTCTTCGACCGGAGCGCCGTATTCACCGGCGCCGTTGTTACCGGACAGGCCGGGTTCGACACCGCGATATTCGCGCCGACGGCGTCTTTTGACAACATGTCGTTCGGCGGCACCGCTAGCTTTACCGAAGCTCGGTTCCAGGGCGATGCGACATTCAACGGCACCGACTTTGGCGGGCCGGCGCTGTTCACCGGCGCCGCCTTCCTCGGCGATGCCTTGTTCGACGGCCTGGCCACCCGTGGACAGACCAGCGCTGCGTCGGCGCGGTGCGCACAGAAGGTGGCAGGAGCGTTCGGCGATAAGGCGGAGTTCGGTGGAGCCGCTTTTCACGGCCGGGCCGACTTCGGCGGCCGCTGTTTCGCCCGCGTCGCCGACTTCTCAGGAATCACCGTTACCCGACCGGCGAATTTCAACACCGCGCAGTTCGTGGGCACCGCCACCTTCGAGGGTGCCAGCTTCGGGGACGACGCATCGTTCACGCTCGCCACCTTCAGCCAGGACGCCAGCTTCGATAGCGTCTCGGTCGGTCACAATCTCACCTTCGACGCGACTGACTTCGGCCCCGAGCTTGACCTCGACGGAGCCGCGATCAGCGGAACGCTGTCACTGGACACCGCCTTCCTGCCGACCGCGCTTGACATTGAGAACGCCAACATGGGCGGCCTCGTGCTCAATCCCGGCGACGTTAGCGCGGTCATCACGACGTGCGGATTGCTCCCATGCACCCAGATCGCGATTCTGCAGAAGATCGAGCAGACCGCCCGCGCCGCCGGTGACACGGTGACGGCCAACGACGCCAGGTATGACTGGCTCGCACTGGCGGGGCAGGCCCGGCTGAACGGCATGCGGCAGAAGCCGGTCCAGTGGATCTGGACGTGGTTCCAGGACCGCCTGTGCTATCGGTGGGTAGCCGGCTATCTGGTCAGGCCGCTGTCTCCCGCGCTCGTGTTCATCGCGCTCTTGGTGCTCGGGTTCGCCTGCCGAATAGGCCGGCTTCCGCAGCCAGCGAAACACGCTGAGAACCCGCCGGAGCCCAGCGCGTCGGCGACACCGGCGCCGGAGGCGGAACCAGACGTCGTCGCCCACATGGTGGAAACGGTGCCGTCAGAAGGGACCGACGAAGGTGCCGATCACAAGCGCGGCCCGCGCCGCCGCGATTCGTCGCACTGGATACGAGCATTCCTTGACGTAGGCGCTGTGGCTTTCTCCCCGCGGCCGCCGCCGGAGCTGAAGGACGCGACCAGCAATCCAGTCGGTGCCACCATTGCCTACGCAGCCGTCCGGTGGATCGAATTCGCCGGCTTCAAGGTCTTGACGGTGCTGATCATCACTTGTATCGCCAACTACAACGAGACGCTCCATCAGTTCATAGAGTCCATCATTCGTTAGCGGGAGGCGCCATGGGCAGCAAGCCAAGGACCTGGGTCGCCGCGATTGTGGCGGTCGTGACGATGCTTTCCCTGGCCGCTTGCGGCGGCTCTGGCGGTCCGACGGGCTACGCCGGACATGTGCTGACCCGATTCCACACCGGGGTAACTGTGGCCGGAACTCCGGCTGGCTCAGGAACGCCCATAAGCGCCGGCCAGCGGGTCGCGACCGACGTCACGGGGGCTTTGCAGTTCGCGGCGGGCAAACTGACCTGCCGTCAGTTCGCCAGCACCGACGTGATCGTCCAGCCCAGCTCCGGCGTGCTCCTGCGGTACTCCGGCGGCGGCTCGAGTACCAGCACAGTGACCTGCTCGACGTCGCAGAGCGGTCCGTGTCATCCACGCTGCAAAGTGGACGCCGGGCACATTCTCATAACCATGGCCGATCCGTTGTTCACGGTACTCGGCTACGGAAGCGAGATAACTGTCCGTGTGGCGGCGGGCTCGCTGACGTTGATCAGGACCGGATTGTCCGGTTCGGTGACGCTGAACCCGGGCCAGCAAATGACAACCGTGGGCGATCAGCTGCTCAGCACGCCAATCTACTTTGACCTCGCCGATCTGCCTCCCTTCGAGCAGCAAGCATTCCACGAGCTGAGGTCGTCTGACCCCCAAGCTGAGCTTCGCGCGACCACCGCGGCTGGCCTGAACGACAAGTCGTTCACCTGCGGCAGCCAGCGCCCATCACTCACCGTCACCGGGCAGATAGCGTCCGACCAGCCGACCACGCTGACCTACCAGTGGCAGCGAAGCGACGGGACCCAAAGCGGGCTGTACTCGATGTACTTCACCCGGCCTGGCGTCCAGCAGGCACAGGCGGACACCTGGACGCCGCCGACCGATAACTTCGAGGGAACTGACACCCTCAAGGTCTACGGAGTTTCAGCGGCGTCCGCCTCATCGGAGCCGGCCAACGTCCGCCTGAGGTGTACTCCGGCGTCCGCCACGATCATGTCAGTCAGCCTGACCAGCTTCACGACGAGTGGAACGACAGCGTCAGCGACCTGGCACGTCACGACCGACACCACCGACCCATTCACGTTCACGGCTGAGTTCGCGCAGACCAGAGACACAAGCACGGACATCACCACCGACGATAACTATTACGCCGCTCCGGCGATGACCGAGTCGGGTCAGACCTCGTACGACATACCTGTCACCTGGCAATACAACGCCTGCCTGCCGGACCCGTTGGTTGTGACTCTGGGCACGGCTTCTGGCGCCGGTGCCCCGGTGACCACCCCACTCGGAATCACGAAAAAGACAGGTAGCTGCATCGGGTAGGAAGCCGGTAGCCCAGCTGTCCCGAGCAGAAACTATGACAGGTCGATTTGGTACATCCCGCGGCCGTGCGTGACGGAGATCAGGGTCTGACCCATCCAGAACAGGTCGTCGACCGGGCAGTTCGTCGGTCCCTCATTCGTGGGCGACCAGGTGGTGCCGCCGTCCTGACTGGCGAACAGTCCCACCTCGGTGCCGGCGTAGACAAACTCGGCATGGAGGGGATGCACTGTTACCGCTCCGACGGGGGCTGTGGGCAGGGTGGCTGACAGGTCAGTCCATGTTGTACCGCCGTCGCGGGTTGCCCAGAGGTTGCCTCTGGTGTACCCGCCGAATGCGACGAAGACGACATCTTTCTGCGTCCGGTCGATCGTGATGCGAGTGCAGTAGCGCTTTGGCGGGAACGATCCTGAGCTGACTGGCTCCCAGGTGGGGGAGCCAGCGGTGCCGTTGCTGGTTCGGAACAGTGCTCCGTTGGCATGGCCTGCCCATATCGTCTCGGAGTCACCCAGGGCGACAGCGAGTGCGCTGATTTCAGTTCCGGGCGTACCGATCGGGTCCTTGATCGACTCCCAACTCGGGCCGGAGCTTGGCGTGTTGGGCGTCTTTGCGTCGTTCGTTCGCCATAGTGACAGTCCGCCGGCAAGTATCCGGTCGGACTGGTTGGGGTCCAGCACGAAGGGTGCGATGAATAGGGCTGTGGCCGCCTGGCCAGGTTGTGGGGGCATGGCGTCCGGGATGCGGTAAGGCGTCGGCTTCCAGCTCCACTGGTTGCTGGTCTGGTCGAAGAACTGACCGCTGATGTACCGATCGCCCTGTTGATCTTGGCTAGTGCCACCGTCGGTGTTCCTGTGGATGTTCAGGTAGACGTACTCGCCGTAGAAGATGCTGGGATCGGTCGGGTCCGATGCACACCATCCTCCGTCGCCCCCGAAGATCGTCGTCCACTTCTGCGGGCCCTGAGAGGGATCGAAGCAGAGTGTGCCGTTGTCTTGCGCGCCACCTATGATCTTCCCGCTGCTGATGTTGCCGGCGCCGGCGTAGAACTGTGTGACCCCGAAGGAGTTGTCCAGGCCAGTCCAGCCGCTCTGGTAAGGCGGCTGAGCCTCCCGGCCGACGGCTTGAAGGTCTGGCGCGGCGCATATCCCGCCGTCGTTGCCGAAGAACACCGCCCGGTTGTTGGTGCCGTCGTAGGACGGGTGGGCGACGATGACGTGCTGGTCGGCGTGCGGCGAGGGCGGGTGAGCCCACCAGGTGCTGATCTCAGCGAGTGTGTCACCGCCGTCTGTGCTTCGCCACAGGTTGATTCCGCCGACGATGAGCAGGTTCTCGTCAGTGGGATCGCCGGCCCAGATCACGTTGCCGTACCAGCCCTGGTCGCCCAGGTATGGCGCGGCGGTGCCGTCCGGGGCATGCGTAGCACGAGCCTGGTAGTTCGCACCGCCGTCGTCCGAGCGCCAGATGGCGCCTGCAGTCATTTGAACTGAGGCGTAGACGACGTCGGGGTTCTTTGCCGCGTACGCGAGCTCTACTCGGCCTGTCCACGCTGGCCCGTGACTGGCGGCGGCCCAGGTGAGTCCGCCGTCCGTCGTGAACCACACTCCGCCGCCTGGACCCGGGCCAAATCCCTCGCCGGCGACCGCGCGGCCGTTGTCCCGCGGGTCGAACTTCACGTCGGCAATGCGGCCATCGAGAACCTTCGTCCAGGTCGCCCGACCAGGGTCGGCGCTGCGGAACAGGCCGCTGTTGGTCGCGGCGAGGATTACACCGGACGCCGCGACCGCGATGCGATTCACGTACGAGAAGTCGGGGACGGCGGTGGCAGGCAGCACGGCCCAGTTAGCTCCGTCGGAAGTGGCGAAGATGCCGTTGCCTTCGATGGCGTCGGCATTCCCGAATCCTTCGCCGGTACCTGCGTAGATCGTGAGGGGGTGATTGGGGTCCATGGCGAGGCATGCGCAGGCGAGATTGCCGAGGAAGTCGTCGACGGTCGCCCAGCTTGCGCCGCCGTCCTGTGTGTGCCACACGCCGCCGCCGACGCTGGCCGCCCACATCTTGGCTGGGTCAGCCGGGTCGATCACTATGCCCCTGACGCGGCCGCCGATGTTTCCTGGGCCGATCCATTGCCAAGCCGCCGGACTCAGCGCTGCCTCTTCCGCCGCGGCGGCGGTAGGGCCGGTCGGCACGCCCGCCGTTCTCGCGGGCCTGCCGCCTAGGGCCGCAGCGTAAAGGTCGGTGACCGCGATTTCCATGGCCCGGCGTGGCGGCGGCTCGGTCCCACCGTCGCCAAGCGCGCGCCGGAACCGGAACGCCGTCCGCAGCGCAGGACGATCGGGGTAGGCCAGCCGGTGCAGCGCCTGCCGAAGCGCTGCCTCTGGGAGTGCTTCAATGGTCTCGTTTGTCGTACCGCGGCTCTGCCGCAGTAGCTGGACCTGCTCGATGCTGAGGCTCCGGGCGCGCGCGAGCCTTTCGTCCGAGACTGTCATGACGCCGCCGATCGGGCTCTGTGGCAATGTTGCGCATTCACGGCCGAGCTTCCTTTCTGCCTGCCTGCGCCCCAAAATCCCGGCACAGTGCTAAAACCAAATTCTTAGGACTATAGAGTGGCTGACCTACGGAACGTGCTAGCGCCAGCGTTCATATTGAGATACGACAACGGCCTGCCGGTGGCTTCCGCGGCAAGCTGATCAGCTGGTTTGGCTGCTGCAGTCTTGGCAGTCGCTGAAGCGTGGGAAAGGACGGCGTACAGCGTCCTCGAGGAATAGGCGCAGATGAAGCCGACAGCCGCCACTATCAACAGCTGAACCAGGCCCTGTGAGACGCGGGCCCACGCCGTCGAACTCACCTGCCACACCACGACGCTGAGGGCGGCTAGTTTCCCGAAGATCGCGAACAAGGTCGCACCCGCAGACAGCAGCAGACCAGCGACGGTGCCGATCGCCTCGCCGGATTTCGTAGCCTGCTGGCTTGCCAGCGCGGCATAAAGCACTGGTGCGAGCGCAGCGCTGGCGCCGCAGACTACGAAGATGACCGTTACGGCTGGGATGACATCAGCGCTCACAAGGCTTCCCTGGCCGGTCAATGTCCCCCAGACAGCGCCGATGGCGGCGAAGAGCGTCCCCAAATTCGTGAGCCAGCTGTCATAAGGTGACCATGCGGCGCCGCCGTCAACGGTGCTTTTCGAGTTCATGCCCTCAACTTTCCCGCGGACGGCGGTCACAAGGGCGCCGGCCCCAACTACGCCGACCGCAGGCGCCACCAAAATCCATGCCGATGTCATCGGCCTACCTCCAGCCTGATAAGTGCGCAGCGCTTCATTCACGGCTTCGAATCCGAATCGCTGCGGCGAAGCGTATCGATAAGCGCCAGGACCGGATCATCGCCGAGCCGGAAGAAACTCTCAGCGCCCCCAGGAAGGCAGGTCCGCATGTTCTCATGCTGGCGGGGGGTCTAGGGGGGTTTGGGTGAAGTCGAAGCAGTCGGTCATTCCGTTCGAGCTGGCGTCGCGGTCGTTGAGTGGTGCGAGCCCGAAGGTGTCCTCGCAGAATTTGACGAGGCTGACGTGCGAGTTCTCCTGGGATGAGACATACTGCGCTTTCGCATAAGGGCTCACGGCGAGGCATGGGACGCGGGACCCGTAGCGGAACGGCTGCCCGTTGAACTGGGGGAAGGCGTCGTCGGGGCGCTGTGCCATGCTGCTGTCCCACGACTCCTTGACCGGGGGGTCGACGTGGTCATACCAGCCGCCCCAGTCGTCCCAGGTGATGAAGATGGCTACGTTATTCCAGAGGCCTCCGGCGACGATCGCGTTGACTTGGTCGACCGTCCAGTTGCATCCGTCGGTCACCACTTGCTGAGGGTGCTCGCTGAGATCGGGATGCCCGTCGCCGTACACCCACGACACCGCGGGCAAGGTCCCCGCCCGCGCGTGCTGGGAGAACATGTCACGCCCGTGGTTGTTAGGGTGCCCGACCAGTTCATCGATGTATCCGAAGGCATAACCTCCGTAGTTTCCCCAGCTGAGATTCTTCTGCTCGAGCGCGGCGGGAAGCGAGCTGAGCTTGAAGCGGGTGCCGGGCCCGGGCCGGTAATGGTTATGCGGATTGTTGATGATCGGTGCGTCGGCGCAGATCAGCATCAAATGGTTCGGCGTCGATGGCCCGGCCACCTCGGAGAAGTAGTTATCGCAGAGGGTGTATCGGCTGGCGTAGTCAAAATAGCCGGGGATGTCGGCTTTCTGGTACTGCACCCGGTAGGTCGAGTCCGTGGCGCGTGCCATCCAGGCTTCGTGCCTGTGGTCCGGGTCATAGGGCGGCGGGTTCGGCGCCTGCCCGAGCCCGCTCTCGCCATTTCCCCGGCCGAAGGTACCGAAGTAGTTATCGTAAGTGTGGTTCTCCTTGCAGATGATTACCACGTGCTCGATCTGCCCAGCCATGGCCGTCCTCCCCAAACACTCTCGCGGTTAGCGAAGATCTCGCAAGATAAACGATCACGCAGCACTCGGAAGTGCCTGAGATTCCGCCGCCTGCCACCGATCCTGGTCTGTTTCATACCAATGAATAATCGCTCTCGTCAACTTGCAGGAGAGCTCCTGTTTCGAACGGCAGCGGCACGGTGCTTTCCCGCACCTGCAGGACGCAGGACACGCCGGGCGGAAGCCCGCCCCAAAAGGTGCGGTGCCTAAGACTAGCCATTAAGCGCATGTAAGAGACGGCTTGGTCACAGCGCCGAATGCTGGGGGCGAACTCGGTCGCGGAAGCCGAATCTGATGGCGGTCGCGAAGGAGCGCCCGCAGGTATTGCGTCGTGCGGTCGGCTTTGATGGATAACGATCGCCGTCGACAGCGAAGTCTGTGCTGATGACGCCCTAGCCCTGCTGGCGGCGCTCCTCTTCCTCCAGGCGCAGCAGCTCGAGAAGCTCCGGGTCGGTGCCGACCGACTGGGAGTCCGAGATCGATCGCTCAAACTCTTCCTGAGCCAGGAGGTTCAGCAGCTCCGGGTCCTCTTCGACGGGCACGCCGCCACCCTCGGCCCTGCGCTCGGCCTCCTCCAATGCCATGAGCATCTCGAGTTCCGGGTCAAGCCCAGGCTCCGGGTCTGGATCGGGTTGGTGACCTCGAAATCTCTTCACTTGGGGGAGTCCTTTCCCGGGGGCGTCGCTTAATGATCGGGTGCAGCGTTCGCGTTGTCGAGGTCACCGCTCAACGCCGTCTGCGCTCCCGGTGGATCTGCTCGATCGCCAGGACCAGGCATAGCAGGAACAGATCGTCCTCCCCGTCAGCCGTGTCGACCTCGAAGGTGGAGGGCAGAATGCCTTGCTTCGACAGATTGGCGACGACTCGCTGTCCTTGGCTGATGGTGTACTGCCAGCCCAGGAAGTCGCCCTGCGCGACGAACTGCCCGGAAGCCGAGTCGACTGTGCAGTTGTTCCAGCCGAGGAACTGGTGCTTCACCTCAGCAACCTGCTGCCCGTCGATGATCACCTGATGCCAAGAAGTGAACGGAGTCCTGGTGATCTCCGCCGTTCGCTGGCCAGCCGGCTCGGTGATGGTCAGCGACTGCGTCAGGCCGAAGTTGCCGCGTACCTGGTAACGCAGCTCGCCGGACTCCCCGGTGATGTCGAAGTCCTGGAGCACGGACCACTGCCGGGAGATGAGATATCGCATACGGCATGTAATCACACATGCAGATTTGTCATCGTACGGTGCGCATAGGGCCAAGATCGCAGCCAGGTACACGCACGACACTCCGCATCTCCGATGATGGGCGGATGGAGTGGAACTTCACCGGCGAGGTGATCGAGTGGCGCGGGCCGGCGCCGTACCTGTTCGTGGCCATGACGCCGGAAGATAGCGAGGATCTGAAGGAGGAGGCCCGCGGCCTGATCTACTGGGGCCAGGTGCCGGTCCTGGTCACTATCGGCGACACCGAGTTCACCACTGCGCTCTTTCCCAGGGATGGCCGCTACCTGGTGCCGGTCAAGGTGGCGGTGCAGCGTGCGGAGGGGATCGGGGAGGGCGCGGTCGTCGAGGTGGTCTTGCGTCTCAACGCTGCGCGCACGGACTGACGAGCGGATGGAAACAATCGTGGCCGGGTGTCGGATCGGCCCGAGTGCGTTCGTGGAGAAGGTGAGCGGCAGCCGTCCGGGCTGCCCGTGAGCAGAGGAGCATCCGATGGCGCT
>Ga0126373_10005127_pt1 | contig 10138 bp, 6 predicted proteins | sample PanSoiMetPlot_11_FD_92545 | JGI IMG/M metagenome (GOLD analysis project Ga0126373, IMG submission 92545) | Tropical forest soil microbial communities from Panama - MetaG Plot_11 | ecosystem: Environmental > Terrestrial > Soil > Tropical forest > Bulk soil | place: Panama | collected 2016-02-17 | reverse complement strand
GCCGGTATCGGGTCCACACGTCTCTTCCCTCCCCAGACATCGCGGATCGCATCTGCGCCGCGGTGGACTTGGCTTCGATCTGGTACCGGAAGGAAGTGCTTTGCCTCCAGCGATCGGCGGCAACCGCCTGCCTGCTCCGACGGCACGGCCTCGACGCGCGGATGATCTTAGGAGCGCAGCAGATGCCCTTCCGGGCGCACGCGTGGGTCGAAGTCGGCAGCCGCGTCGTGAATGACAAGCCGTACATGCGGGAAATGTATGCGGTGCTCGACCGATGCTAGCGCGCTTCTCGATCGTGCCAGGCGAAGATCGTTAACGATTCGGCGGGAATTCTATGAGCGTTCAGTTCGGCACAGGGAACTTCGACGGCCGGCCGGTTGATCCGGAATACCTCGCGAGGGCTCAGGAGTTGCTTGCTCGGTACGGTCCCGACGGCTGCGCGTCCTACTCCGAGAATGGCGCCAGTATCCTTTATTGCGCGTTCCACACGACCAAGGAGTCCCGCCAGGAACGACAGCCCATCCATCTGGCATCCGGTGCGGCACTCACCTGGGATGGCCGGCTCGACAACCGCGCGGAATTCATCGGGCTGTTGTGTGGCCTTTCCGCTGACTCACCGGACGCAGTGATCGTGGCAGCCGCCTACGAACGATGGGGCGCCCACTGTTTTGCGAGGCTCGCCGGGGACTGGGCGCTTGCGATCTGGAATCCGCAGGACCGGTTTTTGATCCTCGCCAAGGACGCGACCGGTACACGCCATCTCTACTACTGCTCCGAGCCAGAGCGGGTTACCTGGAGCACGATCCTCGACCCTCTCGTCCTCCTAACGGCCAAAACGTTTGCTCTCGAGGAGGAATACATCGCCGGGTGGCTGGGGATGTTTCCGGCAACTCGTCTCACGCCCTACGCGGGAATCCTGTCTGTTCCGCCCGCGTGTTTCGTGCGCCTCGCAAAAGGCAGGAAGGCGGTCACGAAGTATTGGGACTTCGATCCGGGGAAAAGGATTTCGTACCGGAGGGACCCGGACTACGAAGAGCATTTCCGATGGGTGTTCCGCGAGGCGGTGCGAAGGCGGCTCCGCTCCGATTCCCCCGTCGTCGCCGAGCTGAGCGGCGGAATGGATTCGTCTTCGATTGTGTGTATGGCCGATGCGATCATCGCCGAAGGAGTGACAGAAACTCCTCGGCTCGACACCCTCTCCTATTACGACGACTCCGAGCCCAATTGGAACGAGCGGCCGTACTTCACGAAGGTCGAGGAACAGCGAGGCCGTGCGGGCTGCCGCGTCGACATCGCTCGAAGAGACGAGTGCGAACTGTCGAGGAACTTCTCGGCGCTTCCCGGCTCGCGCAGGCCTTCCGAGATAATCAAGCAAATTGCCTGTTACCTCGAGTCGCTGGGTGCGCGCGTCGTCCTCTCGGGAAGGGGCGGCGACGAATTCCTGGGAGGAGTGCCGGCGCCAGCCCCTGAACTTGCCGACCTCCTTGCGGGGGCGCGATGGGGTCTGCTCGCTCGTCAACTGAAACGATGGGCCCTCCAGAAGAGAAAACCGTGGTGGTACCTCGCGTGGGAGACCACGCGGGCGTTTCTTCCCGCCCCTCTTGTGTCACTGCCTGAGTCGCGAGGGGCCCAGAACTGGCTCACCCCGAGATTCGCCAAGCGAAACCGCACCGCACTGATGGGATACCGCACCCGCTGGAGGTTTTTCGGTCCCCGGCCCAGCTTTCAAGAAAACGTCTCAACAGTTGAAACGTTGCGCAGGCAGATCTCGTGCCTTCCGGCAATGTGCGACCCGCTTTCGGAGGCCAGGTATCCCTACCTCGATCGCGACCTGCTGGAATTTCTTTTTGCCATTCCGCGAGAGCAGCTCGTACGGCCGGGCGAGCGGCGCTCGCTGATGCGCCGGGCGCTCGGCGCGATCGTGCCGGAGGAAATCCTCAACCGGAAACGAAAAGCCTTCGCGACCCGGACGCCCGTGGTCGCGGCTCTCGCGAACTGGACGAAGCTGCTACATGCGGACGCCTGCGTGGCCTTGAGGTTGTTGGGAGTTGTCAACGAAAGCGCCTTCTCTCAAGCGATCGGGAAGGCGCGGTTCGGCCAAGGAGTGCCCATCGTCCCGCTCGCCCGTGCGGTCGAAATCGAGACCTGGCTCAGAACTTTGCGCAGCCTCCAGCCGCTCGCCATGGGATCGAAGCAGCGAGCAGCGGAACGGGACGCGCCCTTGGGCGTCGAGGGGGAAAAGCTTCTCAGCTGAGAACAAACCAAAGAAGAAAGGGGGTGAAAGCTATGGAATACCAAAAGCCGGAAATCACCGTATGCGCAGTGGCGATCCATGCGATTCAAGGTGACAAGCGGGATCCGCTTCATGTGGATAACATAAATCCCATGTTCCCGCCGACGACGGCCGCTTACCAAGCGGACGAGTAACCGACTGCCAGGGCGCGAGCGGGCGCCCAGCGCCCTGGCTATTTCTTCTGCTATTCGAAACCGCAATGATGCCAGTTCAGCCCTCGCTGCAGTGCGCTGCAGCGTCTGAGGTGTAAGAAGACAGCAGTTCAATCACACTCAGTCTGGGTTCTTTTTGGACGATCTCTTAACGAGCGCCTCGGTCCTGTTCTTCGCGCTCGCGGAGCAGACTCCGCAAATCATCCCATCCTTTATAAAGCGCGGCCTTCGCCGGGTCAGGATCTCTTTCGTCTTTCAGCCAAAAGCGGAACCAGTCGACGTTTCGCTCTTGCGAAGCGAGGCGATCCGAGGGCCTTACGAGCAAATGGGTCCCGTGCGGGAGCCAAATGAATTCAACGGGCTTTCCCAGAAGAGACAGGCCGGAGAACCACTGCCATCCGCCGAGAACGGCGCCCGGGCCGTAGTATTCGAGATGCACGGGGGCCGTGATGCGGTCGAGGTTGAAGCCTGGCGAGTTCTTGACCCAGGACGCAAAAGACGGTCCGAATGGAGCGCCGCCATTTACCAGCGGGTAGGATGCATCCGGCCATAAAAGATAGTTCAGATAGCCGCCGTCGAAGCCGTCCGCAAGCGACGCGGCATGGAAGGGATACCTCGAATGCGTCAGCGTGTACTCCACATAAAACACCGTGCGGCTGAACCCAATCACACCGACGCGGCTTCGATCGATCAATCCCCGCGCGTTTAGGGAGTCGATTGCTCCCTCATAGGCGGCCATCTGACGCGGCGCCTCGTCCGGAGAATTTGCCGCTTTCAGATCTTCGCCCAGATCGAGGGAGCCGCCGATCTGCAGAACCGCGATGCCGGCGGCCGCAAGAGGCTGCGCCGCAAAGGCGCTGCTCCAGGGGCCGTCGATCCAGAACCTGTCCCGCCTGAACCCGTGCGTCTGGATGACCAGGGGATATCGCTGTCCGGCTTTGTAATCCGGAGGGAGGTACAGCCCGCCCTCCACCTCGTGCCCGTCCGTGGCCTTCCAGCTCACCGCCTCGACGTGGCCGAATTCGAGCTCCCGAAATTGCGGATTCAGATCGAGGAGCAAGGCGCGCCGCCTGGTCCTCGGTTGCGACACAAAAATCTTCGGCGGAGTCTCGATGTCCTCCTCGAGCGCAACATCCAACGGGTTTTGGCTGCGAACGTCTTCTTCGACGACCGGCACCTCGGTCCACTCCCCGCCGCTCGTGGCATATGCGGCCGGAGGAACCTTCTTCCACCGCTGTCCCGACCCAAAGATGACCTTCCCCGTCTCGGTGTCCCACTTCTGAATCTTCAGATCCTTGTCAGTGATTTTCCGAAGCTCGCGCCCCGCGAACGAAACCTCGACAGCAAAAGCCTTTTTCTCGCGCGCCGCTTCCTCGGTGGCATTCGCGGTATCGAGCGGGAGATACGTTCCCGACACAGCCACCGATTTTTCATCGGGAGCCCAGGCAAACCCGGTGTTCGTCCAGTACGCCGGCGCGTCTATCAGAGGACCGAAGGAAAGGGTTTGCGTATCGAGCACGAGGTAGCGCCGCACGTTCGAGCGCGCACCTGGCTTGCGACGGTCGACGATGTAAGGATGAAGCACAGGGTCCTGATATTGGCTCCAGGACGAGGGAATATCGCTGACAAAGGCGGACACAAGCCCATAACGCCCACTCGGCGAAAGCGATAGCGGGAGGTATTCGGAGAAGAAGTCCGTGGCCGCAATGCGCCGCGAAGCCTCGCCTGCCCGCTTGAGGAAAAGCTCCCGGTTCGCAACCTCGAATTTTTCGTAGGGATCGTCATTACAAGTAAAGAGATTGGACGGATTCTGGGTGGTGATGACGCGCTCGCCCGCTTCCGCATCGAAGCGTTCGCTCGCGGCCGCGAGATACAGGATCTCCCGCCCGTCCCTGCTCGTGTCGAAGGCCAGGATGGGCGAAGGATGGTCAGTCAACTTTTCAAGCCGCTTCGTTCTAAGATCGAACCGATACACCGCCGAAGTCTCGCCGGGGTTTTCACCGAGAAACAAAATGGTCTGGCTATCTGACAGCCACCGAACCTCGCTGATCGCTTCGCGGTTCGAAGAAGATTCCATCGTCAGAAGCGTCTCCGGACCCGGCGAATCGAATACCTTGTCGGTTCGAAAGAGAAGGAGCGAACTTTGGCGGGTGTTCCGCTCGACGTTTCCTTTTTCGACCACCACCAGAAAACGCTCCCCATCGGGAGCGAACAGCCCGACGCGGTCGCCCGCCGGCCCTCCGAGAAAGTAGCCGCGGTCGGCCCAGCGCGTCATTTCGATCGCATCCCGCACCGTCACTCGCCGCTTAGCGGGCTCCGCGGTTGTCGCCGGATGCGATGGAGAGACAAACAGCGACAATCCGGCCAGCCAGGCACCAAAGCGGCGAGCGAATGCTGTGCTATGAGACAACAGGAATCCCGCTCCTTCCCGGCCAGGAGGCCTGAAGCATTCTTTGTTACATTCAGAAACTGAGCTTGAGAGAAAGCTGGAGCGACCGCGGTCCACCCTCCTGGAACAGAGGGTTCAATCCTCCCAGCCCGTAATTGAGCATGGCAGCCGACAGCAGATTCGCAGGCCCGAACCCAATCGCTCCCGCCGGGTTCGTGAAGTTCGGATGATTCAAGAGGTTGAAGGCATCGGCGCGGAACTGGAGATTGAAGCGATCACTGATGCGAAATTTCCTGTTCACCGAGAAGTCCACTTGCGTCAAACCGAAGCCGGGAATGTCGTTCCGCCCTTCCGAGCCCTGCTCGCCCATCGGGGCGGCAACAAAAGCGGCTGGATTCAGTCCTTTTCCCCCAGGGCAAGGCCCACCGTTTAGCACTGGAGCGAATTGCGCAGAATTGGAGCAGGCCGACCCCGTCAGAAAGAACGGCTCGCCTCGAACCAAGTCGGGTCGCGGATTGGCGCCGGCAATCGCAGCCGCAGGAGCGACCGCATTGAACGGGAAACCCGTGCGCACGACGATGATCGAATAAAGCGACCAGTGTTCGGTAATGTCCTTCAGCCAACCTCGCTTTGTGGCAGCCGGTACGGTCCACGTCAGCGCGGAGGAAAGGCTGTGCCGTACGTCAAAATCGGACGACGCGTAGTCCGCCGCTGCGGACACAACAGTGTTTGAAAGCGCTTCGACGATATCGTTTGAAGCGTTGTCCAAAGAATGTGACCACGTATAGTTCAGAAGCAGCTGCAGGGTGGTCGATACGGGCCGCCGGTACTGCAGCTCGAGGGCGTTGTAGTTTGACCGCGCGCCGTTTCCCGTCAAGACAAACGCGCCCGCGAAGTTTGCGTTTGGCTGGCTAATCCCTTGCTGCCGCAGAAGGTCTCTGCCGGCTTGACCCACGTAACTCAACGACACCGCCTGCTGCCCACCAATCGACTTCTCGAGAGCTACATTCCACTGATAGGACCTCGGAAGCTTGAGCCGCGGGTCGAATCCGTTCGACGGATTTGGGAAAGGAGGCGCCAGGGAGAAACTGGATGGGAGGAATGGTGTCGCGTCGGCTAGGGGCAGGGAAGCGAAAAAGGAAGGCTGACCCACACTGTTCGGAAACGATGCGGCGAGCTCGCCAACCGTGTCCGACGCGAGATCATAGAAGACCCCCGCTCCGCCGCGCAGCACAAGATCTCCCGCGGGAGTCAGGCTCCACGCCACCCCGGCGCGCGGCGCAAAGTTCCCGTAAGTCGTCCTCCACAGCTCCGTGCCCGCGGGCGCAAGACTCAGCGCAGCGGGATTGTTCACATTCGTCCAAGACGCGAGGATCGTACCGCCGCGCGCCGACGGCGCACGGCTGAGCTCCCATCGCAAGCCATAATTCAGCGAAACTCTGGGCGCCACTTTCCATGTGTCCTGCGCATACAGCGAGGTGGCTGGCGCGAAGAAATAGGAAGGGCGTGCAATCTGGCCGAGAACCTCGAACGCCTGCCCGCTCGACAGCAACTCGGAAACGCTCAATGCCAAATAGCTGAGGCTCACCTGGGGAGGGCGAAAATCAAAGTAGATTCCGCGATAGTCCCCGCCGAATTTTAGCTGGTGCGTGCCCCGCACCAGCATCAAGTCATCCGCGAAATTGAGCTGCGTCACGCTGTTCCGCGCGTCAGGCCCCGTGAGATAGAACCCCGCGTCAAACGCGTCGAACGCCAAGAGAGCACCGCTCGGGTTTGGAAGACCCGGAGCCAACACACCCAGGCTTGGAGGCACGGCGCCCCCAAAAGAGTCCAACTGGCTCGCGAGCCCTGCTTTCTGGAAGGAGTAGTTCGCACGAAACGTGTCCGTCGTCCGCGCACCAAAACCCATGGTCGAGCCCAACGTAACAGTGCGAGTGTCCACTTCGGTGGTCTGCAGGAAATTGAGGCTATTGTTGCGGACGACTGCTTCCGATGGAGCTTCGTTATAACGAGCAAAGATCGAGGCGCCGCTCGCGAAAGTGTGGTCGATGCGGACGCTGCCGGCGTCAAGAGTAGCGGGGTTCGAAAAGCTTCCTGTGAAGGTCTCTGTGAACACGCCCGGTGTGACTGTCTTGTTGTCGGGTTCCGGATAGGCATCGATGAACGGAGCGACGGGACTCGAGCCCGCCATCATGCGCGCCGCTTCGGACGGAACCTGGGCCACCAGCGTTGCAGGCTGACGCAGCCTGGCTCCTTCGTATGAGAGAAAAAAGAAGGTTTTATCCTTTTGAATCGGACCTCCGAGAGAGCCGCCGAAATCGTTGTGGCGCTCCGCCGCGCGCGGCTTACCTGCCTCCTTCGCAAACCAGTCGTTTGCGTCCAGGACATTGTTCCGGAAATATTCGTAGAGCGTTCCATGAAAATCGTTCGCGCCTGAACGCGTTGTCAGAATCACCTGCCCGCCAGGGGCTCGGCCAAACTCAGGCGCAAACGAGGAAGTTTCCACTCGGAATTCCTGAAGCGCCTCGACCGATACCAGGCTGCTCGTGCCGCCCAGCACGCTGAACGCCTGCGCTGAACCCGTTCCCGATGTTCCTTGACCCTGCGTCGGTGCCACGCCGAAGTTCGCCGACACCCCATCCACGAGAAAGTTGTTCGAGCTCGGCCGTTGGCCCGCAATGCTGAATTGCCCTGTGCCCGAAACTGGCTCGGGTGCGACGACCACGCCCGGAGTGAGCTGCAGAAGCGTGTTGAAGCTGCGGCCGTTCAGAGGCAGGCTCTCGACGAGATTGTGATCGATCACAGTGCTCACGGAACCCGATTGCGTGTTGACAAGCGGCGCACCACCTTCGACGGTCACCGTCTCCGATGCTGCTCCGACCGGCAGAGTGAAATTGATGGCCACCGCATCCTGAACATTCAGCACGATATCGGGCTTGACGAGCGTCTTGAAGCCAATCTTCGAGACTTGCAGGCGGTAGGTTCCCGGAGGCAGATTCGTCACAACATAAATTCCATCTCCGCTCGTCTTCGCCGCGTACTGGACACGCGTCGCTTCATTGACCACGATAATCTCAGCACCACTAACCACCGCCCCGGAAGGATCGAGAACAAGACCATTGATCGTCGCCGTCGGAGATTGCCCGACAGCCGCGCTGGCTATTACGAGCATCAGGACAAGTATCGAGCTTATCTTCGTCACACCGTTTCTCCCCTGACCCGACAAACTGGAAGCGCTCATTCCGTCTACGCACGAGACTTCGCTCTTGTCTCATGTGCCAGTGAATTTCGTTAGTTTTCCTCTCGATACTTAACTGAAATGGCGGTACCGCTGAGAACAAAACAGATCCACGCGCGGATCGTCCGACGAGCTTCTGACGAGTGTCTTTCCTCCTTCCGCCAACCATTAATGACCGCACGCGCATCCGGGAATTCCGGTTTTTGCCGGTCGCTGCCCCGACCACCTTTGCACACACTGTCGAAGGAGCTGCGACTGCCTTTACCCTGCAACCCTCCGTACCGAACTGAACCGTGCCCCATGGTGACGAAGTTGATGACTGCCCTTCCTGGCCAAACCCTGCGCCCGTCCGCCCGCTTCTCCTGTCAATGGTCTCCTTCGCTCCGATAAACGCCCAGCCCGCGCTATTGACAGCGCGAACGGACAGGCGCGCTGCGCCGCCATGAAGGGCGCTTGTTTCTTATGCACCGCTCCGCGTTGCCTGAGGAACAAAAATCCAACTCTCCAAAGGAGAACAAGGCCATGAAAGAAATAAGCAAGACCCCGCTGTTTCCCCTCGGGCAGATCGTCGCTACCCCTGGCGCCCTCGCCGCTCTCGAGAAGGCAGGACAAACTCCGATGGAATTCCTCTCGCGCCACGTGCGCGGCGATTGGGGAGACCTCGACGAATGCGACCGGCAGGAAAACGTTTCAAGCTTGAAGTACGGCTTCCGGCTCCTCAGCAGCTACCGGACCGCCGCCCGCGACACAACGCTTTGGATCATCACCGAGGCCGACCGCTCCGCAACGACCCTGCTTTTGCCGGAAGAGTATTGAGCCAGGAAAGGGGGACACCTATGTCACACAACGAACACAGATTGACGCTGGACCAGTTCCTCGAACGGGACGGCCGTTCGTTCGAGGAAATTTGCGAAGCGGTCTTGATTGGCGAAGAAAACGCTCCCGCGCTGTGTGACGAAGGCTGCGAAGTTGAGCCCGACGGCGTTTGCCCGCACGGCTGCCCCTCGATCTTGCGGGCGGCGGGAATGATCTGAGAACCAAAACGTCATGTGGCCGGGTTTTTCGGCGGCCTGCGCTCGACGTCCGAGGCGGCGGAAATCTAATCAGGGATGGTTCGGGACAAGCTTCAAATACGCGAATAACAGAGGCTTGCCGCTCGGTTTGTGACTCCCCCCGCTCGGTTCGACAGTCACAAACACCGCGTCAATCTGTTCGAGCGTCTTAGCGTTGTCGCACTTGACGACCCACCGCTTCTTGGCCGAGCTGTCCTGATAGAAGATGCCGAGGTTCGCTGCTTGCTCGCGGTCCGAGCCACGCGTCCCCCATGCCTGAAATGTGCTGGCACTCTTAAATCCTGCTTGTCGGTCGAGGTCGTAGGCGTAGAAGACGAGCGATTTCCCTTTGGTGTAGAACACCCGACCATAAGGTTTTTGCGTCGTTCCGTCGCGGCCTACGTCATAAATCTCTGCAATGTACAAGTCCCTCGCGCCCATCAACTCTCGAACATCCCGATCGTGAGCTAGCAGCTCTTCTTGCCGGCTGATATCTTGTTCGCGTTCGCGAAGCTGTGCGTGCAGATCGTCAATCTGCGCTTTCAGGCTTGCGGCCAGCGATTCATCGCGCTCGTTTTTTTGGCGCAGCTCGTCCAGCTCGGCCTGCGCTTTCTCGCGGGAAGCTTCAGCCTTCTCGGCCTTCTGACTGAGATTGCTACGATCCTCCTGAGCTTGCTCCGTTTCCGCCTTGCTCGTCTGAAGCGAGCGCGCCCATGCACTCTCGGCACTCTTCGATTCAGCCAACGCTCCTGACTGTTCCTCAATCTGCCATCGCAACACTTGAATCGTGCCGTCTCGCTTGGCTAGCTCTGCTCTTAGGGCTTCGCGATCGTGGCCGGCATCGCTGATCGCAGCCTCGAGAGCGGCGAGCCGGTCGGAAACACCAGCCTCCGCCTGTGCGGGCTGCTCCGGCCCGCGATGGCTTGCATGGTACGCATACACGCCCAGAGCGATCGTTAACAGAACCGCCGCCGCGAGCGACATCCAAACGAAGGTCCAATGCGGCAGCACGCG
>Ga0126373_10005126_pt1 | contig 10138 bp, 10 predicted proteins | sample PanSoiMetPlot_11_FD_92545 | JGI IMG/M metagenome (GOLD analysis project Ga0126373, IMG submission 92545) | Tropical forest soil microbial communities from Panama - MetaG Plot_11 | ecosystem: Environmental > Terrestrial > Soil > Tropical forest > Bulk soil | place: Panama | collected 2016-02-17 | reverse complement strand
GCGACAGGCGGTGCCTAACCCCGCCGTCGAGAAAGGAATGTTCCGGGTATGGTCTTGGTCCCCTGCGATCGCGGAGCGAGAGACGGGGCCATACCCGGTGTATCGTCTTCAGGTTGAGTGTCCTCACGACGCTGCTGCTTGCAGCGGCTCCGGCAACGAGCGCCGCCCTCGCCGTGGTGCTCGCAGTCAATGTTTCCGCCAGCGTGACGGCGGATTCTTGCTGCAGAACTCTAAGGGCTTTGGGTCCGAACTTCCGCGTTCCGGGGCGAGTGGAGGAAGGTCTGGAATCGGCGCATCCTCGTCGTTGCCGTGCGTTCGGGCGAAGGTCCCTTCACTGAACCCACACCGGCCGTTCGCCCTTAGCGGGAACCGCTCACGTTTGCCATGGCGATCTTGGTGCAGTCGCTGCCCGGGCTAGGATTGACGCTCGATCCGGTCGCACTGATGGAGCGAGATAACGTGGCCGCGAGGACGGGCAATTTGCAGGAATTGGGCGTGGTCCCTACGCCAATTGCATATCTTGTGACGGCTCTCGCTTCCCGCTTCGCAGCCTGCGGCGGAGACAGCCGACCCCGGACATAAACGCGCCGGCATGCAATCCTGCGGTTGTGTACGTAATCGGGAGGCGGGCCTGCTTATGCGCCTCCAGTCCCGCAGGGCAAAGGCAGCGCCGTAGGAACAGCTTGCATGTTCGCGCGGATCGCGGCGCCGCGGGCGCGCAGGCGCCGGCCGGGGCGGCGCGGCGACCAGTCGAGCGGGTCGGGAAGCGCCGCCGCGAGACGGACAGCCTCCTCCGGGTTCAGCGCTTCTGCCGGCTTGTGAAAATAATGCCGGGCGGCAGCTTCCGCGCCGTAGACACCGGGCCCCCATTCCACCACGTTGAGATAGATTTCCATGATCCGCCGCTTGCCCCACGCAAGCTCGATCAGCGCCGTGAACCAGGCCTCGAACCCTTTGCGTAGCCAATCGCGGCCCGGCCACAGAAAGACATTCTTCGCGGTCTGCATCGAGATGGTGCTGGCGCCGAGCAGGCGGCCGTGTTCGCTCTGATAGCGATCCCAGGCTGTCGCGATCGCGCCCCAGTCGAAGCCGTGATGGCGGCAGAACCTGGCGTCCTCGCCCGCCATCGCGGCGCGGGTCAAATGCGGGGAGATGTCATCGAGCCGCCGCCAGCTCTGGTCGATGCCGTAACCTTCGACGCGACGGATCAGTATCAAGGGCGTCCCCGGCGGCGGTAGCGCGCGATAAAGCGCGACCAGCACGATCGAGCCGATGATGAAGCCGATGAGGCCGTACAGCGCGATACGGCCAAGCCGTCTCAGAATGCCGGATTTGGAACGCGCGGCGCTTCCCGATGCAAGCCGCGGAGCGGCGCGAGGCGCTCCGCCGCGCCGGGGTGGCGCGCGAGAATTCATCGCGCCGGCTTAAGGTGCGGTATCGGACGGCGGACGTCCGTAGGTGGCTTGTCCTCGCGCAGGCCTTCGTAGACGACCTGGCGCAGCAGGTTGTCCTCGGTCCAGGTGAGGATTTCGGACGGGGGGTTTGCGGCAACGAGCTTGCCGTTGCAATCTTCAGAGATATGCAGCGCCTCGAAGCCCGCCGGGACCGGGCTCCTGGGTAGGTTTGCCAACACCGGAAAAAGTCCTTTGCTTTCAATACGCGACGATAACTCGGTTTGCCAAATTATCTTGTTGATTTCGCAGAAGCCTGCTACTCCCGACGGGCTCACCATGAAATTATCAGTTGGGTCCCGACAGCAGGAACGCTAAAGGCCCAGTTTACGATACCGATAACTCGTCGGCACCTCAGGCGGAGATTTCGATCAAAAGGCGCCGGTCAGGGCAGCCGGGTCCATCTCGCTGTTCAGGCCTTAGGCGCTGGTTTGTTGGCTCTCTGGGCGCCGCTTGCAAAGCCAAACCCTAAGGTCGGGCCTATTTCACCACCGGTACGGTGCAAGGTGCCAGTCTCACGAGACGATCTATCGTGCCGCCAATGATCCGCTCATAAAGCTGTGAGTGGCCTATAAAACCCACAACGAGCAGGTCGAACCGCCGCTCACGGACGGCCCCGACAATTCTTTTCCACCTCGATTTCGTCGATGCTGGCGGGGAACAGCGGAAGCTCTTCGACGATCACCATGTGGAGCTGAGCGGATATTCCCTTCGCCAGCTCGATTGCCGCCTCGAGCGCCTTTCCGTCCCGGGGTGAGCCGTCGTTTGCCACCAGGACCTCGCGGAACATGCTATTCTCCCGCCGCCACGGCCGTGACCGCGCGGTCGGGTGTTCCTTCGGCAATGGGCGTCAAGTCGGGCTGGAACCAGCGCTGCGCGATGAGTGTCGGCACCACCGCGCTGCCGATTACGGCCGTCAACAGGATCGTATATTGGCTCTCGTCGATGATGTGGTTGGTCAGGCCGAACAAAGCGGAAATCGATCCGAAAGTGAGCCCGGTCGACATCATCAAGGTCGTGTACATTCCCTCGCGCCGGTTAAATTTGAACACTCGGGTTAGCGGCAATATGCCCACAAACTTCGTGATCATCTTGACCGCGAGATAGACCGCGATCAGCCCCGCCGCTTCGACAATGACGTCGGCGCGCACCAGCGAACCCGCCTTTAGAAAATAAAATGGGGTCAGCAGCGTGAAGGTGATCACGCGGATCCGGTGCGTCAGTTCCTTGTCCGCAAGAAAGATCGGCGCCAGTACCATGCCAATCAGATAGGCCGGGAGTACCGCCTCGCTCTTTGCCGTATTGGCGAGCCCGCCGAGAGCGAACAGAATCAGCAGCACGAATTTGATTTGCGGCTCGCTGACCCGCTGGCCCATTTTGGCAAAAAACCGCGGCGTGATGCGCGGAAGGAACCACAACGCAATCGCGGTTGCCGCGACGAAGCCAATCAGCCAGAAATTGTAATTGGCAAAAACCGAACCGAGCGCCAGAACAGTCAACAAATCGTTCACGAAACACGCCGCCAGGATGATCTTGCCGATCTCGGTCTGGTTGAAACCGGTTTCGACCATAACCGCATAGACGACCGCAACCGACGTCGTCGATAGGGCTATCCCTGCGATCTGCGCCTGCGGCCACGACCAGCCTGAAATGAAATGGGCATAGGCAAGAACGCCAAGATATGGCGCAAGAAACCCGATGATGCCGATCGCTATCGTCGATCCGAAATTCCGCCGGATCACCCGGGCATCGATTTCGGCGCCGGCAAGAAAGGTGAGCAGGATCGCGCCGAATCCGGCGAGATAGTTCACCCAAGGCGTCAGTGTGAGGTCGACGAGGTTGCCGGCGACGGCGCCGGTGACGATTTCGAGAAGGGCAACCGAAACCGCAACCCATTGCTGCATCACCGCAGCGATGAGCGCGAGGCCAACCCACAAAGCCGAAGCAAGCCAGATATTCTCCATCCCAAACCCCTTGTTCGCCCGCACGAGACGAGGCGGACGCAAAGACGAGACCATCGACACCCGCAGTCATCAAACTGGCCCGCCGAGCGCCGAAAACCTGGCGTGAGAAGGACAAAACAAAACCCGCCTCGCGGCGGGTTGCGCAACGCCCCTGCAACGCGCCCTCACGCGGCAGGAGTGATCAGCCCTTCCGGGCGGTTACGGGGGCACTCCATCCCTTGACTGAATGCTGCCAACATAATCACCACCAAACTGTTTATGAATGCGGCGAATTCCCGCACACACCGGGTTTTGATGTTCGAACGGAAATCCTCCGGGCGTTCGCGTAGCCGCAGACGTTCCAGATGCTATTGAGCCGTTGCTTGCTTTTTGCGGTGATCGTGGCGTTCCATCAATGGGCATCGGGTCTCTCCAATGTGCCGAGAGGGGCGGTGACTCCCATTTGGTGGTTTCCGCGCGAGCGGCGTCGATAACGGGCTCACCGGAGAGATCATGAGTCATGAAACCCTTACCCCGGCCAATGACGGTGCCGTGCGTCCCGTGGAGCGGCGGACCAGTCGGATCGCGCTGAGGTTTGTCCTACTAATCGGGATTTTGAGCTTCTTCGCCGATTTTACCTATGAGGGGCTCCCGCAGGATTCTCGGGCCGTACCTCGCGGCTCTGCAGGCGAGCGGCGCAGTTGTGGGCGTCGTCAACAGGTTTGACGAGTTACTGGGTTACGGTTTGCTGCTCGTCTCCGGGCGGCTCACAGATGCGACCCGTCAATACTGGCCGATCACCATTTTCGGATATGTCGCGCAGATTGGCTTCTGTACCCGCCCTCGCTTTGGTCGACAGCTGGCCCGCGGCAGCGGTTTTGATCATTCTCGAGCGGGTTGGCAGCGCGATCCGCAATCCGCCGCGCGACGTGATGCTCTCGCATGCCGGGCAGCAGATCGGCGGCTATGGCTGGGCGTTTGGCCTCCTCGAGGCTGTGGGATGCTCACCCATGATCCACTGCCAAAAGCCGACATTCAATACAATGCCTTTCCGGGGATAATCGCACGAACCCCACCCCTCGGATTGGCGACGTCGCCCACCCGGCGCGGGATCAGGTGGACGTGACAATGGAAGATCGTCTGACCGGCAACCTCTCCGATATTGATGCCGATGTTGAACCCCATCACGGTCGGGTCGCGCGCAACGATATCGAGCCGGCACTGCTCCAAGAGTTCGTCGATCGCGGCCTTCTCGCGCGCATCCAGGTCAAAATAGCCGGCGAGATGGCGCCTGGGAATGACCAGCGTGTGCATCGGCGTCACCGGCGAGGTATCGCGAACGGTGTATGCGAGCGGGTTCTTCGCGACGACGAAACTTTCGGCCATAGCGCAAAAGATGCAGCCGGGTTCGCGCAAGGGCAGCCTCATTCGCGTTCTCCCAGAGGTTGCACCCAGGCTGGACAGCTGCTTGGGTCGGGTCTCGCAGAGTTTGCGCCAGCGCACCGTCTCGGACGCGCACGGCCAACAGCCGTCCGGTCTCTGAACTAGCAGCCACCCGCTCAATCCTCCCCGCCGATTGCCCCATTCGTTTTGTCCACGAACGCCCAAAAGCTGTCGTCCATGGCTCTCGTCCGGCTCGTAAGATAAGGAAAATGGCCATAGGCCACTGTCAGCTGCGCGTCGGCTTCGTCCGCGCTCTTGCCTTCGACCGCAAAGCGGTACAGGGCCGAGACCAGTCCGGTCCGATCGGCTCCCGATTTGCAGTGCACCAGAAGCGGCTTGGGCGCGCGGCGGATTATCCCGAGCAGGTCAGTGATCTGCTTTTCCGTTACTACCCGGTACGCCGAAAGGCCATAATCGTAATGCGCAATCCCAAATCCGTTTGATGCAGCGACCTCGTCGTCGTACCACGATTCTCCGGGATGAGCGCCCCGCAAATTGAGGATCGCTCTAATACCGTGATCGCGGACAGCGCTTTGCAGTTCGTCTTTAGTGAGCTGAGCGGACCGGTAAAGCGCTCCCTCTCGTACCGTGTGAAAATTACCCTGGTATTGGATCACACCCCAATAAGCGCCGATTGAACCAGCTGACAGTCCCACAGCGATTACCACGGCCTTGAGAGTCCGGATGAGCGCCACCAGCGCCTTCGACCGCACCGGTCCCGTCATACTGCGAGCCGTTTAAACGGATTTGTAAAGATCGTTGTGCTGCCGAGCTCCCACTCGATTTCCAGCAATCGGTTATATTTGGCGATGCGTTCGCTGCGGCAGAGCGAACCGGTCTTGATCTGTTCACCGCCCATCGCCACGGCGAAATCGGCGATAAACGCGTCCTCGGTCTCGCCCGAGCGGTGCGAGACGACGAACCCCCATCCTGCCTCGCGGCACAACTCGACAGCGGCAATCGTCTCGGTAACGGTGCCGATCTGGTTGAGCTTGATCAACACGGCGTTAGTCGATTGCTCGGCAATGCCGCGGCGGATGAAGGCGGTATTGGTCACGTAGAGATCATCGCCGACGATCTGAATCCGATCGCCGAGCCGCGCGGTCTGCCGCCGAAAACCCGCCCAATCGGTCTCGGCTAGCCCGTCCTCGACTGACACGATCGGATATCGATCGACCCAACTCGCATAGAGATCGGTCAACTCGGCGCTGGTCTTTCGCCCCTGGCCGGATTTCTCAAGGTGATATAACCCGCCAGTATGGAATGAGCTCGCGGCTGGATCGAGTGCGATTGCGATATCACTGCCCGGCACATAGCCGGCCGCGGCGATCGCCTCGACGAGAAGCTCGCAAGCTTCCTCATTGCTCTTGAGGTTTGGGGCAAAACCTCCCTCGTCGCCGACAGCGGTCGCATAGCCTTTTTTTTCTAGCAGCGATCTCAGTGCTTGAAACGTCTCCGCCCCATAGCGCAGGGCCTCGGTAAAGCGGAGTGCGCCCACTGGCACGAGCATGAATTCCTGAAAATCGACACTGTTGTCGGCGTGCTTGCCGCCGTTCAGCACGTTCATCATCGGCATCGGCAGCCGCCGCGCTGCAGGCCCTCCGAGGTAGGCGTAGAGAGGCAGCCCGACGGCCCTGGCGGCCGACCGGGCGACCGCCATCGAAACACCGAGGATCGCGTTGGCACCGAGCTTGACCTTGTTCGGGGTACCGTCGAGCTCGATCAGCAACCGGTCGATTTCGGCCTGGCGGCTTGGATCGAGTCCCACGAGCCGCGGTGCGATGACATCATTGACAATTGCCACCGCCTTGAGCACGCCCTTGCCGCCGTAGCGTCCCTTATCTCCATCGCGGATTTCGACGGCCTCGTTCTCTCCGGTCGATGCGCCGGACGGCACCGAAGCCGTCGCGGTGATCCCCGATTCCAACAGAACCTCTACCCGTATTGTCGGATTGCCCCTGGAATCGAGGATCTCCAACCCGCGCACCGCCGCGACCTTCCGATTCATGATCCCTCGTCGTCGATGGGCCGTTGTCACTCCGCAGAAGCGGCAGCGCTGTAGTTCAACTCCTCTCTGATGGTTGTCAATAATTTCGCCCCTTGCCAAAGGCGTGCAAAGTCGTCCCGCACCCGGTCGGCGTGCTCGCAGCGTTTGAGGAGAGCGGCGTCGGTCGCGCCGCGAGTGGCTTCGATTGTCTCGGCCAGGCGGTCGTCGAACCAGGCTTCGAAGCGGCGGAACGCCACATCAAGGTTCTGTAATGTCGCCCAACGCGGGTTCTCGACATTTCGCTGAACCAGCTCGTCGACCTGCGCTACCAGACGCCTTTTTAGCCGTGCCGTGCGGACACTTGAAGGCAGAAATTTGTCCAGCGCTCCCTCGGTGAATGGAGTCAGTGTCTCGCTCCATTTCTGCGTCACCCAATAGGGTTCCCGCGCAATCACGAAAGTCTCGAACGCGTCGAAGGGAAGCGAAGGGATCTCGCCCTCACTATTAGCTGCGAGGCAGATTCGCGGTTCGTCCCTCGGGTCGTTCGTCGCCCTACGGCGGGTTACGCGGAGGACGCGGTTTTTTGCGCCCAGTACCCGGCAGCTGCGGGAAAGACCGTATGGCAGCGGGTTGCCTCGGGCGCGCCGTCCAGCGTGTCCGCGGCCGCGCGCCACACGGCGTAATGGGGCGCCGCCCGATGCGCCTCCAGCGCCGCCTCGTCCCGGTAGACTTCGTAGAAGTAGTAGACGTTCTGGTCCTGGGCGTCCTGCAGGACGTTGAAGCGCATACAGCCCGGCTCATCCCGCTCGGAGCCGAGCGCGTCCACCTCGATCGCCTTCAGAAACCGCTCGCGTTCCGCAGGCTTCACGCGGACCTTGACCCACATCGCTAGCATGCCGCCTCCTTCCTCCGACAGCGAGTCGCGGCTCACCGGCGTTGCTTGCGCTCCGGCGCGAGCCGTATTCGAGCTCAGTCTACGGGAATGGCGCCGCCAACGTCACCCCGCCGATGCGGGTCGGGTCGCCCTAAGGGGGATTCATATTCCGCGGAGCTCCCCATATATGTTACGCCAACCACGAGATTTTCTCCCGCCGACTGGTTCGATCGTGAACCCAGCCTCATTGTTTCATCCGGCGGTCGCCGGCTGGTTCGACCAGAGCTTTCCCACGCCTACTGCGGCGCAGTCAGAGGCATGGCCCGCGATCAAGGCCGGCCGCCACACATTGCTCGCCGCACCGACCGGATCGGGGAAGACGCTGGCGGCGTTTCTTGCGGCGATCGACGGGCTCGTGCAGCAAGGCGTAGAGGGGCGCCTCGCGGACGAGACGCAGATCGTCTACGTCTCGCCGCTGAAGGCGTTGTCGAACGACATCCAGCGCAACTTGGAGGCGCCGCTCGCCGGCATCCGCGAGGCGTTGCGGCGACAAGGTCTGCCCGATGTCGAAATTCGCAGCTGGGTGCGCACCGGTGACACGGCCCCAGGCGAGCGCGACCGAATGCGCCGCAGCCCGCCGCATATAGTCGTCACGACCCCGGAATCGCTCTACATCATGCTCGGCTCCGAGTCCGGCCGCAAGATGTTGGCGACGACCCGCACTGTGATTGTCGACGAGATCCACGCCGTTGCGCCAAACAAGCGCGGCTCGCATCTGGCGATTTCCCTCGAGCGGCTGGCGGCCCTCTGTGGCGACGGTTTGCTGCGCATCGGCCTGTCGGCGACACAGAAGCCGATCGAAGCGGTGGCCCGCTTCCTGGTCGGGCCGTCTGCCGAATGCACGATCATCGATACCGGCCACCGCCGGGCGCGCGATCTCGCCCTCGAACTCCCGTCCGCGCCGCTGGAAGCGGTGATGTCCGGAGAGGTCTGGCAGCAGGTCTACGACCGCCTAGCCGAACTCGTCGAGGCCCATCGCACGACATTGATCTTTGTCAATACCCGCCGGCTCGCCGAGCGCGTCACGCGTCAGCTGTCGGACCGGCTCGGCGCGGAGCGGGTGACCGCGCATCACGGCAGTCTCGCCAAAGAGCAGCGTTTCGATGCCGAGCAGCGCTTGAAATCGGGCGCGCTGAAAGCGCTGGTCGCGACCGCCTCGCTCGAACTCGGCATCGACATCGGCGATGTCGATCTGGTCTGCCAACTCGGCTCGCCGCGCTCGATCGCCAGCTTTCTGCAGCGCGTCGGTCGCTCCGGGCACGCGGTTACGGGCACGCCGAAAGGCCGGCTGTTCCCTCTGTCGCGCGACGAGTTGGTCGAGTGTACGGCCCTGCTCGACAGCGTCGCTCGCGGCGAGCTCGACCGGCTGGCGATCCCCGAGCAGCCACTCGACGTGCTCGCGCAGCAGATCGTCGCCGAGGTTGCCGCTCAGGAGTGGAACGAAAGCGAGCTCTATACACTGATCCGCCGCGCCTGGCCGTACCGGAACCTGCCGCGCGAGGATTTTGCGGCCGCCATCGAAATGCTCGCCGACGGGTTCAGCACGCGCCGCGGCCGGCGCGGCGCGCTCATTCACCATGACGCGGTGAACCATAAACTGCGCGGACGACGGGGCGCCCGGCTGACTGCGCTGACTTCCGGCGGCACGATCCCGGACAATGCCGACTACCAGGTCCTGTTGGAGCCGGAGAGCCAGATCATCGGCACCGTCAACGAGGACTTCGCCGTCGAGAGCATGGTCGGCGATGTCTTCCAGCTCGGCAATACCGCCTACCGTGTATTGCGGATCGAGCGCGGCACGTTGCGCGTCGAGGACGCACAGGGCAGCCCGCCGAACATCCCATTTTGGCTGGGCGAGGCGCCGGGACGCAGCGACGAGTTGTCGCAATCGGTCTCGCGTCTGCGCGCGGAACTGACCGCCCGGTTGCCGGATGAAAGCGCTCTCTCCTGGCTGCGCGACGAAATCGGCATCGCCGAACCCGCGGCAGAGCAGATCGTCGACTACCTCGCCTCGGGTCAGGCCGCGCTCGGGGTTCTGCCGACGCACGACACGCTCGTCATCGAGCGGTTCTTCGACGAAGTCGGCGGCATGCAACTCGTCATCCATTCACCCTATGGCAGCCGCGTCAACCGCGCCTGGGGCTTGGCGCTGCGCAAGCGATTTTGCCGAAAATTCAATTTCGAGCTGCAGGCGGCGGCGACCGAGGACAATATCGTGCTGTCGCTGACCCGGGCGCACAGCTTCGATCTTGCCGAGGTCCCGCGCTACCTCAACGCCGCCGGCATCAGACGGCTCGTGATCGCGGCGCTGCTCGATGCGCCGATGTTCATCACGCGCTGGCGGTGGGTCGCGGGTGTCTCGCTGGCATTGCCGCGATTT
>Ga0126373_10005125_pt1 | contig 10140 bp, 9 predicted proteins | sample PanSoiMetPlot_11_FD_92545 | JGI IMG/M metagenome (GOLD analysis project Ga0126373, IMG submission 92545) | Tropical forest soil microbial communities from Panama - MetaG Plot_11 | ecosystem: Environmental > Terrestrial > Soil > Tropical forest > Bulk soil | place: Panama | collected 2016-02-17 | reverse complement strand
CAACCCCTTGCGCAGCAAAGGGTCCTTGCAATAACCAGAGTAAACTGCAGCCATGTATACGCAGTTGCAGCTCCGCGGCACCGAGCGCCAGCCCGTCACCCTGAGTACGCTGGCGCGCATGAAGGCGGACGGGCACAAGATCGCGAGCCTCACCTGCTATGACGCGAGTTTTGCCGTGCTGCTGGATGAGGCGAACGTCGATGTCGTGCTGGTTGGCGACTCGCTGGGCATGGTCATCCAGGGGCACGATACGACTGTGCCGGTGACGATGGATGACATCGTCTATCACACCCGCGCGGTGGCTCGCGGCCTGCACCGGCCTTTCCTTATTGCCGACCTGCCGTTCATGAGCTATCCGTCGAAGGATCGGGCGCTGGAGAACTCCGTGCGCCTCATGCAGGACGGCGGGGCGAAGATGGTGAAGCTGGAAAGCGGCGCCGGTCAGGCCGAGATCGTCGAGTTCCTCACCGGGCACGATATCGCGGTGTGCGCGCACCTGGGCCTGAGGCCCCAGTCCGTGCACAAGACCGGCGGGTTTCGCGTGCAGGGGCGCGAGCAGGACGCCGCGGCGCAGATGATCGAGAACGCCAAGCGTCTGGAGTCCGCGGGCGCCGACATCGTGCTCCTCGAATGCATTCCCGCGGACCTGGGGAAGGCGATCACGGAGGAGTTGCACGTGCCGGTGATAGGTATCGGTGCCGGACCCGGGACGGACGGGCAGATACTCGTGCTCTACGACATTCTCGACATCACTACCGGGCGCAAGCCGCGCTTCGTGCAGAACTTCATGCAGGGCGCCGGCGACAACCGTGAGGCGCTGAAGCGCTACGTCGAGGCCGTCCGCAGCGGCGCCTATCCCGCCCCGGAGCATTGCTTCTAGCGCGCATGGATACCGTGACCACAATTGCGGCGGTGCGCGCGCACGTGCGCCGCTGGCGCGGCGAGGGGCGGCGCGTCGCTTTCGTCCCCACCATGGGAAATCTCCACGCCGGCCACGTCAGCCTCATCGAGGCCGCGCGGCGCCACGGCGATCGCTTCATCGCCAGCATCTTCGTCAACCCCATGCAATTCGGACCCAACGAGGACTTCGCACACTATCCGCGCACGCCCGCCCAGGACGCCCGCATGCTGGCAGACGCCGGCTGCGACCTGATGTTCATGCCCGACGTCGTCGAGATCTACCCCAACGGCTCGGAGCGCGCGACGCGTGTCGAGGTGCCTGGCCTCTCGAACATCCTCGACGGCGAGTTTCGTCCCGGCCATTTCGAAGGCGTCGCAACGGTAGTCGCCAAGCTCTTCCACGTCGTGGAGCCCGACGTCGCGGTGTTCGGCGAAAAGGACTTCCAACAGCTCACCATCATCCGCCGGCTGGTGGCCGACCTCTGCATGCCGATCGCCATCATCGCGGCACCGACGGTACGCGAGCCCGACGGACTGGCGATGAGCTCCCGCAACCAATACCTCACAGACGAGGAGCGCCGTAAAGCTCCCATCATCCATCAAACGCTGCTCGCCGCAGTAGAGAGCCTACGTGCCGGCGAACGTGATTTCGCCGCCATCGAGAGTAGCGGTCTGCAGGCGCTCGACCGCGCCGGCTTCAGGCCAGACTATTTCGCTGTCCGCCGCGCGGACGATCTCTCGCCCCCGGAATCCGACACACATCACCTCGTCGTTCTGACTGCGGCGCGTCTCGGCCGTGCCCGACTGATAGATAATCTGCAGTTCCAAACATAAGAGAAGAGCGCAGCGTAGATTTGATCCTGGCCAGAAGCTGATCGCCAGGACGGCGATCCGCTAGCCTCCATGGATGGATTCACGGCGTTCTGGCCAGGGTCAAATCTACGATGCGCTCTGGAGATCGACAGTGCCAGCGCCGCTCCGATGCCGCGAAAGCGCCCAGTCGATGTGCTCCCTCACCAGCTCCGAAGCCCCCAAACGCCGTCCCTCCAACGCCGCAACCACCGCCTCAGAAGTAGGCGCATTCCCCAGCGCCACCGCGATATTGCGCGACCACTTCTCATATCCGATGCGATAAATAGCCGACCCCCGCATCCGCTCCTCGAACTGCGCCTCCGTCCACGCAAACAGCTCCGTCAACCGCGGCGCATCCAGCCCATGGCGCACCTTGAAATCCGGGTGTGATGCCGCGCGCGCGAACTTGTTCCACGGGCAGACGAGCTGGCAGTCGTCGCAGCCGTAGATGCGGTTGCCCATCGCCGCGCGCAGCTCGTGTGGAATGGCGCTGTGATGCTCGATCGTGAGATACGAGATGCAGCGGCGCGCGTCCAGCCGATACGGCGCGACGATCGCCGCCGTCGGGCAGGCCGGAATGCAGGCGGTGCAGGTGCCACAGTGCGCGCTCGCCGGCTCGTCCTCCGGCAGCGGCAGGTCCGTGAGGATCTCCCCCAGAAAGAACCACGATCCCGCATCCCGGGAGATGAGGTTGGTGTGCTTGCCGATCCAACCGAGGCCCCCGTTGCGGGCGAGCGCCTTCTCCAGCACCGGAGCGCTGTCGACGCAAACACGATAGCCGAACGGTCCGATGTCCGCGGCCAGCTCTTTCGCGAGCCGCGCAAGCGCCCGGTGCAGCACCTTGTGGTAATCGCGCCCCAGCGCGTAGCGTGAGATGTAGCCGCCCTCGGCATCGCCCAGCACCGCAGCGGCATCGCGCGCGGCGGCCGGCCAGTAATCCAGCCGGGCGCTCACCACGCGGATGGTGCCCGGCGCGAGCTCCTGCGGGCGGCTGCGCATCGTGCCGTGGCGGCGCATGTAGTCCATTTCCCCATGAAAGCCCGCATCCAGCCAGTGGAGCAGGTGTTGCTCGTCCTCCGGAATGTCGATGCGGGCGACGCCGATGCGGTCGAAGCCGAGCTCCCGGGCGTGCGCCTCGAGCTGGCGCTTGGCCGCTGCCGGGTCGAAAGGCGGCGGTTGGGTCATGGCTGTCTCACGCGGCCAGTATAATCGCCAGATGGCGCTGCCGGTCTGTCTCTACTCCACGGCTCAGGTGCGAGCACTCGATGCCTACGCCATCGAGAAGCTCGGCATCCCCGGCTACACCCTCATGAAGCGCGCCGGCGAGGCAGCGCTCAGATTCCTCCGCACCCGCTTTCCCGTCGCCCATCGCATCGTCGTGGTCTGCGGCGCGGGTAACAACGGCGGCGATGGATACGTACTTGCGCGATTCGCACAGGCGGCAGGGTTGACCGTGACGACGCTTGCCGCGACCGTGCCCGATCGGCTTCGCGGCGATGCCCTGCAGGCCTTCGAGGACCTGCACGCGAGCGGCGGCAGGATCCAACCTTACAGTGCGGAGCGGCTGCGCGAAGGAGAAGTCATCGTCGATGCCCTGCTCGGCACGGGACTGCGCGGAGCCGCGCGTGAGGAGATCGCGCACGTCATCCGCGACATCAACGGTGCCGGCCGCCCTGTTCTGGCGGTGGATGTTCCGTCCGGTCTCGACAGCGACGCGGGCATCCCGTTGGGCGACACGGTGCGCGCGGATTGCACGGTGACCTTCGTCGGGTTGAAGACGGGGCTTTTCATCGGCGACGGGCCTGAATTCGCGGGCACGGTGTTCTTCGACGATCTGGAGATCACGCCGGCCGAGGCAGGGGCGCCGCCGCCGCGCATCGAGCGGATCCTGGAATCCGCCATTCAACAGGCACTGCCGCGCCGCGCGCGCTCGTCGCACAAAGGCGATTTCGGCCGCGTGTTGATCGTGGGCGGCGGGGTCGGCATGCCGGGCGCCGTCCGCCTTGCCGGTGAGGCGTGTCTGCGTGTGGGCGCGGGCCTCGTTACGGTGGCTGTTGCGCCGGAGAACGTGCCGGCGATCTCGGCTGGACGGCCGGAGCTCATCTGTCTGCAGCTCACGGACGCGGAGGCACTGAGGGAGCCCGCCGAGAAGGCCGACGTCATTGCCATCGGTCCCGGCCTCGGGCGCACGCCGTGGTCGCGCGCCGCGCTCGATGTAGTGCTGCGCTCCGGTAAGCAGCTCGTAGTGGATGCGGACGCTCTCAACATCGTTGCGGAATCCGCCGGGCCCGCGCGCGACGATTGGGTTCTGACACCCCATCCGGGCGAAGCGGCTCGCCTGCTTGGCACGGAGACCAGCGAAATTCAACGCGATCGACTTGCGGCCCTCGAGCGTCTCGTCGCGCGTTACCGCGGAACTGTCGTGCTCAAAGGGGCGGGCACTCTCGTCGGCGCGCCAGGCCGCACACCGGCACTCTGCGAGCGCGGCAATCCCGGCATGGCCACGGCCGGCATGGGCGATGTGCTGACCGGGACCATTGCCGGCATCCTGGCGCAGTGCCGGGACGCATGGCTCGCCGCGAGGGTGGGTGTGCTGGTGCACGCCATGGCAGGCGATGCCGCGGCACGCACGGGCGAGCGTGGGCTCCTCGCCAGCGATGTCGCCCGGGAGCTGCGCAACTGCGTCAATCTCTGAAGACGCCGGAGGCGACCGAAGCGCTCGGCGAGAGGCTCGCCGCGGCACGGCCGCCCGGTCTCGAGCAGCCCGCCATCCTCTATCTGACAGGCGATCTCGGCGCGGGCAAGACCACGCTGGTGAAGGGATTCGCGCGCGCTTGCGGCATCCCGGAGCCGGTCCGAAGCCCCACGTACACGCTGGTGAACACGCATGAGGCGGACATGCTCACCCTCGTGCACCTCGATCTCTACCGGCTGCGTGACCCCGCGGAGCTCGAGCACTTGGGTCTGCGGGAGTGGGCGCGACCCGGCTGTCTCTGGCTCATAGAGTGGCCGGAGCGGGCTGGGGGACTGCTGCCGCCCGCCGACCTGACGGTCCGCCTCGTTGCCGGGGCGGATGCACATCAAGCGGAGGTCCTGCCGGCGAGCGCGACCGGCCTCTCCTGGCTCGAGCGCATCCGAAGTAGTTGAAAACTTGCGGCGCGGCCCGTAGATTATGGGTCAAGTAGCACCGCAAAGTTCATGATAAGAAAGGTCTTTCAGCTAGGGGCCCTGATCGTTCTCAGCATCGGCTCGGCAGTGAGCCCGGCCGCGGCGGTCCAGGCTGCGGGCGCGCGGCTCAGCGCCGTGCACCTCACCACCACAACGGCGGGCACGCGCGTGACGCTCGATCTCTCCCGCGTGACGGGCGAGAAATTCTTCACCCTCGATCATCCCTTCCGCGCAGTCGTCGATCTGCCGCGGACCCGTGAGCGGCCGGGCCTGAGACTACCCGGCGCGCGCGGGCTCGTTGCCGGCATTCGTGCCGCTTCCCGCCCTCATGGCGCGTTGCGGTTGGTAATCGTGCTGAACGCCGTTGCGGGCGTGCACGCCGATTGGGCGTATTCGCGAGCGCGGGGCCCGCAGCTCATTCTAACGCTCGGCGGCGCAACGGCAGCGGTCGCGGCGGCTGCAGCGTCCGATGCCATCCCAACACCGATTCGCGCGCTGCATGCTCCCGCAGATACCGGGCGTGACATCATCGTGGCGGTCGATGCCGGGCACGGCGGCCAGGACCCCGGCACCATTGGTCCTCGCGGCACGGAAGAGAAGAACGTGACGCTCGCCATCGCACGCTCGCTCGCGGAGCAGATCAACGAGCAGCGCGGCATGCGAGCGGTCCTGACACGCGACAGCGACATCTTCATTCCCCTGCGCGAGCGCATGGTGATCGCGCGCCGCGACAAGGCCGATCTCTTCGTCTCCGTCCATGCCGACTGCGTCGCCGACCGGCAGATCGCCGGCGCCTCGGTATACATCCTCTCCGTGCGCGGCGCTTCGAGCGAAGCGGCGCGCTGGCTCGCCGAGCGTGAGAACGACGCCGATCTCAAAGGCGGCGTGCAGCTCGATGACAAGTCGAGCACCCTGGCCTCCGTTCTCCTCAACCTCTCGCAGTCCGCCGCCATCGGCGAGAGCATGACGGCCGCCAGGCAGGTGATCGCCGCGCTCGATCGCTCCGTTCCCGTGCGCAAGTCCGAGGTGCAACAGGCCGCCTTCGTCGTCCTGAAGTCGCCTGACACCCCCTCGATGCTCGTCGAGACGGACTACCTTTCCGATCCTGCCGAAGAGCGCAAGCTCCGCAGCCCCGGACACCAGCAGAAGATCGCCGCCGCAATCTTTCGCGGCATCCGCGCCTACTTCCGCCAGCACCCGCCCCCCGGCACCCTGTTCGCCGAGCAGCAGAAACCGCCCGACGGCCTGGTCGCCGGCAATTAGACGGCTCCGCGCGCTCGAGAGGAGCGATAGACTGGCGGGATCATGCCAATCCGCATCCTCCCGAATGAGCTGATCGACCAGATCGCCGCCGGCGAAGTGATCGAGCGCCCTGCCTCGGTCATCAAGGAGCTGGTCGAGAACAGCCTGGATGCCGGCGCGCACCGCATCGAGGTGGATGTCGAGCGCGGCGGGGTGGGCCTCATGCGCGTGCGCGACGACGGCTGCGGCATCTCCGCCGAGGAGCTGCCGGTCGCGATCTGCCGCCATGCGACCAGCAAGATCGCAGCTCTCGATGACCTCGCGGCCATCACCACCCTGGGTTTCCGCGGCGAGGCGCTGCCCTCCATCGGGTCCGTATCGCGCCTGCGCGTCATTTCGCATCCAACACACGCGGATAGGGCGGCGGAGATTGCCGTCGACGGCGGCACGGTAACGTCCGTGCGTCCCGCGGCACATCCGCCCGGCACGACCGTCGAGGTGCGCGATCTCTTCTTCAACATTCCCGCACGGCGCAAATTCGTGCGCAGCCCGCAGACGGAGACCGGGCACATTGCGCGCCTGCTGGAGCGGCTGGCGTTGTCGCGCCCGGATGTGTCGTTCCGCCTGCGAAGCGGCGAGCGGGTGTTGCTCGATGCGCCGGCGCCGACGCGCGAGCCCATCGGCGAGGAGCGCCTGGCGCAGGTGTTGGGAAAAGACCTCATCGCGAGCCTGATCCCCGTCAACCACTGCTCCGGCCCGGTGCAGCTCGCGGGTTGGATGAGCCTGCCGACGGCGTCGCGTGCGCAGCCCGATCAGCAGTTCTGGTTCGTCAACGGCAGGAGCGTGCGCGACAAGCTGCTCGCGAGCGCAGTGCGGCTCGGCTATCGGGACGTGCTCTATCACGGCCGGCACGCCGCCTACGTGCTGCACCTGTCGCTCGATCCACAGCTGGTCGACGTCAACGCGCATCCGGCCAAGCTCGAAGTGCGCTTCCGCGACGGCCATCAGATCCACGAGTTCATCTTCCGGGCCATCGAGCGCGCACTGGCGGCCACCCGGCCCGAAGCGGGCGCCACGCCGGCGGCGAGCGCGCAGTCCGTGTTGGCTGGCACTGCCGCGCGCTCCGCCGGGCCGGCGCAGACCTGGTCCGCCGCGTTGCCGTTGCACGCGCCGCAGACCCATGAGCCTTCCCGCGATCCCTGGATGTTGGCCCGGATTGTGAGCGCGGCTGTCAGCGAGCCGCCGCCGCCCGCGAACCGCTTCGCCGGAGAGACCGGCGAGTCGAGCGCCAGTGTCATGGAGCGCACCGCCCGCGGTGACGGTGCGACGGGCTATCCGCCGCTCGGCGTGCCGCTCGCGCAGCTCCATGGCATCTACATCCTGGCGCAGAGCCACGAGGGCCTCATCCTCGTCGACATGCACGCTGCACACGAGCGCGTGTTGTACGAGAAGCTCAAGGCCGATCGCGGCGCCGGGCCGGCGGCATCGCAGCTCCTCCTCGAGCCGCTGGTCGTCACCGTCAAGCCCCACGAGCTCGACGCCGTGCTCGAGGACCCCGCGCCCTGGGAGCGGGCGGGGTTCGAGGTCGATTCGGTCGGCCCGACCGCGCTCGCGCTGCGGCGGATTCCGGCGCTCCTCGTGGGAGCGCGCGTGACCGACATCGTCAAGTCAGTGATCGAGGATCTCGCACGCGAGGATGGCCTGCACCATCTCGATGCAACCGCGGACCGGTTTCTCGGGACGCTGGCCTGCCGCACGGCCATTCATGCCCGCCGCCGCCTGAGCCTGCCCGAGATGGACGCGCTGCTGCGCCAGATGGAAACCACCGATCGGGCCAATCAGTGCAACCACGGCCGTCCGACCTGGACGCGCCTCACCCTCGGGGAGCTCGATCAGCTCTTCCTGCGGGGACGGTGATGTCCTCGCCGGCGCGTGGCGGCCAGGCCGCCTCGCTGCAGCTTCCGGTCTACCTCCTCACCGGTCCCACGGGCACGGGCAAGAGCGACTGGGCCATCCATCTGGCGGAGGCCGCGCCGGTCGAGATCGTGAGCGTCGATTCCGCGCTGGTCTACCGGGGGCTCGACATTGGTACCGCCAAGCCTGCCCGCGAGCTCCGTGCCCGGCTGCCACATCGCCTCATCGACATCTGCGATCCGGCAGAGAGCTACTCCGCGGGACGGTTCGTGACGGATGCAATGGCGGCGATCACCGCCGCACACGCGCGCCGGCGTGTACCTCTGCTGGTCGGCGGCACCATGCTCTATCTGCGTGCCTTGCTAAAAGGCTTGGCGCCGCTGCCACAGGCGTCCGCGGAGCTCCGCCGTGAAATCGACGAGCGCGCTGCGCGCGCCGGCTGGCCGGCGCTTCACGTTGAGCTGGTGCGCCTCGACGCCGAGGCCGCCGGGCGTATCAACCCCAACGACAGCCAGAGAATTCAACGGGCTCTGGAGGTTTGCCTCGCGACCGGACGGCGGCTCTCCGAGCTGCAGCGCGCGACCGTGAGTCCGCTCGCCGGCCTGCCACTGCAAGCTTGGGCGCTCGCCCCGCGCAGCCGCCCGGTGTTGCATCAGCGCCTCGCCGCGCGCTTCCACGCGATGATGGCCGCCGGCTTCCTCGATGAGGTGCGGGCGCTCCATCGCAGGGGTGACCTCACGGCGCGCCACTCTTCGATGCGCGCAGTCGGCTACCGCCAGCTCTGGGCGCACCTCGAGGGTGAGTACGGCCTCGCCGATGCCGTCGCGCAAGGCATTGCCGCCACGCGCCAGCTCGCCAAGCGCCAGCTCACCTGGATGCGTGCCGAGACAGCCCCGCGCTGGCTCGACCCGGATAGCGACGAGCTGTCGTGGAATCGCGACGTGCGCAACGAGTTGCTGCAGCTTGGTCTTTGATTCCGCCCGCATGTTAAGATTGCATCTTGGTCCCCTGCGCCAGCGAGGGTACATAGCTTGCTGGATTTCCCCCAGGGAAGCTCGCTTGCATTCCAATTTCTCACGAACAATTAGAAGCCGTGAAAACAAGGAGAACCCGATGGCCAAAGGCCAATCGCTCCAAGATCCTTTTCTGAACGCTTTACGCAAGGAACGGGTGCCCGTATCCATCTACCTCGTCAACGGCATCAAGTTGCAGGGTCAGATCGATTCGTTCGACCAATTCGTGGTGCTGTTGAAGAACAGCGTCAGCCAGATGGTCTACAAGCACGCGATCTCCACCGTCGTGCCTGCGCGCAATGTGCGCCTGACGGCGGAGGAGGGCGCTGTTCCAGCGGAGTCCCCCGCCGAGTGATGCGCCGCTGCACGGAGGAGCCGAGTGTTCGAGCGCCCGCGTTCCGGTGAGCGCGCGCTCCTGGTGCGCATTGGTCTCGGCGCACAGGTCGATCCGGAGGATCTCGAGGAGTTCACCCAGCTTGCGGTATCGGCCGGCGCGCAGCCTGTCGCTACGGTGACGGGCCGCCGCGAGCGGCCGGATCCGCGATTCTTCGTCGGCAGCGGCAAGGCTGAGGAGCTGAAGCGCGCGGCCGAGGCAGGCGAGGCGGACGTGATCCTGATCGATCACGCTCTTTCCCCGAGCCAGGAGCGCAACCTCGAGAAACTGACGGGCCGGCGCGTACTCGACCGCAACGGGCTGATCCTCGACATCTTCGCGCAGCGTGCGCGCAGCTTCGAGGGCAAGCTCGAAGTCGAGCTCGCGCAGCTGCGGCACATCGGCAGCCGCCTGGTGCGCGGCTGGAGCCACCTCGAGCGGCAGAAGGGCGGCATCGGCATGCGCGGACCCGGCGAGACGCAGCTCGAGACGGACAGGCGGCTGATCGCGCAGCGCGTGCGCGTGCTCACGCGCCGGCTGGAGAAGATCAAACAGCAACGCGAGACCGGACGGCAGATGCGCGCCGAGATTCCGGTGCCCTCACTCGCCCTGGTGGGCTACACCAATGCGGGTAAGTCGACGCTTTTTCGCGCGTTGACGGGCGCTGACGCTTACGTT
>Ga0126373_10005124_pt1 | contig 10140 bp, 10 predicted proteins | sample PanSoiMetPlot_11_FD_92545 | JGI IMG/M metagenome (GOLD analysis project Ga0126373, IMG submission 92545) | Tropical forest soil microbial communities from Panama - MetaG Plot_11 | ecosystem: Environmental > Terrestrial > Soil > Tropical forest > Bulk soil | place: Panama | collected 2016-02-17 | reverse complement strand
GGCCGGTGTCCGGCAGATGTCGCGTGGTTAAGCCCGGGGCACGCGAAGCATCACCATCTGCTTCCACTACTATTATAGCAAGTGGAATACAGACATTTGGATCGATTAGCTGAACTAAATTCGCCTTGCGTGCAGTGCTTTAGCGGGGATTCCCAATTCGGGGCTTGACAGGCGGTTTGAGAACACTGGATTCACCACAGAGACACAGAGAAGATCTTGGGATGAGGATTGGCGGGAATGAGTGGTTGGTTGGGTAGTCCGCGCGTTGGGTAGAGACGCGGCTTGCCGCGTCTGGAGACGGGGCGAGCCCGTCTCTACCTGGCTGCGCGCTTTCAACCCCAGTCTGCGGCCTGGCGGGCGTGCGCTTCGGTAATCAGCGCCCCCAGCTTCACACGCCTACAATAGTGCGATGGAACGCAAGATCTTCTGGATGGTGTTCGCCGTCCTCGGCCTGGCGGCCGATTTTCTGCTGCCCTTCTGGTGGGCAGTGGTCGCAACCCTGCCCATCCTCTACATCGCGTGGTGGGTCGCCTATCGCAGCGAGTGGTTCTCCTAACGCGAATAGTTCTCCTCGACGCGATGCCCCGGGCTGGTCTTCTGCAGGCGCAGTTCCCCGCCGGCTCTCCGAAATTCAGCGAGCCTGGAAAATAGGTCTTAAAGCGATGTACTAGTGACGCCAAAATTAATCACTAGTACTCAAACCTCTGATGAGCGATTGGCGGATACCGCAGATTTCATTGGTAGTTAGAAAACGAGACATGGGTTTTCGAACTTCTGGGACTGTCCGGAATCCCCCGGCCTCGGCAGCATGGGGTCATGAAGGCTTGGTTATTTTCCCTCTCCCTGGTCCTGCTCGGATCGCAGTGTTTTGGCAGCGTTGCCATTAAGACAACTTCTTTGCCCAATGGTATTGTCGGGACCTCATACTCGGCGGCTGTGAGCGCGAGCGGCGGCTGTACTCCTTACAAATGGTCGATCGCATCGGGGGCGCTGCCCGCGGGCGTAACCGCGACAGTGTCCAGCACCACATCCTCGCTGAACCTGGCAGGAACTCCCAAGACCGCCGCCAGCTACTCCTTCACCGTGCAAGTGAGCGGGTGTGGCGGAGCGGTTGCCAAGGCGGCCTACAAGGTGGCCGTCCAGTCCGGCGCCAACCATGTGGTCGACCTGAGCTGGAATGCTTCGACGTCCAGCGACGTCACCGGCTACAACGTTTACCGTAGTCCGGACAAAACCAGCTGGAAAAAGGTCAATGCGAGCCTGATTGGATCCACCGTGTACACGGACTCCAGCGTGGCCAACGGCAGCACGTATTACTACGCGGCGACGGCCGTGGACAATTCCGGCCAGGAAAGCAGCAAGACGGCCGCAGTGAAAGTCGCGGTTCCGTAGCTTTGCCCTGAGCCAGCGCGCGGCCGCAAAGAAACAGCAAGGCCCGCCGCCGCGCGCCTGGTCCGGCGCTCCATCAAATCCGCCGCCACCAGGGCCTCTCGCAGGTTGCTCGTGCCGGACGGTCGAGGACCCGCCTCCAGTTCCCACCTCCACTCAATACAATGCCGGCTCTCCCGGCGGCCGCGTCTTCCATCGGCGGTGCACCCACAACCACTGGTCGGGATACTGACGGACGAATTTCTCGATAACGCGGGTGAACAGCTGGGTGTTGGCGGCGATGTCGGCTTCGAGATCGCCGGTGCGAACGAGCGTCACGGCAGGATCGAAGCGCAACTTGTATTTTCCCAGAGCCGCGTCCCACACGGTGAATCCCGGGACCACGGCGGCATCGGCGTGCAGGGCGATGCGGGCCACGCTGCTGGCCGTGCAGGCCAGCTTGCCGAAGAACTCGACGAAGATGCCCTGGGGCGGGGTCATATTCGTGTCCATCAATACACCAGCGGTTTCGCCCTGCTTCAGGATGCGCAGCAGCTTGCGGATATCATCTTTGTTGACCGTCTTGTTGCCGTGCAGGGTGCGGTACTCGCGCATCATGCCGTCAAGATAGGGATTGTCGAGCGGGCGCATGATGAAGCTGAGGGGATGGCCGTAGAGCGAGTGCGCGAAGGCGGAGAGCTCCCAGCCGCCCAGATGCCCGGTGAGAAAAAGCACGCCCTTGCCGCGGGCGAGGGCGCGCTCGAAGTTTTCGAAGCCGTCGTAGACCACGACCTGGCTCACATTTTGCGCGCTGTAGCGGGGGAACAGGCAGACCTCGGCCAGTTGGCGTCCCAGCGAGGTGAAGACGCCATGCAGGATCTTGCGGCGCTCAACTGCAGGCATCTCGGGAAACGCCATCGCCAGGTTTTGCCGGCCGACGCGGCGAAGCTTTCCGTGCAGAAGATAGACCAGTTGCCCGATTCCAATGCCCATCGCTCGGGCCAGCGAGCGGGGTAGCGCGCCGAGCCCCTTAACCACGCACCAGATCAGCGCGTACTCGAGGCGGTAACGCATCGGGGAAGGAAGGGAGACCGTACCACCCGCAGAAAATCGCTGTCAACGGGTGAAGGGGTGATCGGTTGTCGGCTTTCAGCGTCGGCACTCAGCATTCAGCACCCAGGATTCGGCCAAGCTGGTCCTTGGGCGCCCGAAGGATTTGCGTGGATTCGAGCGCGTCCGAGCAATGCATGCGCGACGGTCGCGGACGGTAGAGGGTCGCAGGCAGCCCAGCTGGGCGGGTGGGGGCACCCGCCCCCACGTGAGTTTGGAGTTATGCCGGCAGCCAGGCGCTGCTCGCGGCGAACACTCCGACAACCGACAGCCGACAGCCGACGACCAACAACCGAGAGCTGACGACCCACAGCCAACGACCGGCGTTACTTGGCCGCAGTCTTGGCCCACTTCGCCAGCACGCTCAGGAACGGATAGGCTTCGTTCGAGGGCTCGACCTCGCCGGTCAGCGAAGTTCTGAAGGGCACCATCCGCCCGTAGAATTCGCGAGTGGCGTCCTTATCCTGCTTGATCACCGCGCCCGCCAGGCTCACGCCGGCGAATACGCCGCGATTGCGCGAGTAGGTCAGCACCTGGGCGCGCAGCTTCCAGTCGGTATCGGCGGCCGCGGCGCGTCCCACCGGGCCCGCCGCTACGGAAGCGTCCGCACCCAGCTTGAATTTGCTCGAGAGCAGGTTCGCCATGCCGTCCTTGTTCATGATGAGCAGCACCAGGTCGGTAGCCTGTCCGCCGATCTGGAAGCCAAAGCTGCCGCCCGAGGTGAACAGGAACGCGGGCGCGCTCCAGCCTTTGGCGGTGCGGCAACTGGCCACGCCGCGCCCATAGCTGCCAGCGACGATGAACCCACCCTTCAGCATGGAGGGCACGACCGCGACGCAGTCGGCCGACTTCAAAATCGCTTCGGGAATTCCGCTGTCGGGAGCCGACTCGATCTCGTCGAGCACCGTACCCGACGACTTCACGCGGTCTTCCGCCTTGGTATTGTCTTGCACCGCGTCGGCGGTGAGGACCGGTGCGTACATCGCAAAAACCAGCAATACAACCACAAGCTGTTTCATGGAAACCTCAGTCCTGGGACAGAATTGAGAGCCTCTCCTCTCGTTTAACCCGATCATACGAGATTCGATGCGCACAAAATGCGCGGTTTGCCCCAGTGAGGCTAACCGATTGGATTCCCTCTGGCATGCAGGCTGGTTTCAGCCGATGCGAGCCAGTTTGAGCAAACCCGCGACCGCGCGAAGCAGCCCGCGCCAGCGGAACGCAGCAGCGGCCGATTAGTGGCCAAAGGCCGATTAGAGCAGTTGGGGTTCGCGGGTATGACGCATGGCGAATGGCGCGATGGGCGAAAAGGCCTGTAGTATACTTCGGAGGTGCGCAGCGGATTGTACGGGGTTAAACACGCGGTGAGACGCATATTTAAGCCCCGCGCCGCGGTTGCTCATGTTTCAAGCGGGTGCGAGGAGAACCCTGTTTCACGCAGGCCTGGCCGCTACCCAGCATAGTTCCTCCCCAGAATCTATTCGCCGATCTGCTTCCAGATGCTTTGGTTATTGGTTGAACTCGCGCTTTTGGCTGCGCTCGAGTTGAGCGCATTCGCGCAGGGCGGCGTTGCCCGCATGCCCGGCCCCGAGAACAATTTCGACGTGATGATGAGAGCCAACGGGGTTATGGACATGCACACCATGGAGGAGCTCGACGGAAATCTGCGAACTCAGGCCGAAACCCGGTCGGAGGCGGGCCTTTCCAAGTTGGACCTCAAAGCGCCGGGACGAGCCCAACGAGAGTATTCGAAAGGCCTGGCGGAGTTTCGAAGAAAAGACTTCCAGGCTGCGTCCGAGAGCCTCAAAAAGGCGATTTCGATTTATCCACAGTTCGTCTCAGCGCACAATGCCCTCGGCTGCTCATACCTGAACCTCGGACAAAATGAGTTGGCCCTTCAGGCGTTCCAGCTGGCGACTCAGTTCGATGATCATCTATCCAACTCATTTATGAATCTTGGGCGCGCCCAACTCGCCCTTGGGCAGAACGCCGACGCGCAAGCCGCTTTCGAGAAAGCGCTGTCGATCGCTCCGCTCAGTCCCAACATCGGCTTAGTGTTGGCCTACACGCAGTATCTGAACCACGATTACGCTGGAGCCATCAAGACCGCGGAGCAGGCGCACGCTCATCCTCACAGTGGCGTCGCTGCCGTGCATTATTTCGCGGCTGCGTCGTGGCTAGCGCAAAAACATTTTCCGGAGGCACGGGTCGAGCTCGAGACCTTTCTCCGCGAGGATGCCAGCTCGCCGTTAGCGGCCCAGGCGCGAAAAACGATAACGCTAATCGAACAGTTTCAGACCCAGCCTCAGACGTTTACCACAACTGCCAGCGCCCCGACGTTTTCTGCCGAAAACGCCGCCCCTTCGCTGATGGGCCAAAAAGTTCTCCAGGAGTACAGGGAGAAGCAGCAGATCGCGGAAGCGGAAAGGGCAGATCCCGAATGCTCATCCTGTCCGCCTGCGGAGCAGCCGATGCCCGGCCCTGCAGCGAAAGCAGTCGCCGCTGAGGTCCGGAGTTCGGCTCGGCAACCCTTTACTTTTCGTAGTTCGGTCGATGAAGTCGCTGTCTTGTTCACGGTAACTGACCACGGCCGGTCGGTGCGCGATCTCAAGTCAACCGAAATAAACATTCTCGACGATAAGCGCCCGCCCGCAACGGTGGTGGACTTTCGCGCCGAATCGCATTTGCCGCTGCGGCTGGCGCTCCTCATCGATACCAGCCAATCGGTCACCGACCGCCTCTCCTTCGAGCAAGCGGCCGGTGCCGATTTCCTGCACGAAGTCCTGACGGGCAAAGATGATTTGGCGTTTGTCGCTGGCTTCTCGAACTCGGTGGTGCTCGTCCAGGATTTCACGGGCGATCTCGCCCAGTTGTCCCATGGGATGAACCAACTTGTTTCCGTAGGCGGAACCTCGATCTGGGATGCGGTTGCCTTTGCCGCAGAGAAATTGGTCGAAAAGCCCGAAGTACAGCCGGTCGCCAGAATGATCGTCGTCATCAGCGACGGAGACGATAACTCGAGCAGTGCCACCCTGAAGCAGGCGATCGAGAAAGCGCAAAGGAGCGATGTTGCGGTCTACACCGTGAGCACGCGAAACGACGATCCAGAAAGGTCGGAACAGAGTACCGGCAATCACGCCTTGAAAACGTTGGCGCAACATACCGGCGGTGTGGCCTTCTTTCCTGGCTCCTCCAGCCACCTCAAGCGGAGCCTGGCGGATCTGCAGCAGGTAATTCGCAGCCGCTATTTAATTTCCTACCGGCCGGCGGGGTTTCAGCGCGATGGACATTATCGAACGCTGGAAATTACTGCCCAGCGGGACGGGCACAAGCTCAAAGTGAACTCGCGCAAAGGCTATTACGCGTCGGCGAACTAGGTGCCGAGCTTCGCCTGACCTTCTAACGCACAACGTCGGTCGGGAGGGACTTCGTGGGATCCGCACTGGGCAGACTGCTAAACGAGCAAGGACTGACGGCCGAGAGCCAAGTGCCGAAAAGCCGAGAGCTAAAAAAAATCGGGGCTGAAAGTGGCGACCCTAATCTCCACCCTCAACCCCGTCTCCCAGGTTCTGTGGTAGGTGAAGCGAGTATCGGCGAAGGCTGGCGAAGCGACAAGATTACTGCGGACACTGGCCACAGGTAACCCGCGCGATGTCCTCTCGGACATCTCCCATCCCCGCGCGGGTCTCTGTGGCGCCCCTAAAACTCTACTTGGCCGTCACCAGCGAGTGGGTGATGGCATGGACCGAGAGGGCGATCCGGTTCTGAACTCCCACCTTGCGCATGAGCTTGGCCACGTGCGCCTTGACGGTGCGTTCCTCGATGCCCAGGGCAGCCCCGATTTCTTTGTTCGAACGCCCGGCCACCAGCATTTCCAGCACTTCCTTCTCGCGGTCGGTGAAGGTGACGCGGCCGGCGGGGAAGATGCGCCCGGGCGAGGAGGTCACGCGCTCGATGAACATCGACAGTACGCGGCGCGGCGCCCATACCGAACCCTGGTGTACGACGCGAATGGCCTGCACGAACTCGGCCGGCGTGGCGGCTTCGTCCACATAACCCTTGGCGCCGGAGGCGATTGCCTTGAGGATGGACTCTTCGTCCATGCCCGCGCCGGTTACGATAATCTTCAGGTCGGGACGGGTCGCCTTCAGGCTGGCCATCACATCGAACAGGTTCTGGCCGGCCCGGTTGCCCAGCAGCACCAGATCGATGCCCGCCAGGACGCTGATGTCGGGCAGGGTGGCCGAGACGAGCTCGAAATCGGATTCGGAGTCGAACAGGGCTCGGAAGCCCACAAACCGCAGGGGGTCGCTCTCCACCACGGCAATTCGGATGACGGGTTTCTTGGCGGTTGCTGCTTTCATGGCAGTCCTTGTTAGGATGAACTGGGGTCAGCATAGCCGCACCCCGGCGCGATGGGAAGGCAAAGTAACAGAAGGGAAATTACGGGAGTAACATTGGTACAAGCCCAAAAAGACGGTAGGAGATCATGAAAATTCGGAAACTGGTCTGGTTGTTCCCGGTACTTCTGGCGCTGGCACCCTTGGCCGTATTCGCGCAGGAAACCCCCGCTGCTCCGCCTGCTTCTGGCACCCCACCCGCGTACCAGCCCAAGTTTCCCGGGGATCCGGCGCGCTCGGATGCGGAAGCCGAGGCGCTCGGCTATATGCGCGTCGTGGTCCGGGCACAGAAGGAATACAACAAGAAGCACAGCCACTACGCCGAGACGCTGCAGTCCCTGGTGAACACGGGGAGCTTCACCCGCCGCATGGCGTCGACCACCGACCGCGGCGAGTACCACGTGGGGTTCAAGGCCAAGAAGGACGGCTACATCCTCACCATGACGCCGCGGAACCTCGACGCCCAGCACCGCTCCTTCTATGCCGATGAAGATGCGGTGATCCACGGCGACGAGGAAAAGGCGGCCGGGCCGGAGTCGCCGAAGGTGAAGTAGGGGCAAGGTTTCAAAGTTGCAAGGTCAGAAGATTTCCAATGTCAATGCTCTCAGACTGTGTGGCTGGTCCTTGAAACGTTGAAACGTTCCCACCTTGAAACTTTGCAACCTTGAAACCTTGAAACCTTGCCACTTTGAAACCTTGCCCCTCTGAAACCTTGCCACTTTGAAACCTTGCCTCTACTTCACTTCCGTCGCTTTGCCGTTGTGATAGGTGACGGTTAACGATTGGCCGCCATTGGGGTAGTGGACGGTCTTCCAGGCCGGGTCCTCCTGGCGGTCGGGAGTGCCCATGCCGACGGCGAAGTCGGCTTGCAGTTCGTTCATGCCGGGCTTGATTTCGTGCTTGGCGACCGCGTCCCACACTTCCGGCGACCAGTGCTTGTAGAGGTCGTGCGGGTCCTCGATGTAGAACATCGAATCGGAATAGAACTTGTAGTCCTTGCCTTCGACAGTTCCGATCTGCACCGCATAGGGTTTCGCGTCGAGCTCGAAGATGGCCATGATCTGGCGCAAGCCGCCGGACTCGGGCGCTGTGTCGGAAACTACGTCCTTGATCTCCAGCTTCTGGATGGGGAGCAGCCGTCCAGCCTCATGAGCAAAGTCAGCGTGATGCGCCGCCGGACTGTACGGGAAATATGGATAGCGGTATCCATCCTTCACCCACACCGGCTGCTTGGTCAGTTCCTTGGCAGACTTTAGATCGTAGGGGTAGAGCTTCTTGGGGGTGACATAGTAATCGGGATCGAGTGGAGGCTTGGCGGCGGCCTCTTTCTGGTGCACGCTTTCGGTGTAGCGCTCGTAGAGCACGGCTGCGGTGCGCACGGCGGCGATGAAAATCGCGAGCGCCAGCGCAATCTGGATTCGCTGTTTCAGCTTGGGGTCGAGAGCCATGGCGTCACCTTACCAGACCGTCCTATGCATTCGGTGATCGAGCCGCACTCGCACGCCGCGATTCGGCAGCCCCCGCGTGCGATAAACTAGGAAAGAAGCGAGGCGCCATCCGCGCCCCGTCTCAGGAGAAAGCATGCCGGTCACGCAGGAAGAGGTACTCAGCGCGCTGAAACAGTGCTACGACCCCGAGATCCCGGTCAACATCGTCGACCTGGGCCTGATCTACGACGTGCGCTTCGAACCGGCGCCCGAGGACAAGCAGGATGTCACCATCGACATGACCCTGACCGCGCAAGGCTGCCCCGCCCATGTGCAGATCGGCGAGCAGGTGAAGTCGCGGCTGGAGTCCCTTCCCGGCATCCGGGCCGCCAATGTGAACGTAGTGTGGTCTCCGCCCTGGACACCCGAACGGCTCAGCGCCGACGCCCGTAAGCAGTTGGGCATCGAGTAGATGGGCCGATCCAAGTTTATGCATCCGCTCCTGTTCGGATCGTGGATCCCGGCGCGCCAGCGCTGGTCCCTGAGTTGGGTTCTGTTCCCGCTGGCTCAGGTCTCGTATTCTCCCGCGATGCGTTCTTGCGGTTGGGTTCCCACCTCGGCCAAGCGCTGCCCGGCTTTGGAAAGCATGTCGACCAGGCGCAGGCCGCGTCCCAGTTGACCGGGAGCCATATCGGCAATCTGTTCGAAGGTCTGGGGATACTCGGTAGCCAACACCGCCAGGCCCACGCCCGCCACCAGGATTCCCGCCGGCCGCCTTTTTTTCAGGAACAGGATTGCCGCACCCGCCGCCGAGCCTACGATCACTGCTTTCTTCCAATTGTCCATGCGCGCCCTCGCCGCTCGATTCTACCCCAGGCGCAGCCGCTGCTTTATACTGCGAAGTCTTCAGAGGCGCTGTGTAATTGCCCGATTTGCAATCCCAGGAGACCCCCAGTGCCACGACCCATTCGAAATGCCTTCTCTCGAGCCTGCCTGCTGGTTGTTCTTGCAGGTGGTGCAGCCTTGGCAGTGGCGCAAGCCAAGCCGCGCGCCCGCGATCTGGGGGTTCCGTTCGACGGCGCTCCCGGAGCGTTCAACGCGATTACCGACGTGAAGGGCGTCGAGGTGGGCCACACCACGCTGATCTCGGGTGCGGGCAAATTGCAAGTCGGCGTTGGCCCGGTGCGCACCGGGGTCACGGCGGTGCTGCCGCGGGGCAAGGAATCGACCGACCCGGTCTTCGGCGCGTGGTTCACCCTCAATGGCAACGGCGAGATGACGGGGACCACCTGGCTCGAGGACTCGGGCTTTCTCGACGGCCCGGTCATGATCACCAACACCCACAGCGTCGGCGTAGTGCGCGATGCGGTGATCGCGTGGCGGGTGAAAAAGTTTCCGCCCGATCCCGAAGGCTACTGGTGGTCGCTGCCGGTGGTCGCGGAAACCTGGGATGGCGAACTCAACGACATCAACGGCTTTCACGTAAAGCCCGAGGACGCCTGGCACGCGCTCGATAGCGCCCATGGCGGCCGGGTCGAAGAAGGCAACGTGGGCGGCGGCACGGGCATGATCTGCAACGAATTCAAAGGCGGCATTGGGACGTCGTCGCGTGTTCTGCCCGCCCGGGAAGGGGGCTACACGGTGGGCGTGCTGGTGCAGTGCAATTACGGGAGCCGCGACCAGTTACGCGTCGCGGGAGTGCCGGTGGGGCGGGAGATCCGCGAAGGGGCTTCCCGTTCGGCCGACATCGGCTCGATCATCGTGGTGGTGGCCACCGATGCGCCGCTGATCCCCACCCAGTTGAAGCGAGTGGCCCGGAAAGTTTCGCTGGGCCT
>Ga0126373_10005123_pt1 | contig 10140 bp, 9 predicted proteins | sample PanSoiMetPlot_11_FD_92545 | JGI IMG/M metagenome (GOLD analysis project Ga0126373, IMG submission 92545) | Tropical forest soil microbial communities from Panama - MetaG Plot_11 | ecosystem: Environmental > Terrestrial > Soil > Tropical forest > Bulk soil | place: Panama | collected 2016-02-17 | reverse complement strand
TTGCCATTAGTTGGTAAGCCAGCATCCGCGATTCGCAGGCACTACCTGTAACAGGATCTCCTGCCACACGATCTACAGTAAGATACTTATTATCAATAGATTATGGCGTCACGCGGATATGTCTTGTCTCCGTTTAGTGTTAGGCCCTGCTGGTAGGAGGATTGCATTAAGGACCGCATAAGGATATTGCGACAAGCGTAAGCGTTTCGCACGCGGTCTAATGGCGGTAGCGTGTTTTGGTGCCTGCGTGGATGTGAATGAAATGGCTGGTTGCCAGAAGAACGGATAGGCTGTCCAGAGGCCGTGTCACCCCACCGGAAGTACACGTTTTACCCTGCGGAAAATCGATCTCAATTCAAAAAGTCTCAGCGCAATGGCGAGCTCCTCAATTCTTGACAGATGTGTTGAGTTCTATTTGTCTCAGGGCGCACGTGTTTGGAATCGGCTGCCTTGTTCCCTGCGGCACCGGTCGTCGGGCTGCGCCTTTGGCAGGCACTTGAATCGTTTGGTTCGTGCGCACGCCGAGCGCAGACAATCGTTCGGTACGTTCTTCTTGAGGAACCGCGCCGAACTGGAATTGCTGCGGCGTTTCGTCGCCCGAAAACCGAATGGCTCCCGTCTAGACATGTCTGTCCTGGCGTGCAGCAAGGGGGCAGAGGTTTATTCCATGATGTGGGCGATTCGTTCTGTGCGCCCGGACTTGCAACTGAACCTTCACGCTATGGACATTTCGCGAGAAATCTTGGATTTCGCTGCCAACGGAGTTTTTTCACTTTCCACCGCCGACGTTTTGGACCGTTCCCATGAAGAATCAGCCGAGCCAATAGCAGCCATCAGCTGGAACACTTCTCGCGATCAGAATGCCTCGCTCTTTGAACGCATGAACGAAGGCGAACTTGAGGCTATGTTTGACATGCAGGGCGAACAGGCCCGGGTAAGGCAATGGCTTAAGGACGGAGTCACCTGGTGCCAGGGTAATGCTGGCGACCCCAGCCTACTCGCGACAATTGGTGGTCCGCAAGAAATTGTTGTGGCAAACCGTTTCCTGTGTCATATGAAACCTGTGGCCGCCGAGCAATGCTTACGTAGTATTTCACGACTCGTTAGAGCCGGAGGATATCTGTTTGTCACCGGAGTCGATTTGGACGTGCGGACCTGCGTTGCCCGCGAATTAGGTTGGACGCCTGTCACCGAACTGATGCGCGAGATTCACGAGGGCGACAGTTCGATTCGGCGGGGTTGGCCGTTGAACTACTGGGGGCTCGAACCATTCGATGAGCGTCGCAAGGACTGGCAAATCCGCTATTCCTCTGTCTTTCAAATCGGTAAAACAGCGTGAGCACTTTGATTTCACCGAGGCTCGATCGCGGGAGCTTGGGTGATCAATCCGAGCTTTTGCGAGGATGAATGAGGGCGCTTCTTCCGGGCTTGGCGTTCACCGAAGGGGTGTAGACTGCGCCTAATGCCCTTATATGCTTAGGCGATACGGAGAATAATGGAAAGGAACCCTAGTGTCGGATTCGTGTTTTGCCGCGCCGTCGAATTTCAAGGCGGGCGGGAAAAGGGTATTGCCAAATGGGCGGATCACGGCGACGAAGGCCGTATCTGCAAGGCAATTTTGGAATAGAGGTCTGCATCAACGGAACGGAATTAAGAGGAAGGAATTAGAAAATGCGAGTCTTGGTCACCGGTCACAAGGGATATATCGGCACGACTCTGGTCCCAATGCTTCAAAAGGCCGGTCACGAAGTTCTTGGGCTAGACAGCGATCTTTACCGGAACTGTACCTACGGCGACGCTCTGCCCAAGGTCCCAGAGATGGTAAAGGACATACGAGATGTTGAGAAAAATGACCTTGCTGGCATTCACGCGATCGTTCACCTGGCAGGACTATCTAATGACACGTTGGGAGATCTAAATCCGGAGCTGACTTACGAGGTTAATCATGCCGCATCTGTGAGGCTGGCGGCGATGGCAAAAGAGTTGGGTATCTCCAGGTTTGTTTTTGCTTCGTCATGTAGCAACTACGGAGCGGCGGCCGATGGGATGCAAGATGAGAACGCGACATTGAATCCGGTGACGCCCTACGCAATCTCCAAAGTCATGGTGGAACGAGACGTAGGAAAGTTGGCTGATGAGAGTTTTAGTCCAGTATTTATGCGAAATAGCACAGCTTATGGGATCTCTCCGAGAATGCGATTCGACTTGGTGTTAAACAATTTGACCGCCTGGGCTTACACGACAGGTGATATTCTTCTGAAGAGTGATGGTACACCCTGGCGACCATTGGTGCACATCGAAGACATCAGCCTAGCGGCGATCGGTGCCCTTGTAGCCCCCAAGGAAATAGTTCACAACAAGGCATTTAATGTAGGCTTGAATTCTGAGAACTACCAGATCCGACAGTTGGCGGAGATCGTTAAGGAGATAGTTCCCAACTGTGGCGTAAAATTCGTGGCAGGCGCAGAACCGGACAAGAGGAATTATCGAGTAGATTTCAGCAAATATGCCCAGTGTTTTCCGCACCACGCGTTGCGTTGGAATGTTAAACGTGGGGTTCAGCAGCTCTACGAATCTTACCAGAGGGCGGGCCTAGAAAAAGGTACGTACGAAGGGCAGAGGTACAACCGCATCTCACAAATCAAACATCTGATGGACACCGGCCAGCTGGATCAGAACTTACGCTGGCGAGCATAATTGTCCATCCATAAACGAGGAACAGAGATCTCATCTTGAACAAATAAGGGATAACGACAATTAATGATCTTTGAGGAAACGCCACTGAGAGGTGCGTACGTAATAGAGCCCGAAAGAATCAACGACCATCGCGGTTTCTTTGCGCGGGTCTGGTGCAAGAAGGAGCTGCAAAGACGCGGACTGAACAGCGAATTGTCACAATCGAATATTGGCTTCAGTCATGTTAAGGGTACATTAAGAGGTCTTCATTTCCAGAAGCCTCCGCATGCCGAGTCGAAAATCGTGCGTTGCACGCGAGGATCGATATTCGATGTTATAGTCGACCTTCGTCCTGAGTCACCCACTTACAAACGTTGGTTCGGCATAGAACTCAGTGATGAAAACGGGAAGATGGTATACGTGGCTGAAGGAATGGCCCAGGGATATATGACGTTGCAAGACAACACAGAAATCAACTATCACACCACTGAGTTTTTCAATGCAGAAGCAGCTTCTGGTGTGCGATTTGACGATCCAGTGTTGGGCATCCGGTGGCCCATGAGTGCAACTGCAATTTCCGAACAGGATCGCAGCTGGCCGCTTCTGATTCCCTAGGAGGATAATCGTTATGAGCTTAGATGCTCCGCTTCAAGAACGAGAAGCCAAAGGGCGACCGATTCGCGTCGGGATGGTTGGGGCCGGTGCGACGGGCCGTGCCATCGCCCTGCAACTCGGGACACCCGTGCCCGGCATTCGCCTCGTGGCGATCGCGAACCGGACGCCAGAACGCGGAGAACGGGCGTACCGAGAGGCGGGCATCACGGAGTTTGCGCGCGCAGACTCTCCACGTGCAGCAGAAGCGGCAATTGAGAGCCGTGTGCCGGTGCTGACGGACGACCCGTCAATACTGACTGCTTCCGATGCCATCGATATAATTGTGGAAGTCACAGGCACCGTTGAGCCCGCGGCCCGTGTGGCCCTCGAAGCCTTCGACCACGGGAAGCATGTGGTCCTGGTGAATTGCGAGCTCGATTCTCTGCTCGGCCCCATTCTGAGGGCTAAGGCGGACCAGGCCGGAGTGGTATTAACAAATACTGACGGGGATGAGCCCGGCGTGGCGATGACGCTTCTTCGCTATCTCCGGTCCGTGGGCCTGCGACCAGTGGCTGCGGGCAACATCAAGGGTATGGTCGACCACTATCGAAACCCTGAAACACAACGGGGATTCGCTGACAAATATGACCAGGACGTTCGGAAGGTCACATCATTCGCAGATGCAACGAAGTTATCCATGGAGACGACGGTCCTCGCCAATGCGACGGGATTTCACGTTGGCCGTCGAGGGATGTACGGACCCGCCTGCAAGTATGTTCGCGAAATAGGAAACTTGCTTCCCTCCGACCAGATGCTCACTACCGGCCTTGTTGACTACACCGTGGGAGCGGCGCCGCACACGGGTGCGTGGGTCGTCGTTCATGAGGAAGAACCGCTCAAAAAGGCTCAACTGGCGTATTACAGGCTCGGGGACGGACCCTTCTTCGTTTTTTACACACCGTTTCACTTGCCGTACATCCAGATCGCGTCAACAATCGCTCGGGCCGTGATTCACCGTGACCCCACCGTTGCTCCCGTTGGGGGTCCTGTCTGCGAGGTTCTAACTGTTGCCAAGCGTGACCTAAGAGCCGGGGAGCGCCTAGACGGTGTCGGTGGATTCTGCACGTATGGGCTTATCGACAACGCCACCACGGCGCGGGCCCAGGCAGCGTTGCCAATCTCCCTCTCGGAAGGTTGCGTGTTACGTCGAGATGTCGCTAAGGACGATACAATTTCCTTCGAGGATGTGGCGGCATCCGTTAGTGGATTGGTCGAGACATTGTGGCAGGAGCAAAACACAAGATGGCCGCTCGCGATGCACGGGGCGCCGGCATGGTCGGTACCGCACGCGCTTGCAGGGAAATGTCGTCAAAGTTGAGCTGTGGTCTGGCGGAATCGAGAGGAGTGCGATTCTTGAGCCGCTAGACATTGTTCGCAAAATAAGGAGGAACTTCTCTGATGGCAGACACTAACATCGTCGTACTGGGAACCGGTATGGCCGGGTTCGGTGCCGCATATCGGCTCCACGCAGAGGGAACACTCCCTGTGATGTACGATAAAAACGGCTACCACGGGGGCCACACTGCGTCGTTTCGCTACGACAGTGGTTTTCTGTTCGACCTGGGCCCGCACATTTCGTTTACAAAAGATAGCCGCATTCAAGATCTTTTCGCTGACAACGTCGACCAGCAGTTCGAGACCAAACCGCTCAAGCTGAACAACTACTGGCGTGGCTATTGGCCCCTCCATCCCGTGCAGCTTCACCTGCACGGACTGCCGGAGGACGTCATTGTCAAGGTCATAACCGACTTCGTAGAGGAACGCCAGGCACCTGAGCGACCGGTGCAGAACTACGCCGACTGGTTGCTATCGAGCTTTGGGCGGACATTCGCGGAACTCTTTCCCATGCAGTACACGCGCAAGTATCACCTGACCACGGCCGAGAACATGAGCACGGATTGGTTGGGGCCGCGCATTTATAGGCCAAGCCTTGATGAAGTGCTGCGAGGAGCAATCTCTCCATCGGCGCCAAACGTACATTACATCACGCAGTTCCGTTACCCGACTGAGGGTGGATTTGTATCCTATTTAAAGAAATTCGTGCCCATGGGAAATCTGAAACTCGGCCATGAGTTAGTATCAATAGATCCCGTTACGCGACAGCTCAGCTTCTCGAACGGCCACGTAACACGCTACGACGCTCTGATCTCTTCGGTGCCATTGCCTGATCTCATTCGGATGATAAAGGGCGCACCGCAAGATGTCGTGGACGCCTCCCGGCGCTTGGCATGCTCGACATGCGTTATTGTTAACGTCGGGGTGGATCGCGAAGACCTTTCTCCCACCCACTTGAGCTATTTCTACGACGAGGACATCTGCTTCACGCGGCTCAGTTTCCCGCACATGCTTTCCTCGCGGAACGTTCCGCCAAGCACAGGAAGCATACAAGCGGAAGTTTACTTTTCCGGTAAATACAAGCCGATGTCCGGGACGGCACAGGACTTGATCGATCCCGTCATTAGGGACCTGCATCGCTGCGGTCTTCTCCACGATGACGACCGCATCTTATTTAGAAACGCACAGTTGCTGCGATACGCCAACATTATCTTCGACCTTGATCGTGCAGCTGCACTCAAAACCGTGCACGGCTATCTCGACGATCTCGGCATCGCCTATTGTGGACGCTATGGAGATTGGGGATATATGTGGACTGACGAGAGCTTCAAAAGCGGGGAGAAAGCTGCCGATCGGGTATTGTCCGCAATAGCCTGTCGACATTAAGATTTGTCCAACGACTCGTGAAAGCCGGGCTGCGCCATTTGACAAGATTCTTCAATCTCGGCAGGACTCCGAAGACGTGGAACAGTTCCGGACATCTTTTTGCGTCTCCGGTCTACAGCGACTCAATCGGTGCTGTTCGTCACGAATGCTGTAAGTTTCTGGCGAGCGAGAAGCATCTTCTGGAAATCAGCACAAACACAAGTGCCACCACGCATTTGCAAGAAAACGATTTGCGTGAGCAATGCGCTCCGAGAGTCTCTGGTGCGGGACTACAGCGCCGTTGCCGATGCCGGTGTTTCCCTTGAGTCGCCCTCGATTGGATCGTTGAGTGGTACGGCGGATTCCAGGCTCGCGTTGATCTTCAACGCCTCACCTGGGAGCGGATCGAGCGGTACAAGGCGCACTCTCACAAATCTGACCTCAGCTCGGCGCTTCACCGCCTTTGATCCAGCAACCCCACCAGGTGTCGTAATTGGATTGTAACCAACGTAACGCATGATAAGGGCGGGTGGGAGCTCACGGTGAATCTTACAACCAGCTATCTTGAACCTAACGGCCTCGTGCTTCGGACCCTCTCGGCACTACGGGGTGCTGCGACGCCGCAGTTCGGGTTGCGCTTGTTAGTTTCTGCTGCGCTATTTATCTTCTTTCTGCCTTTTCTTGCACTACTGTTCTATGCCATACCGGCCATCGACGACTTCTGCAAGGCTGCCCTTTCATACGACGCCGTGCGGCAGTCTGGCGTCTTATCCGTCACTTGGATGCACTACATGAAGTGGACCCCGCGGCCGTTGACTGTCTTTCTTCAGAGTCTCAGTATGAGCAAAGTCAGCTTAGTCTATGGATACGGCTGGTTACTTCTGGGTGTAATCGTTGTTGATGTTGCGGCGCTGTGCTATTTCTTCCGTCAAATCTTCGGGCTAACTACTGGCAGGTCTTTGCTTGCTGCTTTGATATTTTATGCCGCGTATGTCGCTAGCATTACTCAACCGGCAGAGATGCTTTATTGGCTCACAGGTGCCACAGAATACAACCTGTCCCTTGCTGCTCTGCTAGTGCTCGTGAGCCTGTTATATAGGCCTACGGGCACCTTCCGGTACTATCTCGGTGTGGCGTTGCTGTCCCTCGCAATTCCCGCTATGCACGAGATCGCCGGGACCCTTCTCTGTGCCATACTTCTTGTGGCAGTAGCTGTGTCTCGATTTAAGAGAAGCCGAGCTCCGCACTTATACCTGAGTCTTGGTTTAGCTGGTCTCAGCCAAACCGCTATGATGCTTGCTCCAGGAATTGCCGTCCGAGCAGCTCGGGAACACAGACAATTGTGGGACGTCAGTCATGCCGCGAAGTGGTTTGCACATGCCTTCTACCACGGCTTAAATTGGTTGGCATATCCAGCTGTGTTGGTCGGGGCACTCTGCATTGCGCTGCTCGTCCAGGAACAAAGGAACGGGGGTGACAGCGTGCAGCCTCCCCGCTGGTTCGGACCAGCGTGTTTGTGGTGCATGTTTTTGGTGCTGTGCGAAGCTGCTCTCGTCGAGATAGCGACGAGCACGTGGCTGCCGCCGTATGTCTTTCCTTGGTTTCAATTTGTCTTTTGGCTGCTTATGGTATGCGTACTCATAGGCTGCGTCCCGGAAGTCAGTCGCGTATCGTTTTCGCCCGGCACTAGAATGGGAGTTTTTGTATTGTTTTCCTTGCTTCTCCTCGGCTCTTCGAACTTTCGCGCAGCAGTGGAGGACCTCCGTGGACCGGCGCGTTCGTGGTGGCGCATGAATGCAGCTCGTTTGCAAGAACATGGGAGTTCGTTGGAATTCCGACAACCGGGCATCTCCCCTAAGCTGCTGATGCATCAGCATCTTACCGCTGACGCGGGGTGTTGGACCAATCGCTGTATGGCGACCTATCTGGGAGCTAAGACGGTGGTCGTGAAGGATTCGACAGAACCATGCCCGTGAGCCTGTCAGAACCGTCCAGTCCCAGCGGAGCTTGCTCCGGGCACGCTGTTTTACCGGTTTACAGGGCACCAATCAGCGACGCGTTGATCTTGACTGTGGAGGAAAATGCCTCAATTTGCACGAACCGAGCAACTGTTGCGTCCTTCGGTGCGTACAGTGACCAGCCCGGCTAAGAAGATTGGTCTGCTAGATCACCTTGGTCACGGCAACCTTGGCGATGATGCGACGCTCGATGCTGTGGTAAGCAACATCAGAAGCAGGTGGCCCCAAGCTTCACTAATAGCATTGACTTTGAATCCGTCTGACACGGAAGAAAGGCACGGGATTCCTTCTTACGCCATCCGGCGGGACTCGAAATCGCGCAGCAACGCAGCTCAGTCTAAACCCGCGGAAGGGGTCCTGAAAACGAGGATCAAAAGTGCTCTTAGTGGGCATAGGTTTGTGCTGGCCGGCCTCCGGATAGTGAGCAAATTAGCGATTACAGCGCCCAAGGCCTTGTTCGAGGAGCTTTCCTTCCTCACCGAATCGTTCATGGTTGCAAAGAAATTAGACCTCCTCGTTATATGTGGGGGTGGTCAACTCCTTGACTCCTGGGGTGGGCCGTGGAAATTTCCTTATACCCTCTTTAAATGGATCTTGCTCGCGAAGTTGTCAGGAACACAATGCTATTTTGTAAACATGGGTGCTGGTCCCTTAGCCCATCCCTCAAGCAAATGGCTCATAAAGCGAGCATTGTCACTGGCCGATTATGTCTCGTTTCGCGATGCTGACTCGCAAACTCTGATTCGTGGCACGGGATTCGCTGGCAGGAGCCAGGTCGTCGCGGACAGCGCGTACAGTCTCGAAATCCCTCTGGCCAATGCTACCAGGACTCCGTCTTGTGGGAACCGAATCGTGGGCTTTTCTCCCATGGCCTACTGCGACCCCCGCGCGTATTGGGATAAGAAGCAGGATGTGTACGCTTCCTACATTCAAAAGCTCTCGATGTTTGGGTCATGGCTCATTGAGCAGAATCATCGGCTGATGCTTTTCAGCACAGACATCTGGTTTGATTCGCGAGCAATAGAAGACCTAAACAGAGCCTTGTTGAGCACCCCTACGATGATCAATTTGGAGCAGTCGATTTGTCAGCCTGTTATCGAGGCTTTTGCAGGACTGGCCACAGCCATGTGTTCCGTCGATTACATAGTGACCTCCAGATATCACGGTGTTGTGTTCGCTCACATGTTTAACAAACCGGTGCTCGCAATTTCGCACCATCAGAAGGTTGCGTCGCTGATGAAAGACTTGGGACTTTCGGAATATTGTGTCGATATCCAGACCTTTGACTTGGACCTGTTGACGGGCACATTCGCACGGATGACCGCCAACCAGGAAAAGATTAAGGCACGGATGGCTGGGCAAGCAGACCGCTACAAAAGACTGCTGAAAACTCAATTCGACGCTATCTTCCAATACGAAACGGACACGGTATGAATATTAATTCCGGACCTTTGGTTAGTGTCGTAACACCCGTCTACAACCTAGCACGTTACCTTCCGGAGTGTATTGAAAGCGTTTTGGCGCAAACATACCAGAACTGGGAATACATCATTGTCGACAACAACAGCACGGACGACACCTATGCGATCGCCAGGCGCTATGCCGAGTCAAATAAGCGCATCTGTCTTTACCGGAATGAGAAGTTGTTGCAGATAATTGACAATCACAACCGTGCCGTCCGCTTAATCTCGGCGAATTCCCAATACTGCAAACTGCTGTCGGGCGATGATTGGTTGTTCCCGGAGTGTATTGAGCGAATGATTCAGGTCGCTCAAGCAAACCCATCCGTTGGAATTGTGGGAAGCTACCAACTCAGTGGGGGCGGTGATAAGTGGCTCGTTAGAACCTATGGATTGCCGTACGAGCGGACGGTAGTGTCGGGCCGCGAGATCTCCCGAGCACATCTGCTCGGTACGTTGGACGTACTTGGGAATCCCACATCCAACTTATATCGATCCGATCTAGTGCGGCAAAGAGATTGTTTCTATCCTAATTCAACAGCCGAAGCGGATGTTAGTGCTTGCTTCGAGTGCTTAAGATCTTGCGATTTTGGTTTTGTTCATCAGGTGCTGTCTTACGAACGCCTTCATCA
>Ga0126373_10005122_pt1 | contig 10140 bp, 17 predicted proteins | sample PanSoiMetPlot_11_FD_92545 | JGI IMG/M metagenome (GOLD analysis project Ga0126373, IMG submission 92545) | Tropical forest soil microbial communities from Panama - MetaG Plot_11 | ecosystem: Environmental > Terrestrial > Soil > Tropical forest > Bulk soil | place: Panama | collected 2016-02-17 | reverse complement strand
GTAGCGATGAAGTGGAGGAAAAGGACGACCAGATGACGCATTGAAGAATGGTAGCAGGGCGGGGAATCGTAAGGAATTATGGGCGAAATAACAATTCGCCAGCAACACGACGCCGCCAGCCGACCGCGAGCTAGTGACGAAGACCACCGTGGTAGAATGTCTTTTTGCCCGACCCAAGATCAACCAGCCGTTCTAACCCACGCGCCGCTATGAGATTTCTGATCCGGGAAAAGAAAGGAGGCTGGCATGGCTCAGTTTGTAAAGGTTGGAACCAAAGCAGAGTTTGAGGATTTAGAAGGCGGCAAGCTCGTGGAGGTTAGCGGGCAAAAAATCGCCATGTTCATTGTGGGCGGTACGTACTACGCCATTGAGAACGGGTGCCCCCATCGCGGCGGCCCCTTAGCGGAAGGCATGGTGGCGGGTGATGAGGTCATCTGCCCGTGGCACGGTTCCCGATTCAACATCAAAACCGGTGTAGTCTTGACGCCGCCGGCCCCGCGAGGCGTGAAGAGCTTTCCTGTGCGGGTTGCTGGAAACGATGTGGAAGTTGAGATTGAATAGAGAGTGGTGGTTGCTCAGACCGAATTCTGAATTTGAGTGGCAGCGGCAATCTTGCCTCGGGTCTCATCGAAGCAATTAGAGGGAGGTACGAAGATGGAAATTAAACGGATTACCCCCGAGCAAACTAAGGAGCTCCTTGATTCCAACACGGGCTACATCTATCTGGATGTACGAACCGTGCCGGAGTTCAATGCGGGACACGTTCCGGGTGCCAAGAACATTCCTGTCGTAGAACCCGATGCCTCGGGGCGCATGCTGCTAAATCCTCATTTTGTGGAGATCGCGGAAGCAAATTTCGGCAAAGATGTGAAGTGCATCATCGGCTGCCAGAAAGGTGGCCGGTCCATAAAAGCCGCGGAAATTCTGGTGACGGCCGGGTTCCCCCATGTGGTGGATATGCGCGGCGGATTTGGTGGTGAGACTGACGAAGTGGGGCGAGTCACTTTTCCTGGCTGGTCTCTCCGCCGCCTCCCGACAACGAGGGAGAGCGCTGCGGAAGACCGTTATGAGGACCTGGCAAAGAAACTATTGAGCTCGCCAAGACAAACGAACTCCTGAGCAAGCCGAGTAGTCTGGCGAGCCAAAGGTCGAGTAAGGAGGTGACCGATGGCATACATCATTGCCGAGCCCTGCATCGGAACCAAGGACACTGCCTGCGTAGATGTGTGCCCGGTGGATTGTATCCATCCGGCGAAAGGCCGAACCTATGAAGACGGCCGCCCGACGTTCGACGAAGTACCTCAGTTGTATATCGATCCCACCGAGTGCATTGATTGTGGGGCGTGTGTGCCGGTCTGTCCGGTGACGGCCATCTTCGTGCTGGAAGATCTGCCAGAGAAGTGGCAGGCGTACATCGAGATCAACAAGAATTACGTTGACGGCGGTAAATTTCAGCGCGACAAGTATCAAAAACCAGTCGGCTGACGGCCGCCTCAGCACCACGCTTAGCACGTATGAGTACGCTGCGCGAAATCATTCATGAAAACGTTCGCGAGGGCGAGCTGTACGAAAAGCTCGACAGGAACTGGGTGCGGTGCTTTGCTTGCGGGCACTGCTGCAAGATCCCTGACAGCCAACTCGGGGTTTGCAAGGTTCGCTACAACCGGGGTGGAACCCTCTGTGTGCCCTGGGGCTATGTCGGCGGCATCCAATGCGATCCGATAGAGAAAAAACCCTTCCTCCATGCTCACCCAGGGGCACTGGCTTACAGTTTCGGAATGCTCGGCTGTGATCTGCACTGCGGCAACTGCCAGAATTGGGTAACCTCGCAAGCCCTGCGCGATCCTGCTGCCGTTGTCAGCCCGATGCGCGTCACGCCAGCAGAACTTGTTCTTGACGCCTTGCGCCAAGAGGGCGGGTCGTCAGCCGCCTGAACGAGGCCGCAGGCGTTAGGAGTGATTTGGTGGTGCGTGGGCAAAGCTACGATTTGTGGAGCTTGTCGATCTTCGCGGCCAGGATGAAATCGCTTTCCGTCAGACCGTTGATTTTGTGCGTCCAGGTCGTGATCGCGACCTTTCCCCAGGCCAGCGAGATGTCTGGGTGGTGACCCTGCTCCTCCGCGAGTTTGCCTACACGGTTTACGAATTTCAGAGCTTCGCGAAAGTTGGGGAACGTGAAGGTCTTCGTGATGTGGTGTTCTTCGATGACGCTCCAGCCGTCCACCTGCCTTTCGAGGACAGTAAGCTCCTCACCCTTGAGCGGAGGGACGCCTCCTCGGCATGGCACGCATGTTTTGGCTGCTAGTCCTGACATCCTAGGAATTATCTTAAGCATTGAGGCGCTGAACTGCTGACGGCCGCCTAAGGAATGGTTGTACAACTCGATCCGGCAAGAGAAAGAGGTCATGCGGCGTATGGCGTTAAGGAGGAGTGTTTGGCTTAGGTTTCTCCTGAGCCTCGGGTGCACTCTTACTCCGGATGCAGTTCCCCCAACCCTTTAGTGCTTCTTTGGGTTGTCGTCGAGTTGTTGGTTCTCAGCTTGGAGTTTATCTCTAAGCTCGTCGCGCTGATCCTTCGCGGCGACGCAATTTAGCAGTACCGCTTCTTTGTCACGCACTGCGGCTTCCCTCACCTGGAGTGCGGCATCCTTTACACGTAATGCGGCAGCCTCGGCCGGTCTTGCCCAGAGGAACCAGAGCCCAAGCCAGAGTATGGTCGCAACCAAAAAGCCGAAAACGAACATGACGGGCAATTCGGTAGCCCATCCGGCGCCAGCCCTGCTCGCGTACTTCACAGAGCCGCTCATGTCCTTCCCTCCGTGTCGCAATTGGGGACATATTATCAAACACCGCTCCAAGCCTCTGGCGAGACTGAAGAAAGAAGGCCGCGTGGGAGGTGCGCGGACCGAGGATAAGACATGTGAGGTGTCCAGGGGCTAAGGTTTCTGTTGTCCCTTTTCTTCCGAATCTTTGGGCTTCATTAAGCTCGAAATGTAAAGCGTCACTGCGCGTTGTTCTTCCTCGGTCTTGTCTCGGAGGCGCCCCTTCACCGCCCGGGCGATCTCGTCCGTAGAGAGCCTCCGCTCGTTCAAGGGTGGGCCGGTCTTTAGCGGCTTGTCGCCGCACTCGTTGTGGCAACGGGCGCAACGAGCGAGGAAAATCTCCTTGCCTGTGGCGAGCAACCGAGCGCGCTCTTGTTCTGATTGCGGCTGATCGGCAGCGGGTGTCTGGTCGGCGTCCCGCGCGCGGATTGCGATCCCGCCCGTGTCGTTCATTTTCTTCTCAAGCGAAACTTGCGAGGTCAGGGCGCGGATTCTGCGGGCGGAGGACTCGGCTTTTGATAGGGTGATGGAGCAGCGGAGATTCTTAAGCGTTTCGTTTTCCTCGCTTTAAAAGTTCAAGCTAGGGAGCTGAAGTCGCGGCCAATGCAGGCGTTACGGTCATTCGACGTGAAAGAAGAACCGACAAAACGGCTGCCACCACCCACGGGACGGTATAGATCCACCACAACCTTGTAAGATCTGCGCCACCGAACATGGGGAACACGTAGCCCGCCCCACCGTGTTGACGGTCGCATGAAAAAGCGGTAGAGGCAGGAGACTTCCCTCCGAGTGATTGAATAACCGTGCGCTCAGCACAGACGCAGACATAACCCCAAGCAGCAAGGCAGGAATGATCTGGCCTCGAAATTCGACTCCCATAAGGGGGATGTGCCACGCCGCCCAGATGACCCCGATAATGAGGCTCGCGGTCAAAGGCGAGAAACGCTTCTGCAGTTCCGGCAACGCGAATCCACGCCAGCCAGTTTCTTCTCCTACTCCAATGAACAGAAAAATGAAGATGAAACGGGGCAGCATGTCGGGCCACAGCGCTAGCTGCGCTCTGGTGGGGAGCGCTCCCCAAGTAGAACGTTTATGGTTGCACTAACGGTGACAATAACCGCCGGCAGCAGAAGAGCGAACATGTAATTGCTCCACCCGATCCGCCAACGGAGATACCGCCCGAGGAGTTCCTTCACCGCAGCGGCACGATAGCAGACAGCCGCAACGACGACAGCAGCGACCATTACGCCGAGCGGGTTCATCCCTCCGCTCGTACGAACGAGATGCATCTTGCCCAAGATGTAGGGATACCACGACAAAAGGAATGCGAGCGGGAAAAACAGAAGCAAGGGACGACGTTTAAGCATGTTGCGCGCGAGTATACGCCCAGTCAGCGCGGGCTGTAGGCAACGAGCACGAAAAAAGGGCGGGGCGCGCACACAGCCGTGACGGAGCAGTGGAAATTCTTAAGCGTTATGTTTTTCACCTCCGATTTGCTTGGCGAAAGCCCTCGGATGCCAGATACGCGAATATCACGAAAGCGACCCAGCTTACCCAGGGCGGTATCGACTGACCGGCGATGGTTACTTTCCACCCGAAGACAAGACGAAGTACGTGCCCCGTCGCGATCAGCAGGAAGATCAGACCGGCAGTCACTGCGTAGGCCCTATGACTCATGGCACCCTCCCTGGTTCACGCGTCGGATTTCAACGCTCAATGTCAAAGTAGATGCGGGCAGTCGCCCGGTACTCGGCGATTTTCTTGCCGTCAATCAGCATTTCAAATTCAGCCACGCGCGCCCACTTCATGCCGCGCACGGTCTTCGCGGCTTCGGCGACGGCGTTCTCGGCGGCCTTGGCGAAGCTCTCTTTGGAAGATCCGACGACTTCGATGACTTTCTGTGCCATGTGTGCCTCCCCGGGCAGCAAGTATAGCGGAACATGGCAGGGAAACTGTGCGCTAGGCTGCTTTGAGGAAGTTGTATCTTTGCTCGACAGAAGTGCTACCATCACGGCGCAATAGGCAAGACCCGATTCGCAGTCTGGCCTTCTTTGCGTCTAACGATAGGAGCCTCAGATGAAAAAGAAAAAGCCACCTAAGAAAAAGGGTTCCAAGAAAAAGAAACTGAAGCCTCCAACAAATCTCAAGGCCAATGCCCACTGAAGTGCTATGAGTCGTCGTGGGCTTTAAGAACGCTGTCTCGATCAGGAGAACTGAGACACCGTTAATGATAATTTTCTCTGCTTCGCGGTGGCGCGATACTACGGGCACAACCTTAAACGATGAAGTTCAGGCCTCGGATTTAGACCTCACCCAGCAGTATCGGGCAACGATAGAATTTTGCGAGGGAGCACTTGGCATAGACGAGTCGAGCTATCTCGCATATCAAGTTCTCGGCAGAGTACATCAGGCGCAGGGGAGGCTGCAGGAAGCCATCCATGCCGGCGAGCGCGTCGTGCAAATATCCGGCGATGTGCCCGTGGAGCGAGGGCTGTTGGCTACCTACTATGGCCTGGCAGGCCGGCACAAAGAGGCCAGGCAGATCCTTGAGGAGCTACAGGAGCTCGGCAAGACTCGCTCCGTGCCGGCAACGAGTGTCGCTGGAATCTTGCTCGGGCTAGGAGAATCCAATCGAGCTTGGCAGTGGCTGGAGAAAGCCGTCCGGGAACGCGATTGTGCCTACCGAAAATGCTATCCGGCGCGAATGCCTTTGAAATCAGCAATGTTCAAGAAAGTCGAAACTGAGGGTGCTCACCAGGGGACCATAATGTCACAATGTTACATGGGCCGGGAAGATCCTGCTTGGCTGGCAAAATTGTAATTCGCCAGCCACACGATCTAGCACATCCCATCCTGGAAGCGCGCGAGATGACGGCGCGCCAGAAGTTCCTGTCACGGATCGTTCAACCCGATGTCTTCTTCATCCTTTTGATCGTCGGCGTGCTGGGACTCTACGCGGAGTTCACGCATCCGGGGCTTTTCGCGCCGGGCGTGATCGGAGGGATCGCGCTCGTGCTGGCGCTCTACGCGATGCACTTGCTTCCGGTGAATCTCACGGGCCTGGTTCTGGTCGTATTGGCGCTGGGCCTGTTTATCCTGGAAGCTAAATTCCCGAGCCATGGAGTGCTTGGCGTCGGCGGCGCTGTCGCAATGATTCTGGGCGCATTAATGCTGGTGCGTTCGCCACTAACGGGCATGGGCGTGAGCCTCCGAATGGCGCTGGGCGTGACGATTCCGTTCGCGCTAATCATCATTTTCCTGATGCGCCTGGTGATGCGCTCGCTTTCCTGGAAAGCAATCGACGGGTGCGGTCAGCTCGTCGGAGAGGTTGGCGAAGTGGCCGCGCCAGTTGAAGCCTCGGGTAGCCAAGGCATGGTTTTCGTTCACGGCGAATTGTGGCGCGCTGCCGCGCCTCAAGGAATTCCGCGGGGAGCGAGGGTGCGCGTGAAGCGTGTGGAGGGTCTGACACTGCAAGTAGAGCCGGTGGAGACGCCGCAGCCATCGGCGTCGTCGTGATGGAGTCCGTCGTCAGGAGGCAGCGATGGAATATTTGAGCATTCCGTTTGCCGTGGCCGTACTAATCGTTCTCATCTGGTTTTTCAACTCGGTGTACGTGATCAAGGAGTGGGAACGCGGCGTGGTACTTCGGCTGGGCCGCATGCTGCCGAAGCCGAAAGGAGCCGGCCTGCGGCTGGTCTTCTGGCCGATCGAGAAGTTGACGCGGATCTCGCTGCGCATAGAAACGACCGATGTGCCGCCGCAGGACGTCATCACGCGCGACAACGTCTCGGTGAAGGTGAACGCGGTCTGTTACTTCCGCGTGGTGGATGCGAACCTGGCTGTCTCCCAGGTGCAGAACTACCTCTACGCCACCTCGCAAAAGGCTCAGACCACCTTGCGCAGCGTCGTGGGCCAGTTCGAGCTGGACGAGATCCTCTCCGCGCGCGATAAGGTAAACGCGAAGTTGCAAGTAATCATTGACCAGGATACCGAGCCGTGGGGTATCAAAGTAACGAAAGTGGAAGTCAAACAGGTGGACATTCCGGAGACGATGCAGCGAGCCATCGCGCGGCAGGCGGAGGCCGAACGCGAGCGTCGCGCAAAAATCATCCACGCTGAAGGAGAGTTCCAGGCCTCTGCGAAGCTAGCCGAAGCCGCCGCCGTCCTCGAAACGCAGCCGGCGGCCATCCAGCTTCGCTACCTACAAACAATGACGGAAATCGGCGTGGAGAAAAACACCACCATAATATTTCCACTGCCCGTGGACATCCTCAACATCTGGGTCAAGGCGTTGGGGCGACGAAATGCCTAGGCGGCAAAGCTATCAGTAAATCCGGCAGGAAGAAGCGGTTTGTTTCCAAGGCAGCCCGAGCGAAGATGGCGAGGGCTCAGCCACAACGATGGGCGAAAATTAAGGCCGCGAAGAAAAATGCCTAGAGAAGCTGTTGCATAACCTAGCTGCTAAGCTAGTACAAGCGTTTGAAAAGATGATGGTTGCATTTTCCGAAATGGTGGATAAGCAGAGTCAGCAGCGCCGAGGGAGGGCCGATGGCGCGAACCGGTCCGTTGCTGACCGAAGCGCAGTGGAAGAAAATCGCGCCCTTGCTCCCGAAACCGCCCAGGCATCGCCGGGGTGGCCGCCCGTGGATCGAGAATCGTCGGGTGTTGGAAGGGATTCTCTGGATTCTGCGGAGCGGTGCTCGCTGGCAGGATCTGCCGGAGAAATATCCGCATCCTTCGACTTGCTGGCGACGTCTGTGGGATTGGGAGGAGCAGGGCGTAGTGATGTATTCCACGTGCTTCATTAAACTGATAAACGTGGTCGCACAGGCTCAAGACATCCGTACAGGTCACGCTCAACCTAAAAATCCACCTGCATTCTCCGTCGTGATCCTCGTGATAAGAGGTCGGACTGCTCTAAGGTGTGCATTGGCGGTTGTCCTCCGCAAAAATTTCGTCTAAGCTTTGAGAGGTCCCCACTCAGAACCGATAGAAGTCCAATGGAAGGGTTCTATCCTCTATATATCGTCGTCTGTGAAAGAGCGACCGTAGCCGTAGGACTCCAGCCTGTGGTGCAGGTGAACCTGATACAAATAAGAACCCACCAGTTCTTCACCCAACTCATGCGTCTAAGGGATCGCGCAACAATAACAATCCATTCACGAAGATAATTCTCACATTTACCTTGTAACAAGAAACTCTGCCAACTGCCCACCAGCGCTCCGAAGTGCTGATCAGCATTGGCTGTTCATGTCATGTTCATGCTCGGCGCGGACTGTCCATTATGTTATAATTATCACTATCTTATGCCAGGAGTGAGAACTATAACATTATGCGACCAACTTCCTTCGAGTCCTCTGTCCTGCGCCAGTATCTTCGCCGTAATAAAATCGCCGATCTGCCCGAGCTGAAACGTGTGCTTGGCACCGGTACCGGTCTCACCGTCTTTCGTAAACTGAAGCAGTTGGATTACCTCACCAGCTACACGCATCGCGGCCGCTTCTATACTCTGCCCGAAATCGCTCATTTCGACGATCGCGGACTCTGGTCGCACGAAGGTGTCTGGTTTTCCCGCCATCGCACACTGCTGGCCACCGTGGAAATTTTCGTAAAGCAATCTCTCCGGGGCTACTATGCCCATGAGTTGGCCGATGACCTCCACGCGGAAGTACAACAGCCTCTCCGCCAGCTCGTCGCGCAACAGCGCCTGGCGCGAACGGAAGTGGACGGCCAGTTTCTCTATACCGCCATCGAGCCCAGTCCCCGCCGCAAACAGATATTAGCCCGCCGCAGTGCACAGGCCGTTCCAGTGGCCGTCGATTCTGCCGCCGTGCTGGCATCTCTCGATGAACTCAAAGCCGCCATCCTGCTGTTTTATAGCCTGCTCGATGAACAACAACGCCGATTGTTTGCTGGGCTGGAGTCCATACGACGGGGACATGGCGGGGACACTCTGCTGGGCGACTTTTTGGGTTTGGATGTCCATACTGTGGCCCGCGGCCGACAACAACTTCTGGAGCAGAATGTGGTCCCTGGCCGAACCCGTCGCGCCGGTGGTGGCCGTACCTCCACGGAAAAAAAACGCCCGACATAATCGCAGTCCTTCATGGCCTACTCGAACACGATACCGCGGGCGATCCCATGACCGGCTTACGCTGGTCTCGCCGCACCACCACCACCATCGCCGGGGAGCTGGTCAAACTTGGCATCGCCATCTCTCCCAATACCGTCGCCCGCCTGCTTTATGACATGGGCTATTCCTTGCGCGTCAATCACAAGCAGATCTCGACGAGCTCGAGTCCCAACCGCAATCTGCAGTTCGAATATCTGTCCGAGTTGCGCTACCGCTTTCAGCGTCGCCATCTGCCCATCGTCAGCGTGGACAGCAAAAAACGCGAGCTCGTCGGCAATTTCAAAAATCTCGGTCGACGTTGGGAGTCTGCCCCGCGTCGTGTCTATGATCACGACTTTCGCACCGACTCCATCGGTGTCGCCATTCCCTATGGAATTTACGATGTTACGGAAAATCGTGGGGCTCTGGTGATTGGCGTCTCTCACGATACTCCCGCCTTTGCCGCTCATGCCATCGCTCATTGGTGGTACCAGGAAGGTTCCTCCCGCTATCGCAGATCTCACCAATTGCTCATTCTCGCCGATACCGGCGGCAGCAACAGTTGCCGCTATTACGCCTGGAAAACCGAGCTCCAGTCGCAACTGGTCAACTCCTTCGCTCTCTCCGTAACCGTGGCTCACTATCCCACTGGTGCCTCTAAGTGGAATCCGATCGAACATCGTCTCTTCTCCGAAGTCTCCAAAAACTGGGCCGGAGAACCACTGGATTCTTACCAGAAAATCCTCAACTACGCTCGCACCACCCAAACCCACACCGGACTTCAGGTCACCGCTTATCTCGATCGCCGACATTACCTTAGTGGTCTTAAGCCCACCGCCGATCAGATCGCTTCGCTTCGATTACAGCGCCACGAAACTTTGCCCCAGTGGAATTACACCATCAAGCCACAACTGTAGAGTTATTCTTACGTTGTCCCTAAGCGGCGATCCTTTCCAACCGGTACTCGTGATGCAATCCGCCGAGGACCGATCGGCCAACAACCTTACAATCGTGCGCTAATTGGTGCCTGTGGCGATTTCTCGTGGTTGCAAAAGCTTCGCCAGGGTCAGGAATTCCCGGTCCCAAGCTGGAGTGTGGTCGCCCCTGATTATAGTGCGCAACCCACTCTTGCAGGATTCGTCGCACGTGCCGCTCGTTCAAAGGGATGAGGAAATCAAGACATTCCCTTCGAATCGTGCCCACGAGCC
>Ga0126373_10005121_pt1 | contig 10141 bp, 9 predicted proteins | sample PanSoiMetPlot_11_FD_92545 | JGI IMG/M metagenome (GOLD analysis project Ga0126373, IMG submission 92545) | Tropical forest soil microbial communities from Panama - MetaG Plot_11 | ecosystem: Environmental > Terrestrial > Soil > Tropical forest > Bulk soil | place: Panama | collected 2016-02-17 | reverse complement strand
CGCGCCTTGGCCTGCTGGTCATCGACGAGGAGCAGCGCTTCGGCGTCGAGCACAAGGAGTTTCTCAAGCAACTGAGAACCGAGGTGGACGTGCTGGCCATGTCCGCTACCCCGATCCCCCGAACGCTGGAGATGGGGATCTCCGGGATCAGGGAGATGTCCACGATCCTGACTCCGCCAGAGGAAAGGCACCCGGTCCTGACGTCGGTCACTCCCTATGACGAGAAGCAGGTTGCCGCCGCGATCCGGCGCGAGCTGCTCCGCGACGGCCAGGTGTTCTTCGTTCACAACCGGGTGTCATCGATCAACAAGGTGGCTGCCAGGCTGGGCGACCTGGTGCCGGAGGCTCGAATCGCGATCGGCCACGGCCAGATGAACGAGCACACCCTCGAGAAGGTGATGAGCGGCTTCGTCGACCGGGAGTTCGACGTATTGGTGTCGACCACCATCGTCGAGTCCGGGCTGGACATCCCCAACGCCAACACGCTCATCGTCGATCGCGCGGACGCCTACGGCCTGCCCGACCTGCATCAGCTCCGCGGCCGGGTCGGCCGGGGCCGGGAGCGCGGCTATGCCTACTTCCTGTATCCGCCGGAGAAACCGCTGACCGAGACCGCGCACGAGCGACTGGCCACGCTGCAGCAGCACACCGGAATCGGCGCGGGCATGCATATCGCGCTGAAAGACCTGGAGATACGCGGCGCCGGCAACCTGCTCGGCGGCGAGCAATCCGGGCACGTGGCCGCGGTTGGCTTCGACTTGTACGTCAAGATGATCGGCGAGGCGGTCAGGGAACTGCGCGGCGACGGTCCGGCGGAGCGGGCGGAGGTCCGCATCGAGCTCCCGGTGGACGCGCATATCCCGCATGACTACATAGCTGGCGAGCGCCTCCGGCTGGAGGCGTACACACGGATAGCGGCGATCGATTCTGCAGCTGAACTCGAGGCGGTCAGGGATGAGCTTGGCGACCGGTACGGGCTGGTTCCCGACCAGGTAGAGAACCTGCTTGCGGTGGCCAGACTCCGCTTCGTCGCCAGGGAGGCCGGGCTGACCGACGTCATTCTCCAGGGCAACCACATCAGGTTCGCGCCGGTATCGCTACCAGATTCCCGGCAGGTCCGGCTTCAGCGGTTGTACCCCGGAGCTATCCTCAAGCCGGCCGTCAGTACCATGCTCGTACCGGTGCCGAAGGCGGTACCTGGCACGCGGGCAGGGTCTGGCAGCACGCGAGCCGGTACCGGGCAGACGATCTCACTCGGCGCGCCGCCGCTCCGCGACCAGGACCTGCTGGGGTGGTGCGAGGAGCTGATCCAGGCAGTGCTGGGCGAGACAGCGTGAGGAGGAACATCGTCGTGCGGCGCACCTCGATGAAGTTGGCCGTGGCTGTGATCGCCGCAGGGCTCGGCCTGGCAGTGTCCGCGTGCGGCACAGTCAAGCTCGGCGCCGCCGCGATTACCGGCAGCAACCGGATCACGTCGGCGACCCTGACCGATGAGGTCGGTAACCTCAACGCCGCCTACAAGACCGACACAGCCAAGGGGATCAAGCCCCAGCGGCCGGTCGGCCAGGAGACACAACAAGTACTGAGCTGGCTGGTGCTTTTTCCGGTTTACGACAAGCTGGCCGAGCAGCATGGCATCAAGGTGACGCAGGCGGATATCGAGAGGGCGCACAACACCTATGCGAATCAGGCAAGTGCGAGCCACCTGACACTGGCGGAGTACCTGTCGGCCGGCGCCGCGCTCCCACCGAACCTCGTTGAGGAATTCAGCCGGGCTGCGGCCATCGCGTCCGCACTGCAGACGCAGATCGACGGAGGCACCACCCCGTCAACGGCGGCCGGCCAGGCGGCAGTCTCGGCCAAGTTCAGTCGCTATCAGTGCATAGCCGCGAAGGACCTCGGGGTCAAGGTGAATCCGCAGTTCGGCCAGTTCGACTACAGCGGGTTCGTGGTCGTGCCGGCACCGCCCACGCTGGCTGCCGCGCCGTCACCCAAGGCGTCGCCAAGCCCGGTGCAGACGACTCCGCCCTGTTAGGGGCACGCGAGCAAGATGACCGAGCCGTCCGTTGACGCAGACTCTGCCAGTAACGCAGACACTGCTGATGAAGATTCAGCTGCTGCCCGGCAGCCCGGTTCGCGGCTGGTGGACCTCGTCGCGGTCATGGATGCCCTGCGGGTCGGCTGCCCGTGGGATGCCAGGCAAACTCACGAGAGCCTCATACCGCATCTGCTCGAGGAGACTTACGAGGCCGTCGACGCGCTAGCGGCAGCTGACCAGGCCGCGTTCCGTGAGGAACTCGGCGACGTGCTGCTCCAGATCGTCTTTCACGCCCGGGTTGCGCAGGAACGCAACGATGGCACCGGATACACCATCGACGACGTCGCCGACGAGATCATTTCGAAGCTGACCAGGCGTCATCCGCACGTGTTCGCTGATGTGAGCGTCTCCGGTGCGGACGAGGTCAAGCAGAATTGGGACGCGATCAAGGCGGCCGAGCGGGCCGCCGCGACCGGCGGACCGGTGTCATCGCTGGCCGGCGTGCCGATGAGCCAGCCCGCGTTGTCGCTGGCCGCCCAGCTGGTTCGCCGGGCCGCGCGCGCTGGCGCACCCGCCGAGCTGGCCTCGCTCGAGGGAGCCGAACGGCCGGTAAGCGAGCTTGGCAGGCAGCTGTTCGCACTGGCCGCCCGGGCCCAGGCGGCTGGCCTGGACCCGGAGCTCGAACTGCGGGCAGCCGCTCGCGGCTATGCCGAGAGGGTGCGCGACTGGGAATCAACCCAGTAGCCGCAATGCCGGCTACCGGCGTGCCCGCTGCGCTGCCCAGATCGTCCTCTACTAGGCTCCGAAGCGGTCCATTAAGTACTGCTAAACGTGCAGGAGCTCCACCGTGGCCTCGATAGAAGGCATATACGCCAGGCAGATCCTCGACTCCCGTGGCAACCCCACGGTGGAAGTCGAAGTCGCACTGGACGACGGCAGTATCGGCCACGCTGCGGTGCCAAGTGGAGCCTCAACGGGCGTGTTTGAGGCGGTCGAGCTCCGCGACGACGGCGACGCGTTCGGCGGCAAAGGTGTCACCAAGGCAGTTCAGGCGGTCATCGACGAGATCCAGCCCGAGCTGCTCGGCTACGACGCCGACGACCAGCGGCTCGTCGACCAGGACATGATTCAGCTCGACGGGACCCCGGACAAGTCGAGGCTGGGGGCTAACGCGATCGTCGGTGTCAGCCTTGCGGTCGCGAGGGCCGCTGCGGATTCGGCGAGCCTTCCCCTGTTCCGCTACCTCGGTGGTCCCAATGCCCACCTGCTGCCCGTGCCGATGATGAACATCCTGAACGGCGGAGCGCACGCTGACACCAACGTTGACATCCAGGAGTTCATGATCGCTCCCGTCGGCGCGGCCACGTTCAGCGAGGCCGTTCGGTGGGGCGCGGAGACTTACCACGCGCTCAAGGCGGTGCTGAAACAGCACGGCCTGGCCACTGGCGTGGGAGACGAGGGCGGGTTCGCGCCTGACCTGGAGCACAACCGGGCCGCGCTGGATCTGATCATCGAGGCGATCGGGAAGGCGGGCCTGGCGCCAGGCCGGGACGTCGCCCTCGCGATCGACGCAGCGGCTAGCAACTTCCTGTCTGGCGACTCCTACGCCTTCGAGGGCGGCAGCAAGAGTGCGGCCGAGATGACCGCCATATACGCAGACTGGCTGACTGCCTACCCGATCGTGTCGATCGAGGACCCGCTCGCCGAGGAGGACTGGGCCGGCTGGCGCGAGCTTACGGCCGAGCTCGGCAACCGCGTCCAGGTAGTTGGTGACGACATCTTCGTCACCAACCCGGACCGGCTTCGGCGTGGGATCAGAGAGAAGGTGGCCAACGCGCTGCTGGTCAAGGTCAACCAGATCGGCACGCTGACCGAGACCTTCACCGCCGTCGACATCGCGCACCGGCACGGCTACACCACGATGATGAGTCACCGATCGGGCGAGACCGAAGACACGACCATCGCCGACCTGGTCGTCGCGATGAACTGCGGCCAGATCAAGACCGGAGCACCGTGCCGATCGGAGCGGGTCGCCAAGTACAACCAGCTGCTCAGGATCGAGGAGCTGCTCGGCGATGGCGCCGCCTACGCTGGTCGCACCGCATTCCCGCGCTCGGCGACTGACGGGCAGTGATGGCGGCCGGGGAGGGCGCTGGGCCGCCAGGCCGGGCTGGGCCGTCCCCGCGCCCGAGATTCACCAGCCGGGCGGCGTTGCTCGCGATCGTGGTCTGCGCGATCGCGCTGAGCCTGGCCTACCCGGTCCGCGAGTACATCGCCGAGCGCCGCCAGATCGCCCAGTTGCAAGCGCTAAACACTCAGCTATCCGGCCGTGTGGATCGTCTCAGGGCGCAGGAGCACGCGTATTCCTCGCGAGGCTTCATTGAGCAGCAGGCGCGAGACCAGCTGCATATGTGCTTCCCGGCGCAGAAGTGCTACGTCGTCATCTACCCGAGCCGCCCGCAGCGCAGCTCCGGACAGAGCAATACGGCTACGCCCTGGTACGACGTGCTGTGGAAGTCCGTCAAGGAGGCGGACAAGTACCCTGGAAAGTGACATGCCCGGCCCGCGACCGGCCGAGCTGGCTGTGGTGGCCAAGCAGCTCGGACGGCCACCACGTGGCGTCATCGCGATCGCGCACCGGTGCCCGTGCGGGCTGCCAGACGTCGTGCAGACTGCACCCCGCCTTCCCGACGGGGCTCCGTTCCCCACGCTCTACTACCTCACCTGCCCTCGGGCTGTCGCTGCTGTCAGCAGGCTCGAGTCGACCGGAATGATGCGCGAGATGAGCGCCAGGCTGGCGGCCGACCCGACTCTCAGCGAACGCTATAGGGCCGCCCACGAGGACTACCTCGCGCACCGAGATGCAGCCGCCGTCCGGCTTGGACTGGAGCCGCTGCCAGCAGGCACGCAGAGCGCTGGCGGCATGCCTGATCGGGTGAAGTGCCTGCACGCGCTGGTCGCGCAGGAGCTTGCCGTACCAGGGTCGAATCCGCTCGGCGCCGAGGCGGCGCGGGCCGCCGGGCCGTGGTGGCAGGCTGGTCCATGCGTACAGTCAGAAGACCTAAGCTGAGCGGCGGAAAGGGGCGACATGAACCAGCGCGTTGCAGCGATCGACTGCGGGACGAACTCGCTGCGGCTGCTGATCGCCGACGTCGATCCTGTGCAGCACCTCCTCCGCGATGTCGAGCGCCGGATGGAGATAGTCAGGCTTGGCCAGGGCGTGGATGCCACCGGTCAGCTCGCGCCCGCCGCCCTCGGCCGGACTTTCCGGGTGCTGGCTGAGTACGGCGAGCAGATCGCCGCCGAGAAGGCTGCAGCGGTGCGGATGGTCGCTACGAGTGCCACCAGGGACGCGAGCAACGCCGACGAGTTCGCCCGCGGGGTGCACGAGATCCTTCATGTGTGGCCCGAAGTCATCAGCGGCAGCGAGGAGGCCCGCCTGTCCTTCACTGGGGCGACGGCGGAGCTGGCCGCGAATGGCGCGGATGCGAGTCACCCTCAGCCGCCGTACCTCGTCGTGGACATTGGCGGCGGATCCACCGAGTTTGTGGTTGGCACGGACGTCGGCGCAGGACTGGAAGCTATATCAGTCAATATCGGGTGCGTCCGGCTGACGGAGCGCCACTTGCACTCTGATCCGCCAACGGATGCCGAGCTCAAGGCGGCGCGCGCTGACATCGACCGGGCACTCGATGCCGTGGCCGCTGCGGTGCCCGCCGCCAGCGCTCGCACGCTCGTCGGGCTGGCGGGCTCGGTCACCACGGTGACCGCCATTGGCCTCGGACTGCAGGTCTATGATCCGCAGCTGACGCACCACGCGCGGCTTAGCGCGGAGCAGGTTCGCCGGGTAACGAACCAGCTACTCGAGCAGAGCCACGATGAGCGGGCGCAGATCGGAGCGCTGCATCCGGGCCGGGTGGACGTCATCGGAGCAGGTGCGCTCATACTCGACCGGCTGATGGAGCGGTTTGGCTTCGACGAGGTAGTCACCAGCGAGCACGACATCCTGGACGGCATTGCCTGGTCCATCGCGGGCCATGGCAGCAACTAGGCCGGTGCCGCCGGGCAGCGGCTGGCCGGAGGACCCGGCGACATCGAAGACGCCGGTAGCGGGCACCGAGGCCGATGTTCGCAGCCTCGCGCTGACAGCGCAGTCGATCGACGATCTGGCCGCCCTGCAGTCGGTATGCCGAGCCTGCCCGCGACTCGTCCAGTGGCGGGAGAAAGTCGCGGCGGAGAAGCGACGCTCTTTCCAGGCCGAGGTCTACTGGGGCCGCCCGGTGCCGAGCTGGGGTGCGGAGCGACCTCGGCTGCTGATCCTCGGGCTGGCGCCAGCCGCCCACGGGGGAAACCGAACTGGCCGCATCTTCACCGGTGATCGCAGCGGTGATGTGCTGTTCGCATCGCTCTGGCGGTGCGGCCTCGCCGCGCAGCGCACCTCGGTGACCGCCGGAGACGGGCAGCACCTGTTCTCGACCCGGATGACCGCTGCCGTGCACTGCGCACCCCCTGCCAACAAGCCCACGGTGACGGAGCGCGATACCTGCGCACACTGGCTATCGGCGGAGCTGGCCATTCTCGGATCAGATCTGCGCGCGATTGTCTGCCTCGGCCATTTCGCCTGGCAGGCCCTCTGGCCGCGGCTCTCGGACGCCGGCTTTGGGATCCCGCGCCCGCGGCCTGTGTTCGGCCATGGGGCGGAAGCAGTGGTCCGTCGCGTGGGGGAAACTGCGCCGGCCGCGCCTGATCACGTGCTGAGCGTGATCGGCTGCTACCACCCGAGCCAGCAGAACACCTTCACCGGGCGGGTCACCGATGTCATGCTCGATGCGGTTTTCGGTCGGGCGCGCGAGCTCTGCGACCGGGCCTGAGATCACCGCAGGTTTACCGCAGCTACCGACCGTAATAAGGATTGCGGCAATGGTTACTCCTAGTGTCAGAGATCAGCGCTGACCTGGATTAGATGCACCAGATTGGCCTTTAAAGAGCAAGCATTTAATTGGCTTACATTGAGTGACCAGATGGCTGCGGGGTATCATCGCAATGCCCCCGTAGCCCAAAGGAAGAGGCCGGCCCCCTAAAAGGGTCCCCAGTGTCGGTTCGACCCCGACCGGGGGTACCGAGACGCTGTTGACGTGCTGTAATGGGCTCCCTGCACCGCGGTCTCGGCTGACCAGTCATTCAACCGTTGACTCCGCCGGAATCGTTCAGTCAAGGTTAACCTGATAGCCGTGATGCGGCCCGGTTCCGATAGTTTCGAGCGCGCATATTCAGACGAAGGTTCAATGCCAAACGCCCTTTATAATGCGACTTACCAGAACATTCTTTTGAACGCACGAACTAAAGGCGGACGCCGTTGCCGAAAAGGTTGCTCGTGTCCGGTTTCCTGGACTCGGTCGAAGCGGCGCTAACGGAAGACCATCGCAGCGGCTGCTAGCCGCTCACATCCGGCCCGGCACGCTCGATGGTGATCCTGACAATCAGGCGTTTCTCCCGGATCATGGCGTCGCGATAGTCCGCCCAGTCCGGGTGCTCGCCGGAGATCCGCCGGTAGTAGTCCTCCAGGATCGGCAACGCTTCCGGAAGGTGCACCAGCTCGGCTGTTCCCTCGGCCTGGACCCATTCGCCAAAGAACTGGTCGTTCATGACGCACAGCGCCGCCCGCGGATCCCTGGCCAGGTTCTTGGCCTTGACCGCGGTCTCTCGCGTGCTGATCAGGACTCGACCCGCATCGTCTACCGCTGCGACGACAGGAGACAGCTGCGGACGACCATCCCTGCGCGTGGTCGCAAGGACTGCCCGCGGGTGACTAGCGATGAAGCTGGTGGCGCGATTTAGGTCCACGCGCCGTTAAGCCTGCTGCGACGCTGAAGCTCATACTCGTGCACGATCGCGCTGGCGTAGCCGTGCGACAAGCCATGCTCATCGGACAGCCAGTGCGCACGCTCGTTGCAGCGCAGGAACGCTGGACCCGATTCAAGTCGGCTGAACCACTCTCGGAGCTGAAGTCCGGTTACGGTCGGGATGCGGGCAATTAGGTTCTTATGCATCTCCGGAGAGTGGGTCAGGGACAAGTGGCACCTCCATGGTGAGGGTGAGTCCTTGCAGTCGAGACTGCACTACCCGCACGCTGCTGACAAGACCTGACCGTAAGGCTTCCGTAATGCCGTCTTTGACCGCGAGCCACGAACCCGGCATTTGCGCTCGTGTCGCATCGCGACCCTTATGCGCGGGCCGAGAAAACGTCCAGCGCGTGCCCAGTCGAGCCCTAGTTCAGGCGCTCGAAGATCATCGCCATGCCCTGGCCGCCGCCCACGCACATGGTCTCCAGGCCGATCGCCTTGTCATGGAACTGGAGACTATTGAGCAGTGTCGAGGTGATCCTGGCCCCGGTCATGCCGAAGGGGTGGCCCACCGCGATGGCGCCACCGTTGACGTTCAGCTTGTCGATGTCGATGCCGAGGTCGCTGTAGGACGGGATGACCTGGGCAGCGAACGCCTCGTTGATCTCGACGAGGTCGACATCGTCGATCGTCATGCCGGCTCTGGCCAGCGCCTGCCTGGATGCCTCGACCGGGCCGAGGCCCATGATCTCCGGGGACAGAGCGGTCACGCCGGTGGACACGATCCTGGCGAGCGGCGTGAGTCCCAGCTCGGCGGCCTTGCGGTCGCTCATCACAACGACCGCGGCGGCCCCGTCGTTGAGCGGGCAGCAGTTGCCGGCCGTGACCGTGCCGTCTGGGCGGAACACTGGCTGCAGCTGGGAGACCTTCTCCAGCGTGGTGCCTGGCCGCGGCCCGTCGTCGGCCGAGACAGTGGTGCCATCGGGCAGCGTGATCGGAGTGATGTCGCGCTGCCAGAACCCGTCCGCAATCGCCTTCTCGGCCAGGTTCTGCGACCGGACGCCGAACTCGTCCTGCTCCGCGCGACTGACCCCGCGGAGCTGCGCCACATTCTCCGCAGTCTGGCCCATTGCAATGTAGATGTCGGGTATCTGCCCATCCACCCGGGGATCGTGCCAGGTGAAGCCGCCCTTCTCCATCTCCTTGGCGCGTGCCTCGGCGTCGGTGAAAACTGGGTTCTTCGTGTCTGGCATGCCGTCGCTGCTGCCCTTGACGAAGCGGCTGACGCACTCCACACCCGCAGAAACGTAGACGTCGCCCTCGCCTGCCTTGATGGCGTGGAAAGCCATCCTCGTGCTCTGCAGGGAAGAAGAGCAGTACCTGGTGATCGTCGTGCCGGGCACGGTGTCGTAGCCGAGCATCACGGCGACTACTCGGGCCATGTTGTAGCCCTGCTCGCCGCCGGGCAGGCCGCAGCCCAGGATCAGGTCATTGATATCGGCCGGGTCGAGCTGGGGCACCTTGGCCAGCGCCGCAGCGACCAGCTGAACCGTCAGGTCGTCGGGGCGGATTGTGGTGAGTGAACCCTTGAACGCGCGTCCAATGGGTGACCGAGCTGTCGCAACGACGACGGCCTCTGGCATGACAACTCCCGACGAGTGCAGACGATTGAGCCGGTACAGATTTACCTCTGGCCAGCTAACCAACGATTGATAACCCTTGTTACTCGCCAGTTTAGAGGCTAACCGCAGAGATGACGATGCTCAGCAAGCGGCTTCAGACCGCCTCGTGATCGCTTAGCGCCTTGCAGGACCCCAACCCGCGGCTCGCCGACCTGGTGCGGCAGGCTGAGTTATGGCACCGATCTCGATGCTGTGGCTGCTCGCCCCAGTCGACGTGCTAGAGAAAGGACCCACCTGATGAGCATGACGCACTCCCAGATGGACCAGCTGGTTAATGACCATTTCAGGTTCGAGGCGACCGACGACGTCGACGCCGTGCTCGCAACCATGAGCGATCAGGCCGAACATGAAATCATCCCCTCCCCGATGGGCGCGCTCACGGACACCGCCGACATGCGCTCCTACTACGAGATGCTCTTCAGCAATATCCAGGGCGAGAGCGTCACGCCGTTGCGCCGTCTCTACGGCCAGGACTTCGTTATCGACGAGACGCTCTGGCGCGGCCACATCGTGGACGGGCGGCCATTTCTCTGCGACGGCAGGAGTGGTGACATCACCTTCCGCCTTCTACATGTCTT
>Ga0126373_10005120_pt1 | contig 10141 bp, 6 predicted proteins | sample PanSoiMetPlot_11_FD_92545 | JGI IMG/M metagenome (GOLD analysis project Ga0126373, IMG submission 92545) | Tropical forest soil microbial communities from Panama - MetaG Plot_11 | ecosystem: Environmental > Terrestrial > Soil > Tropical forest > Bulk soil | place: Panama | collected 2016-02-17 | reverse complement strand
GTTGGCGGCTACGCCGGCCCGGCCGCGGATCGCTGGATAGCACCGACCCAAGCGGTCCGAACTCCAGCGGCACTAGCTCGAACAGCACAGGGTCGAACGGCACCGGGTCGAACGGCACCGGCAACCACGATCTGCATCACGCCCTATTCGCCGACACAGGCTACAGACCGCCGGCTCCTCCGGTCGGCAGGTCACCCGGCCGTCATCTCGGGAGTCGACAGACTGCGTGGTCAGCCATCATCAGCCCGCACGGCATGACAGGGCACGGCGGCAGGCACCGGCAGGTCAAGGCCCCAGTCGGCAGCAGCTTCATCACCCTCATCTGGCGGTCCCCCAGTCCCAAGACCCGCGCGCAGGTCGCGCACGGCGCGCTGCCTTATCTGCCACTTCTGGGCGTCATACTTCTGGCTGGCGGTCCGATCGCCGTTGCGGTGCCGGTCCTGGCTGTCCTCGAACGCTGGCGGCAGCGCTGGCTCCCGGCGGTCGCCTTTGCCGGCATGCTGGCTGCAGGCGTGATATCGGCCACCGCGAGGACGCCGACCAACCTTGGCAGTGGCCCGTTCAGCGCCGCAGCCCAGGTCTGCGCGCTCGTCGCGCTCGCCGCGGCTCTGATGCCGGGCAACGTGGGCAGGACCAGTGGGATCGCTTACCAGGCGGGCAAAATGATCAAGCCAGCCTACGGCGCAACAGGCGGGCAGCATGACCCGCCAGCCCAGCAGCGTTTCACCGCGATCGACGAGTTGGCTTGCTATTTCGGCACTGCTGACGAGCCGTTCAACATTCACCTGGAGATTCGCCTGCCTGGCCGACTAGATGAGCAGGCCTTCCGCTTGGCCGTCAACGCCGCCATGCTGGCGAACCCGCGCACCAGCAGCCGACGAGCCAGGCACAGCACATTTGGCGCCAGCTACACGTGGGAACCGACGAGTCAGCTCGATGTCGATCCAGTGTCGTTCAGCACGGTCGCCGACGTGGCTGAGCTCGACCGCACGCGGATAGTTTTCATTTCGCGGTCGCCGTCCATTGATTCGTCGCCCCCGGCATTGCTTCTTGTCGCGAGCGGTCCGGAAGTTGATCACGTCATCCTCAATGCTCACCACGCCGCGATGGACGGCCTGTCCTGGCTGGACCTGCTGCGCGACATTGGGCGGCATTACCGCGCCATCATGAAGCTCTCTCACACCGCCATCGAGTCGCATGTTATCGCATCAGCTTCCAGGTCCACGGTGCCAAGCGCCGCCTCCCATCAGCCGGGGATTGACCCAGCGGCTGCCCACACCGAAGGTCCCGCGGCGGGTGTCGGCATGCTGGGTCACGGAGTTTCCAGAGTGCTCAGCATGCTGCCGCGACACCGATGGCCAGCCAGAATCTGTGCCGACGGCGGCAGTCAGCACGGCTACGGGCTGCAGCTGATTCAGCTGCCTGCAGTTCCAGTGGTGCCCGAGTTCAGCACCGGCGGCAGAGCGACTTTGAATGAAGTGCTGATCACTGCGCTGATCGCGACGATCGGGCGATGGAATCTCGAGCACGATCGCCCGGCACGATGGATTCGTATCACCGTTCCCGCCAATGCGCGCACTCCAGACGAGCCGCACGCGAGCGGGAACCTCTCCCGGCTGGTGACGATATCGGCGATGCCGCCCTCCCCAGGCTCAGACCTCGGGACGCTATTGGCCGACGTGGCGCGCCAAGCCAGGCGAGCAAGGCAGGATGCGGCTCCGCAAATCGGCGTGGCGGGCCGAATCCTCGCAGGCGCACCGTGCCCGACGGCGGTGAAGCGGCTGGCTGTACAGATCGCCCTGCGAACGGCCGGCCGACTTGTGTGCGACACCGCCATGCTCACCAACCTCGGCAACGTGACAGATCCGCCGGACTTCGGTCTCGAAGGCCTGGTGACGATGGCCTTCTCGGCGCAGGCACAGATGCCGCGTGGGCTGACCGTCGGTGTCATTACAGCCGGCGGCAAACTGCAGCTCACCCTGCGGTATAGCAAGGCTCTGCTGAACGAAACCGCCGCTGGAAAGCTCGGGCAACAGTTCTTGCAAGCGCTCGCCCAGCTCGCCAACATCGCCGACGGTGGCGAATCCGCACAGCGGGACCCAGGCTCGTATTCTCAGGCCGCTGGCACAGCCGGCCCAAGCTAAGGAAGGCGATTCAGTGGCATTGGAACCGGCACTGCTCAGGATTCTCGTGTGTCCGATCGACAAAGGTGGCTTGCTCTATTTCGGTGACGACGAGGTGCTCTACAACCCGCGGCTTCGGCGTCGGTACCGTATCCAAGGCCACGTCCCCGTCCTGTTGGCTCAGCACGCGGAGACGGTTAGCGAGGACGAGCATTCCCTGCTCGTGCAGCGCGCGAACAGCGGCAGCGCGATCCTGACACCGGGCTGACAGCAGCGCAAATTTTGCGCGAGCTTCAGGTGCCGGTTCCTTCCGGCTGGAGGTTTCCGGCTTCCGCGTCGCCAAGGCAGAAGCCGCCTTGGGGAAGATTACTGACGGTGACCTCGCCGCTGCTGCCCTGCACTGAGAAGTAGGCACTGTGCAAGCCGGACTCGACTCGAAGCGGAACGGACGTGTTTCCGTACGTTACGGTGACCGTCCTGCCCGCCAGTAGCGAGCTGCCAAGGTAGCCGATTCGCAGGATGCCGGTGAAGGACGGCGGTGCCTTGGGGAAGTGCAGCGTCGCCACACCTTGACGCACCCGGGCGCACTTGGCGCCGCGTGGTGGGGCCACTTTTGCTCCTGCCACCTTGGCCGGCACCAGTGTGCCGTAAGAGGTGAAGATCAGCATCCGGGTGATCGTTCCGCTGTAATGCGTGGCCCAGCGCACGTTACGCCTGGTCGCGGCGCTCTCCAACGGTGCCAGGGCTTCGGATTGGTTGCCGTAGCGGTCGTAGTAGATGTTCCACATAACGACCGGGTTCATAGGCCCGTCGGCTATGACGGTGCCTGGCGGCAGATCCGAAAGCGCGCTCTTGGCGTGGATTAGGTACACGTTGCCCACGTAGTTATACAGCGCCGTCGTCTTCTCGTACCGGTTCATGGACCAGACAGAGCCGAGAACGATCGCACATGTGACAGCGATCCCTGCGATCTGCCAGACCGGGCTGCCGAAGAGATCGCCGCGGCTACGTCGCGACGCCGACTCTTGCATCAACTCGCCTGAGCTCACCGGCCAGAAGGCGAGGGCCACGCCGAGGGCGGCCACTGCTGCGGCGTCGGCTACGTAGCGAGTGTCCAGTCCGAGCACTTGGGCGAACCCGACGGTTGCCAGCCGGCCCAGCAAGATCGGCGCGATGTCTGCCAGCAAGACCCATCCGGCAACGATTGCCCAGGCACGCCAAGCTCGATTGCGGATGGCGATACTCGCGGCAACGATGACGCCCGCGAACAGAACGGCCAGCCACACCAGCGGTTTGGCCGGTGCACCGTAAGCGACGGCGGCATTGGGTGCCAGGACCCACCGCCACGGTCCGCCGAGCAGGCCGGGCACAAGCGTCTGCCCGAGCAGACTCCAGGTGAAAGACAGCGATGCGGCGGCCGATGGTGGGTGCGGCTTGACCGTCGACTGGCTCAGGGTCGCCAGCAAAACGGCGATGTAACCGGCAGCAAGCACTCCATATACCGCCCACGACCGCCAGTAACGTACCAGGGTCCTGCGCGCGGCTTCGGCAAGCTTGCCCTCGACCAGGAAACCCGCAGTGACACCGAACAAGATGGCCGGGATGACCACCGCCTTCTCGAAGAAGAACAGGCCGAAAATCATCCAGAACGCGGCGGCCACCAGATGCCGGGCACGCCCGGATCGCACGTACTTTACGTGTGCCGTTACGGCCATGAATATCGCGATCTGCAGCGGCAGCGACTCGATGGCCGAACTCCACCAGCTGTCGTCCGGGAGGGTTAGCGGTGTGACTAGATAGAGCGTTAGCGGAATCAAGATTGCGAGTCGGTCGCCGATCAGCGTCCGCAGCATCTGCCAGCAAGCAAGTCCGGCTACGGCCGCCAAGATCAACGTCATCGCCGTGGCTGCACCCCAGTGATAGGGCGCGGCCTTGGCCAGGATCCAGACCAAGAGCAGGACGCCCGGATGAAGGTGGCCGGAGCCGACGTACGTTAGGTACTTCCAGCCGAGCCCGTATTGCAGGCCAAGTTCGGTGAAGTGGAAGTCGTCCTGCCGGAAGTAGAACTTCTGAAGAAACGCTGCCTTCCATGCAAGCTGCATCGCGATGACCACGACGGCTATGAGCGTCACCTGATGCCGCTTCAGCCACCCGACGAGCTCAGGCCAGCCAACGAGCGTCTCGTCCTCTTCCGCCTCATCGCGAATGCCCGGATCTTCGTAATCAGGCTGTGTCACAGACGGACGGCCGTACCGCTGTACGTCATCTACATCGCTCATGCGCTGGACCGCGGTATGCCGGGTCCAGGCAACGCAACGATGAAGCCAGCCACGGCCTTCTCGAAGCAGAACGCGCCGGAAGCGGCCTGCGCTTGCAGCGTGATGCTCGGCGAACTGCCGCTTACCTGCAGGTAGGCGTTATGAGGTCCGCCCATGATCGGCACGTGCTGAACAATGCCGTTGTAGGTCACGCTCAGCGTGGTACCCACAAAGCTGCCGTTGGCGAGGTAGTCGATGCGAAGCTGGCGGACGTAGGCCCCACCGGCAGGCGCGGCCGGGAGACCGACCACAAGCTGCGGCTTGTTTGACCGCAGACAGCGACTCCAGGGCGGAACGTGGGCGCTGGTTACTCCGCTGATGGCCGCCGGATAGAGTCGGCCGTCCGGTCCGAAGACCATGAGCGGACTGATGTTCCCGGCAGGCTGGCCAGTCCAGGAGACCTCTGACCCCCGGTTTGAGAGCGGTCCTAGCACAACCGATGTCTGTGCACCGTGCAGGAACGTGGGCACCATGACCTCGCTGGGCACCTTGGTGTCAACGATGACCGTCCCGCTCGGCACTTGCGCCAGTGCAGCACGCGCATTCGCGATGTACTGCCCCGTCGCCACCGGGGTGCCCCGGCTGAGCTGCGCTACCGACCAGAATGATCCCAGCGTGACCACCACGACCAGGCCGAGGGCAACCGCCAGCCACCGCCTGCCGAAAAAGTTTCGCTGCCGGACGGGGGTGTTCCAGGTTCCATCCTCCTTGCGCACTGCAACCGGCCAGAAAGCCAGGGCGATGACGATGACCAGGACCGCAATGGCATCGGCCACGTAGCGCGGCACGAGTGCAAGCAACACCGCCCAGCCTGGTTTGGTGAGCCGGCCGATGGCTACCGGCAGGATGTCAGCGACCAACAGCCAGCCGGGCACGATGATCCAGGCCCGCCACGCCTTCCGCCTGGTCAGGATGCTTGCAGCGGCAATGACGAGGACGACGGCCAGCGATAGCCAAGCCAGGTCAGTAGCTGGGGCGGAGTAGGCGCCGGCTGACTGTCCGCCTGGGTGCCACCACTGCCATGGTCCGCCAACGATGCCCGGCAGGAAGGTGCGGAAGACAAGTGTCTCGGAAAATGTCCACACGCTACGCAGCGACGTCGGCGCTGCGGGCTGGATCGTTGAGGTATGAAGCGCGACGAAGAACGTGACTGCGTACGCGGCGAGGATGCCCAGATATAGCGCCCAACCCCGGCGATATTCGACTATCGCGTTCCAGATCGCCGAGCGTAGCCGCCGTCCCCTGACTAGGAAACCTGCGGTGATCACGAACAGCAACACCGGGATTACCGCGGCCTTTTCATAAAAAGCCAGGCCAAGCACCAACCAGGCCGCCGCGTAGATGGCGTGCCGCATCCGCTTGGTCCGTACGTAGTGAATGTGCGTCCCAACGGCCATGAAGATCGCAGCCTGCATCGGGATCGACTCGACGGCTGTGATCCACCAGTCGGCCACAGCAAAATTGAGCGACGTCACGAGGTAGAGGGTCAGCGGGATCAGAATTGCCGGCCGGTTACCCATCAGGGTCCGCAGCATCCACCACGCCGCCAGGCTCGCCGCAGCGGTCATGACGACAATCACGCCAGCCCCGGCCGCCCAGTTGTACAGGGCTACTCGCGACAGCACCCAGGCGATCGCATATACGCCAGGGAAGAAGTGGCCGACGTCGACATGGAACAGGTAACTCCAGGTCAGGTGGCTCTTCAGCGCGACGTCCATGACCTGGAAGTCGTCCTGGCGGTAATTGAAGTGGCTGAGGAACACCGCCTTCCAGATGACGGTTGCGATGATCAGGCCGACAGCCACCAGAGTGATGCGATGTTGCTCCAGCTGACCATTCAGCTTCGACCAGTCCCGGGTTACCTCATGCTCGGGGGGCTCGTCCCGCGTGATCTGGCGGCCATAGCCGTCGCGACCCGCACCCTCTGGCTGCTGGCTGAACCAGCCGAATACCTGACGGTCAGCAATCTCATGGCGGGTCGCTCCAGCCCCCGTGGCGCGCGCTAGTTCGCGGCTGCCTGGCCGAGTCAGCTCCGTGGATCGCGTTGTGCCATGAGGCGAACCCTCGGTTGCCACCGCAGCAGGCCCGCCGCCAGCCGTTTGGTCATGCTCCGACCGCAGCTCACGGTCACTGCCTGGCTGCTCGAGCTCCCCCGGCGGCCGCCCTGTCTCGCCCATAGCGCGGAGCTTAGTGCAAATCTAGTGATCAGTCCGGAAATACATCAGTTGCGAGGCTCTGCGGGCCAGTAAATCGCAAGCGCAAGGCCATCCCGTTCAGGTGGCTGGCTGGATACCCGGCGTGCCCACGCCCCCGGACCGTGGCAACCCGTGCGGTAACCTGCGGTCCTGGCAGCGAGGAGCCGGCTAAATGGACCACCAGCAAGTTAGCGATCCGGCCGTAGTGACCCGCCGTGCCACCCTGACCGGATGGGGCAGGATCGCGCCTTCAGTCGCCGAGGTGGCATCGCCTGCTACGCCTGGCGAGGTGGCCAGAATCGTCGGTGCGCCGGGTGCGCACGGTGTCATTGCCAGAGGCCTCGGCCGGAGCTACAACAACGCGGCCCAGAACGGCGGCGGCATGGTCGTCGTGACCGCGCGGATGAACAAGATCATCGACTTGGATGCCAGCTCAGGGATGGCTGTCTGTGAGGCAGGCGTCAGCCTGGAGCAGCTGATGATCACCGGATTGCCGACGGGCTGGTTCGTCCCGGTGTCGCCTGGCACCAGGCAGGTCACGGTGGGCGGCGCGATCGCCGCCGATGTGCACGGCAAGAACCATCACGTCGCCGGCAGCTTCGCGAGCCACGTGCGCTGGTTTGACCTGCTGCAGCCCAGCGGCCTCGAGCGGCGCGTCATGCCGGAAGCCGATCCCGAGCTGTTCTGGGCGACGGCTGGCGGCATGGGTCTGACAGGCATCATCCTGCGGGCCGCTGTCCAGTTGACCCAGGTCGAGACTTCTCGGCTTCGCGTCGATACGGTCCGGGCCGCCGACATCGACCAGGCCATGGCGTACCTGTCGAAGACCGACGACCGATATCGCTACACCGTTGCCTGGACCGATTGCCTGGCAAGGGGCAGCAGCCTAGGCCGCTCGGTCATAACTGGCGGAAACTTCGCGAAGCTTGCCGACCTCGAACCAGCTGATCGTCGCGATCCGCTGGCCTTTCGCCCCGGCGCGCGGATCACCGCTCCGGCCACCTTCCCCTCCGGCGTGCTGAACAAATACACCGTGGGGCTGGCTAATGCGGCATGGTTCCGCAAGTCCCCGCGGCGACGCGAAGACGAGATCCAGTCCATCGGCACGTTCTTCCATCCGCTCGACGGCATCAGGAGCTGGAACAGGGTCTACGGCCCGGCCGGATTCCGGCAATACCAGTTCGTGGTTCCGTTCGGCCAGGACAAGGTGGTGCGCAGGTCACTGGAACGAATCTCGGCACACCGGGCGCCCTCGTTCGTGACCGTGCTCAAGCGGTTCGGGCCTGGAGACGACGGCTATCTATCTTTTCCGATCGCGGGCTGGACGCTGGCGCTGGACTTCCCGGCGAACACGCCTGGGCTGGCTGGCTTGCTGGACTGGCTGGACGAACAGGTCGCTGAGGCTGGTGGCCGCGTTTACCTGGCCAAGGACTCCAGAGTCAGCGCCCAGGTGCTGGAACGCATGTACCCGCGGCTGGAAGAGTTCCGGAAAATCCGCGCGGACATAGACCCTGCAGGCATGCTGGTCTCTGACTTGTCCCGGCGGCTCGGGCTCTGAGTCTTAGCCGGATCGGCAGGCCCTGGCCCTTGCCCGTTCCTGGCCTGCTAACGGTTTCTGCTCTAACCGCTGCCGCTCCGCTGCGAGTCTGCAAGCCAGGACGCCCGCGGACCGGTGACCTCGACCAACGGCAAGAGCTCCTCATAAGCGGCCAAGTCCACCTCGCCACTTGGGATCACCGATGCAGCAAGGGCGACTGCGTGCCTCAGCGTGTCCGGCCACGACCAAGCCAACGCGATCCCGGGAACAAACCCAGCAACCAGGGCATCGCGCGTGCCAGCCACCTCGTTCCTGCTCTCCAGCACGCTTGCCATCGCGGTCGCGGGCAGCTCGGCACTCCATTCACCTTCGGATGTCAGCGCTATTACCCCGCGGTTTGTCAGCAAGACAACCGAACTCCCGCCCGCAGCATCGGGGGCTGATATGCCTGCCGCATCGAGAGCAGCTCGCCGTCCGCCGCCATCTGTCACTGGGAGCTCCGGGATAACCAGTTCCGGCCGCCGCGCTGCACCATGGTGCAGGGCGCTGCCGCCAGCATCCAGGACCACCGGGACTCCAGCGCCGGCAGCGTAACTCGCCAGCGAGCCATAGGTCTCGGCCGGCAGCCCGGCCGGCAAGCTGCCGCACAGCACAACCGCGGTCGCGCCGTCCAGCAGGCTCCGATAGTCCGCGGCCAGCCTGCCCAATTCTTCCGTCGTGATGTAGGGGGCTGGCTCACTGAAGCCTGTGACTGTGCCGCGGAGCCCATCGCAGACCGCGACGACACGTCGCGACTCCGCACCGATCCTGGTGAACCTGGTTGCTATCCCGGCTCGAGCCAGCTCGTTCCTGATTGTCTCCCCGGCCGAGCCGCCGGCCAGGCCTGCCGCTATGACGTCATGCCCGAATGTGTGCAGGACGCGGGCGACTGCGAGGCCACGTCCTCCCGTCCGGTGCCTGACCCGGGTTATCTGGTTGGAGGCACCGAGAGTTATCTGCTCTGCCTCATAGTCCACATGCAGCGCAGGGTTCAGTGTGACCGTTACGATCACTCGGCAACCTCCGCGGCTACCAGCGCTCCAAGTTCCCAGCAGCGCTCGAGGTCATCCTTGCCGGGAGTTCCGATCACGGTCACCGCCGGCCTGACGGGGCGCCATTGCAAGCCCGAGGTGATCGACTCAACCGCCCTCACCGCGCCGCCGGTGTCACTTGCCCCGTGCACGTACAGCCCGTACGGCCGGCGCTTTGTGGCTTCAAGGCACGGATAGTAGATGCCATCGAAGAAATGCTTGAGGGCACCAGACATGTAGCCGATATTCGCTGGCGTGCCGAGCAACAAAGCGTCGGCGGCAAGGACATCTGCAACGGCGGCAGTCAGGGCTGGGCGGATAACTAGTTCCACACCCTCAAGATCGTCAGTCCCGGCTCCGGCGACTGCGGCTTCAAACATCGAGTGCAACGCCGGCGACGGCGTGTGATGCACGATCAACAGCGTCCCCATCATCGCCGAGCTTAGTGTGCACAGCCCGGCTAACCATGCACGCTGGGCGGCTATTGTGTGCCGATGAGTTCGGCCACCGCACGTAGCAGCCAGCCAGAGACTGCAGCGGAAAGGTCCGTGGGGCGGACAGCGACCGCGGTCACTTTCAGTGTCGACATCGCTTGCGTCCTCGCCTTCGTGATCATCGGCCGGCATTCGCATCACCACGGTGAAACCGTCAACGGAGTCTGGCAGACCGCATGGCCGTTCTTGACTGGCCTGGCTATCGGCTGGCTCACGGCTAGAGCCTGGCGTCAGCCACTGTCGATCGTTCCTGCCGGGATCGGCGCGTGGGTCGGTGCTGCCGGGATCGGCATGATCGTCAGAGTTCTAGCGGGTCAGGGTACGGCCGTCGCGTTCATCGGTGTCGCCGCTGGCTTCCTCGCCTTGTGCCTTCTCGGGTGGCGAATAGCGACACGCATTGTGAT
>Ga0126373_10005118_pt1 | contig 10142 bp, 7 predicted proteins | sample PanSoiMetPlot_11_FD_92545 | JGI IMG/M metagenome (GOLD analysis project Ga0126373, IMG submission 92545) | Tropical forest soil microbial communities from Panama - MetaG Plot_11 | ecosystem: Environmental > Terrestrial > Soil > Tropical forest > Bulk soil | place: Panama | collected 2016-02-17 | reverse complement strand
GTCACTCATGAGGGGTGAACTCCGCGTCGATGACTTCCTCGTCGCCCGCCGGCTGAGGCTGCCCGGCACCCTCGCCGCGCGGCGGCGGTACGGCGCCGCTGACCGCGAGGCTCTGGTAAACCTGCTGCAGCTCAGAGCTGAGAGTCCTGAGCCGGTCGACTGGCGCCTCCTCTTTGAGGGCCTGCCGCGCGTCGGTGACCAGCGTGTCCGCCCGCGCCTTCTCGTGCGTCGGCACGGCCTCGCCGCGCTCGGCCAGCACGTGCTCGACCGCGTAGGCGCTGGCGTCGAGTTCGTTGCGCGCGTCAGCCAGTTCGCGCAGTCGCTTGTCTTCATCCCGGTGCTGCTCGGCGTCAGCGACCATCCGCTCAACTTCTGATCGCTCCAGGTTGGAGCTCTCGCTGATCGTGATCCGCTGCTCGGCGCCTGTGTCCTTGTCCTTGGCCGAGACGTTGAGTATGCCGTTGGCGTCGGTGTCGAATGTGACCTCGATGTGCGGTTCGCCGCGTGGCGCTGGCCTGATGTTCTCCAGCCGGAACCGGCCGATTACCCGGTTGTCGGCCGCGCGCTCCCGCTCGCCCTGCAGCACCACGACGTCAACGGCCTGCTGGTTGTCGGCAGCGGTGCTGAACACCTCGGTCCTGCGCGCGGGGATCGTCGTGTTCCGCTCGATGATCTTGGTCATCACGCCGCCGAGGGTCTCGAGGCCGAGCGACAGCGGCGTCACATCGAGCAGCAGGACGTCCTTGACCTCGCCCTTCATGACCGCGGCCTGGACGGCGGCGCCGAGCGCGACCACCTCGTCCGGGTTCACGGTCATGTTGGGGTCCTTGCCGCCAGTCAGCCGGCGCACCTGGTTCTGCACTGACGGCATCCTCGTTGCTCCGCCTACCAGGATCACCTCGTCGATGTCGGCGTCGGTGAGCTTGGCGTCGGCCATGGCCTGCTTGACCGGCTCGATGGTGCGCTCCACGAGGTCGGCGGTGATCTGTTCGAAGGTCGACCGCATGATCGTGGTGTTGAGGTGCTTGGGCCCGGAGGCGTCAGCGGTGATGAACGGCAGGCTGACCGAGGTCTGGGTGACCGACGACAGCTCGACCTTGGCCTTCTCGGCGGCTTCGAACAGCCGCTGCAGCGCCTGCGGGTCATCGCGCAGGTCGATTCCGTTGTCCCGCTTGAACTCGTCGGCCAGGAAGTCGACAAGCCGCCGGTCGAAGTCATCGCCGCCCAGGTGGCTGTCGCCGGCGGTGGCGCGCACCTCGACGACCCCCTCGCCGATGTCGAGGATGCTGACGTCGAACGTGCCGCCGCCCAGGTCAAAGACCAGCACGCACTCGTTTTGCTTCTTGTCGAGGCCATAAGCCAGCGCCGCCGCTGTCGGCTCGTTGATGATGCGGAGCACCTCAAGACCGGCGATCTTCCCAGCGTCCTTGGTGGCCTGCCGCTGCGCGTCGTTGAAGTAGGCGGGCACCGTGATGACTGCCTCGGTCACCTTCTCCCCCGCGAACTTCGACGCGTCCTCGGCCAGCTTGCGAAGCACAAGCGCCGAGATCTCCTCAGGCGCGTACTGCTTGCCATTGACCTCGAATCGGGCGGTACCGTCAGGACCTGGCACAACGTCGAACGACACCGCCCGCTGCTCGCTGGTGACCTCGTCGTACCTGCGCCCGATGAACCGCTTGGCCGAGTAGATCGTGCCCTTCGGGTTCAAGATCGCCTGCCGCCGTGCGAGCTGGCCAACGAGCCGCTCGCCCTGAGCGGTGAAGGCGACCACTGACGGGGTGGTGCGCGACCCTTCCGCGTTGGGAATGACTGTCGGATGACCGGCTTCGGTCGTCGCGATTACCGAGTTCGTGGTGCCAAGATCTATACCTACCGCAATCGGCATCGTTGCCTCCTGTAGGTGCGCTGTTAGCCTTACGTTGCACAGCGCAACAGGGCAGTCACATCCTGCAACCTGACAGTCCTGGAGTAACATCGTTGACGTTCGCGGGGAATACGAGGTACTGCGCTATGCCAGGACCAGTAGAAGCCGATGCGCGCGCCTACATCTGCGACCTCGAAGAACATCTGCGGCAGGTGGTGTTCGAGAAGAACGCGGCAGTCAGCTCGCAAGCTGCCGTGCTTCTCGTCCGAGGCGCCCTAGCTTGCGGTGATCACGGCAGAGCCGCCCGGCTCGCCCAGGCCACAGCAGGACTGGCGCAGGCGGCGCCCGACGACCGTGACATCGTGGCCGCCGCCGCTCATGCGCGAGGCCTGCTTGACCACGACCGCTCCATGCTCGACCGGGCAGCGTGTGCCTACACCGCGCCGCTGGCTCGGGCCCAGGCGACTGAGGACGCCGGGCGCGTGTCGTCGGCATCAGGCGATACCAGCGACGCCGTGACCAGGCTGCGCAAGGCCTACGAGCAATATGAGCAGCAAGGCTGCGCGGACGGCATGGCAAGGGTCAGGTCGCAGCTCAGGGAGGCCGGCGTGCGTGTGCGCCACTGGGGGCGCGCCAACAGGCCTGATTTCGGCTGGGCCAGCCTCACCGACACCGAGCGAAGGATCGCCGACCTAGTCGCGCAGGGCCTGTCCAACCGGGAAGTCGCTAGCCAGCTGTTCCTGAGCGCGCACACGGTCGCGTTCCACCTGCGGCACATCTTCTGGAAGCTTGACATCAGCTCGCGGGTGCAGCTCGCCAGGATGGTGGCCGAGCAAGCGTCTTGATCGTGACGCACGTCACGTCGGCGCGATGTCACATCGAACCTTGCCTCAGGGTCAGTGAGGGTGACGCTCTCACGACGGCAAGGAGATAGCCATGGAGGCTCGGCTCAACTACTTCGGCAACGACATCGCGATGAAGTTCGCCAAGTACATCAACTCGGCGGGCGGGGTCGTCACCGGTTCCACCCTCCCGGCAGTCACCCAGGAGCTGGTGAAGCTCAGGGCCAGCCAGATCAACGGCTGCGGCATGTGCACCGACATGCACTCAAAGGACGCGCTGCACGCTGGGGAAAGCCAGGTACGGCTGAACCTTCTCGCGGCCTGGCGCGACGCGACGGTGTTCACCGAGGCCGAGCGGGCCGCGCTCGAGCTCACCGAGCAGGGCACCCGCATCGCCGACGCGGCGGGCGGCGTCACCGACGAGGCCTGGATGCAGGCGGCCAAGCACTACGACGAAGAGCAGCTCGCCGCGCTTGTGTGCCTGATCGCGCTCATCAACACCTACAACCGCATCAACGTCATCCTCCGCCAGCCCGCAGGCGACTACCAGCCAGGCCAGTGGGGCTAACCCGCTCGGGATAGCGTTTCTTCACGCGACCAGCGCACGACCGGCCGGATCTGACCCACGATCACTGAGGCTAGTCTCACTCGGTGCGCAAGGCAGTCGCGGCCGGAGTGCCTGCCGCCCAGCTCGCCGGGATCAGCGCGCCGACGGTGGCGATGATCAGCCCGGCCAGCGCGAGCAAGACGATCATCGGCCCGCGATAGACGTCGAGGAAACTGGCGGGAAAGGCGACGTTCACCGACGCCGCCATGGTCGGCAGCACGTAGTGGTGCAGCGCGATCCCGGCCGGGACGGCGAGGATTCCGGCGACGAGGCCGATACCCGCTGTCCAGGACACCACCATCGCGATCGTCTGCCTCGGCGTCATCCCGACTGCCTTGTAGACGCCGAGCGCGTGCGCGCGTTCCCTGGTATGCACGACCACGGTGTTGAGCACGCCGAGCCCAGCCGCGACGGCGAGGAGCCAGGTGAGCGACCCGATCAGGCCGATCATCGTGAGCAGCAGCGTGCTGCGACCCTTATTGGGGAAGACACCGTAGCCGCGGCCGAGCGCCGCGCTGATCGCCTGCTCGTAGGCGTAAGCCCCGGTACCCGGCCGCAGGCCGACGTCGAACTGGACCGGCGGCGCGGCGTAACCGGCCCGGTTCAGCGTCCGCCAGTCGGTCAGCATCGACAGCCCGCGGTTCTCCGTGAAGAACACCTCACCCACGATCCGCACCGGCACCCGGCGGCCGCCGACGGTAATTGTCACGGTGTCGCCGACCTCGGTGCCGGTCTGCTTGAGGAAGGCGAGCGGCACGTCCGCCTCGCCAGGTCGGGTGTACCAGCGCCCGGTCACGACCGCCTGCCCAAGCCACCGGGCGTCACCTCGGAAGGTGGTGACGACAACGGGTTGGCCGAGCCCGGCGACACTCACCTGCGTGTATGACTCCGCCACGTAGCGCAGCGTGCCCGGCTGCGAGCGGATCACGGCCGCGGCGGCACGCTGCTGGCTGGCAGAGAATACCGGCTCGGCGGTGTTCGAACTCGGGCCATAGGGCGGAAAGATTTGCAGTTGCACGGTGTTGGATAGCGAGATACCGGTGTTCACCCTGGCCAAGGAGTAGGCCAAGCCGACCGCAAACGTCACCGCCGTGGCGCCGAGTAGTACGGCGGCCAGTGTCATCGCACTACGAGCCGGGCGGGCCAGCGGAGCGGTCAGGCCGAGTGTCAGCGGCCTGGGCAGCGGCAGCAGGCTCGCCAGCCGCCCGGCCGTGTAGCCGCGTCCGGCTCGCGGGGCCCGGCCGGCCGCTATCGCGGCGATCGCGCTAAGCCGGCCCGCCCGCAGCGCTGGCAGCAGCGCCACGAGGCCGGCGAGCAAGCACATGCCGACCGGCGTTGCGATGACGACCCAGATCGGCACGGCGAGCGTTCCGACCCCGTAGGCGATCGCGGTCTTGCCGAGTATCAGCCTGTTGGCGAGCACGGCCCCGAGAACAGCCCCGGCCAGGCACCCCGCTGCCCCAGGCACAGCGGCCTGGCCGATATACACGGCGACGACCTGGCCAGGGGTGAAGCCGATGCTCTTGAGCACGCCGATTCTCGCGTAGTCAGCCACGACCGCGCCGCTGACGACGTTCGCCACGATCAGCACCGACATGATCAGTCCGATGACACCGAAGGCGACGATGAACGGCACGTAGAGCGCGATGGTGCGCGATTCGCGCACCTTGACGGCTAGGTAGGACTGCGTTCCGGTCACCGCGCCGGTAGGCAGCGCCCTTCGCAGCTCAGCCAGGTCAGCGCCGACGGCCTTGTCGGTGCCGACGGCGCGGAACCGGTACAGCATCTCGGCGGTGGCTGGCGTTCGCGACCCGGCAAGCCTGGCGACCTGGCCGGGCAGCACCCAGCCGTCCGCCGACGCCGTGACCGATACCGCGAAGCCCACGACGGCGAACCTGGGCCTGCCCGGCAAACTAGTCACCGTCACGGTCTCGCCGACGGGGTTACTTCCGCCGAGGACGTTGCCGCCAAGTATGGTGCCGCTCAAGATCATCTGGCTGGCGGTGCGCGGCCAGTGCCCCGACGTCAGCGTGAGGTCATCGACCGGGCCGCCCGGCGAGGCCCTGCCCACCACCGTCATCGGGTACTGCGAGACCACCAGCCCGCCCTTGCCGTTCACCGTGACCGTCACATCCGCTTCGGCAAACGGCCCCGCTGCCGCCGTCACGCCCGGCAGCCGCGCGGTCCTGGCGAGCTCCGCGCTTGTGGCCACCGAGCGGTCGACGCTGGCGGTGACCTCGGCGCCGCGCTCCAGGGCAAAGCCCTTATCGAACGGCGCGTTGGAGTCAACGATCAGCCCGAGCGCCATCACTGCGGCGAACGTCGAGATCAGCAGGACGACTCCGATCATCACGGTCTGCACCCGGCGCCTGGTGAGCGTGCCGGCCACGGCGCTGACGATCGGTTTCATGGCCCGATCCGGCCGTCGACGAGTTCGACGACCCGGCTGGCGTACCTCGCCGCGAGAGCGGGATTGTGCGTCACGAGCAGCAAGGTCTGCCCCGAGGCGTTGAGGTCGAGCAGCAACTCCCCGATCTCCTCCCCCGTTGCGCTGTCCACCGCCCCGGTCGGCTCGTCGGCCAGCAGCACGTCGGGCTGGTTCATCAGTGCCCGCGCGATCGCCACCCGCTGCCGCTCTCCGCCCGACAGCCTGGCCGGGTAGGCGTCCTTGTGCCGCTCGATCCGCAGTGCCGCGAGCAGCTCCTCTGCCCGCTTTCGCGCACCTGACCTGCGTGAGCCGGCGAGCTGCGCGGGCAGCAGCACGTTGTCGAGCACGGTCAGGTCGTCGAGCAGGTTGAAGAACTGGAAGATCATTCCGACCTTGTCGCGCCGGAACCTGGCCACCGCGGTCTCGCTAGCGGTGTCGATCCGCTGCCCGGCCACCGCCACCGTGCCGCCGGTCGGCCTGTCCATCCCGGCGATCAGGTTCAGCACCGTCGACTTGCCGCTGCCTGACGGGCCCATCACCGCGACCGCCTCGCCTTGGGCGACGCGCAGGCTGACGTCGTCGATGGCGGGCCGCGCGCCGCCGTCGTACCGCTTGGTTACGTGGCTGAGCTCGATCAAGGCATCCACGAACGACAAGGGTGCCGCAGGCCACGCGATCGCACATCGGCTGCCAAGCCGAATTTGCGGCAGGCGGGTCTCAGCCGCCCGGCGTACGCCCGCAGGGTGACGCCACGCAGGCCAGCGCGATTTACCATCGGCCCATGTGGATGACCATTCTGCTGGGCGGCCTGCTGCTGCTTTCCCCCTGCGTAGGCTTCCTCGCGGCCACCCGCCCGGCGCGAGTCTCCGTGACCATGGCGGCGCTGGCGTGCGGCGCCGCCGTGGCGATCTGGAGCGTAGGGTCCGACTGGCTTCGCTGGATCCCGCACGAAAGCCCGCTGACCGTCGTTGCGCTGACCAATGTCATCGCCTGGCTGATCGGCCGTTCCGTTCGGCAGGCGCACCAGCACGAGGAGCGGCTCCGCGACCAGGCCGCGGTCCAGGCGGCTACCGCCGAGAGGCTGCGAATAGCGCGTGAGCTGCACGACATGGTCGCGCACAGCATTGGCATCATCGCGATCCAGGCCGGAGCAGGCAGCCGCGTCATCGGCTCTCGTCCGGACCAGGCCCAGCGGGCGCTGAGCACCATCGAAGCGACGAGCAGGGAAACGCTCGCCGGGCTCCGGCGAATGCTCGGCGCGCTGCGCAGCGCGGAGACCGGTCCAGCGCCCGCTTTGCCCGGCCAATCCGCCGGGTTGGCCGACATCGGCAACATCGCCGCCGCCACTTCGGGCAGCGGCGTCAACGTCGATGTGCGCTGGCTCGGCCAGCGCCAGCCGCTGCCGCCTGACATCGACCTGTCAGCGTTCAGAATCGTCCAGGAAGCCGTGACCAATGTCATGCAGCACGCTGCTGCCAGTCATTGCCATATATCGATCGACCAGGACGAGGATCAGGTGAAGATCGAGGTCACCGACGACGGCTGCGGTGGCGTGGTGTCCGGGGCCGGCTACGGGATTACCGGGATGCGTGAGCGGGTCAGCCTGCTGAACGGCGACTTCCACGCCGGCCCGCGGCCTGGCGGCGGCTTCCGGGTTTCGGCACGGCTTCCGCTGCCGATCGCGGCGCGATGACGATCCGCGTAGTGCTCGCCGACGACCAGCCGCTGATCAGAGCCGGGCTTGGCATGATCATCGCGGACACCGACATCGAGGTCGTAGGCGAAGCCGACACCGGCACGCAGGCCGTCAAGCTCGCCCGCGACCTGCGCCCCGACGTGGTGGTGATGGACATCCGCATGCCAGGCATGGACGGCATCGAGGCGACCGGCATGATCACGGCAGGCGATTCGCCATCGCGCGTGGTCATTCTCACCACATTTGACGACGACGAGTACGTCTTCGCCGCGTTGCGCGCCGGTGCCAGCGGCTTCCTGGTCAAGGACATGGCGCTCGACGACATACTCGCCGCGATCAGAATCGTCGCTTCCGGCGACGCGCTCATCGCCCCGACGGTCACCCGCCGGCTGATCGAGCGATTCGTCCATGGCCAGCAAGCAAGGACACGCCAGCAGCAAGGAATCACCGACCGCGAGTACGAGGTACTCGGGCTGGTCGGGCGCGGGCTGTCCAACGCCGAGATTGCGCAGGCGCTGCACATCAGCGCGGCCACGGCCAAGACTCATGTGGCGCACTTGCTTGCCAAGACCGGCGCCCGCGACCGGGCGCAGCTGATAATCAACGCCTACGAACTCGGGCTGCTGCCACGCCCCGGCTAGCTGGCAAGGTAGTCAGCCGGCGACCGCCTTGAGCGTGACAGCGCTCGCTGAGTAGCTGAGGTCCCAGTCGCCGTGCCTGGTGCACCGCGATCAGGGCGATCGAGACAAAAACCCCTATCAGGCATGGAATGATGTTCCGGTGCTGGTCGGGCGGGGTCGTGAGCTTGCGCTGCTGGCCGACTGCCTGGCCCAAGGCCGTCCCGCCGTGCTGGTTGGCGAAGCCGGCGTTGGCAAGACGACCGCGTTGCGCGCCGCGGCGATGACGACCGGCAGGAAGGTGTTCGAAGGCGGAGGCCTGTCCACGCTGTCGTGGATGGAGTGCCTGCCGCTTCGCCGCGCGGTCGGCGACTCGCTGACAGCGGCCGACGCCGCGGCGGTCGCGACCCAGGTGCAGCGGGTCGTCAAAGACGGTGTCTTGCTGCTCGATGACCTGCACTGGTCCGACGCCATGACCGTGGAAGCGACCGCCTTGCTCGGCGGCCATTGCGGACTGCTGACCGCGGTGCGCCGAGGGGACCCAGGCACTCCTGCCGTGCTTGACCGGGTCACAAGCGCGGGTTTCGTGCAGATCGACCTGGCGCCGCTGCCGGCCGACGAGTCGGCGCACCTGGTCAAGAACACCCGACCCGACCTGCCGGACGCGGCGGTGAGCAAGCTGGTCTGGCGCGCTGGCGGCAACCCGCTGCTGCTGCTCGAGCTGGCGCGGACGCCGCAGCCGTCGCCCAGCCTGCGGCTGCTGCTCGCGGCCAGGCTGCGGCTGCTGAGCCCAGCCGGGCGGCAGGCGTTCGGCCTGCTCGCGCTTGCCGGACGGCCGCTGACCATACAGGTGCTCGGCGAGGCCGGCGCGAACGACCTGCTCGACGCGGACCTGGCCGTCGCCGCCGCTGACCAGGCCGAGCTTGGCCTGCGGCACGCGCTGCTCGCCGAAGTCGCCGTCGAGATGCTCGGAGCCGCCGAGCAGCGCGCGCTGCACGCCCGGCTGGCCGAAGCGGCAACCGCGCCAGGCGAGGCGGCCAGGCACTACGCCCAGGCCGGCGCTGGTGACCTGGCCTTCGGCGCGGCGATGCGGGCGGCCGACGAAGCCACCAGGCCTGGCGAGCGGGCCAGTCACCTGGCGCTAGCCGCGTCGGTCGCCACCGGGCCGGCGGCCGATGAGCTTCGCCTGCGGGCAGCCCGCGCGCTTGACCAGGCGTTCGACTGGGCCGGGGTCAAGAGCGTGCTCGCCGCCGTGGCCAGCCAGAACGCCGAGGTGACGGCCTGGCGCCAGTTGCTGCTGGCCCGCGGGGCCTGGGCAGCCGGTGACCTTGAGGCGCTCAGGGTCGCGCTGACCGAGGGCCTCGCGGCGGCCGCTGGGACCGGCAGCGAGGTGGAGGTCAGGCTGCGGATCGAGCAGTCCAGGCTGCCGATCTTCGTTGACTGCGACCTCGCCGGAGGCGTCGCGATGACGCGGGCAGCGCTCGACCTCGCCAAGCGAAGCGGCGTCGACGTGCCACGGGCTGAGTACCTGCTGGGCACCGCGCTCGCCGTCGCGGACGAGCCCGGCGGAGGTGAGCACCTGCGGTCCGCGCTTGACGGCGCCAGGGCGGCAGGCGACGTTCATACGGAGTTCCTCGCCGCGAACAACCTGGTCAGCTACGAGGAGTCTGGGGGCTCGCCGCAGCGAGCGCGCGAGGTCGCGCTCGACATGATCGGCCGCGCCGCCGAACTCGGCCTCGGCTACTGGGAGTCCGCCATGCGGGCCACCGTGGTGAATCTAGACGCGAACGCCGGCGCCTACAGCCAGGTCGTCGACGCCGCCGAAGAGCTGCTCGACCGGCCGCTCGACGCTCGTACCAGGGACATGCTGATCGAATGCCTTGGCCTGGCGCTTACCGACCTCGGCCGTGCCGACGAGGCGATCAGGCGCCTCGAGGCCGAGCAGGCCAACGCGATCCCTGACTACCGCGGCCAGGGACAGCTGCTCTGGGTGCTGGCCGAGGCCTCGCTGTGGAGCGGCCGGCCGGACCGCGCGCTCGAATTGCTCGACGAATTCCTTGACGGGCCAGCCGATGACCCCAATCGAGT
>Ga0126373_10005117_pt1 | contig 10142 bp, 4 predicted proteins | sample PanSoiMetPlot_11_FD_92545 | JGI IMG/M metagenome (GOLD analysis project Ga0126373, IMG submission 92545) | Tropical forest soil microbial communities from Panama - MetaG Plot_11 | ecosystem: Environmental > Terrestrial > Soil > Tropical forest > Bulk soil | place: Panama | collected 2016-02-17 | reverse complement strand
CGCAACATGGTCTCGAACATGAACTGCACGCCCGGCGGCATCTTCACCGAATTCAGACCGTCCGGCCGTGGCACGAATAGCACGGGCACCAGGAGCACCAGCGCGCGGCAACGGTCCGGATGGCGCAGAGCGAACTGCAGCGCCGAAGGCGCGCCGGCGGAAGCTCCCAGAACCGCGACGCGCCGCAACCCTAAGGCATCCAGCAGACAGGCATGGGCGTCCGCCTGGGCCTCCGGCGAACCGTCCTGCGGCATGGGGGTGCGCAGATAACCGAAGCGCGACATGGCGATGATGCGGAAACCGGCCTTGACCAGCGGTTCCCCGATATCGAGACCTTGATCGAACCCACCGCTGGCGCCGTGGACGATCAGTACCGGGGGTCCCTCGCCCTCCGCGGCGTATTCGATGGGCCCGCAACGGGTCTGCGCCACCTGGCTGCCGCTCGCCAGCAGCGCCTGGGCCATATCCATGTCTTGCCGGTAATCCCAATAAATCCATCCGGATCCCAGGATCGCGAGTCCAAGTAGGGCCCAGAGGGTCCGTTTCGTGGGTTTCGACGGCATTCCCTATGCTACTAAAAGAAAGACCGCCTGTCGGCGGCCTTTCCTGGGTCCTCGGCTCCGGCCGCTCAGTGCTTCGCCTTGTCCGAGCTCCAGAGGTCGCGGACGTAAAGCCACTTGCCGTCCACCTTCTTGTAGACCGACAGGTACTTACCGGTATCGACGGTGGCGCCGGTCTTGTCCTTGACCGCGTAAGCGCCGGAAGCCCAGCCCCAGTCGCCCGCCACGGCGCCGTCCGACGTGCCGGTGATGCTGAAGGTGTACCCCGCGCGCTGCGAGGCGGCGATGTCGATCACGAAGAACGAGTGGATCGCCTGCTGGCCCTGGGCAACCGGTACATCCGGCGGCATCAGGGTCGCGTCGTCGGCATAGAGGGCCGAGACCGCGTCTGCGTCGCCCTTGTTGTAAGCCGCCATCCAGGCGTCATCCACCGCGCGCAGCGCGGCCACGTCCGTATTCGGCGTGGCTGGGTCAACATACGCTGCCCTGGCGCCCAGAGTGGCGGCGCCGAACAGCAGGGCCGCCAGGACCATCAAGACCGGTTTCTTGAACAGATTCATAGGAGATGCTCCCTAAAAATGAATTGGGTGTCGGACCGCGTTACTGCGAAGCGCCCACTTGAGGGATGGCGCCGTCGGAGTTCCAACTGTCGCGCACGTAGTACCACTTGCCCTTCTCCTTGTGGGAGACAGACAGGTACTTGCCGGCATCTACGATGTTCCCCTTCTTGTCGGTGACCGTGTAGGTGCCGGAGACCCAGCCCCAGTCGCCCGAGACGTCCCCGTCCGGCGTGCCGGTGATGTTGAACTTGTCGCCTGCCTTCACGAAGGCCGGCACGCCGGCCGTGAAGTAGGCCTTGATGGCCGGCCGGCCCTTCACCACAGGCCCGTTGGCGGGCATATACATAGCACCGTCGTCGTACAGGGCGGCGACCTTGTCCGCCTTGCCCTTGTTGTAGTACTTGACCCAGGTGTCATCCACCCCGTGGAGCGCCTTCATCTCCTTGTTATGGGCCTTCTGCTCCTTGGTCAGGGAAGGGCCGCCGAATGCCATGGCACCTGTGGCGACGGCAGCGAGGATGAGGACGGACAGAGCCGTCAGCACTGATCTTTTGAAATTCATCGGATGGACTCCCTACATAAAGAATGAGGTTTGGGTCTTAAGTCACCCCGAGGGCCGTAATCCTAGCATGGAGCCCTTCTTTTGAGTCTGCGGGCGCACGCGGCTCGCCGGGCTCCGGCTGCAACGCCCTTGCTATACTCGCCGCAAAGCGCCCGGGACGCGCGTGCAGGTGATAGGGATGCACAGATTCGAAAACACGGCGGGTATTACCGTCTTCGCATGCGTCCTGGCACCGACGATTAGGGTCACCCATGGCGAAGCAACGCGCTTCTAAACGGCGCGCTTCCAAGCCCCGCGGACCCGGGGAAGCTCCCGACCTGCGGACCGTGCTGGCAGCCTGGGCCGATCTCGCCGGGGGCGACGGCGAGGTCGCGGCAGAGCGCTACGCCGAGCTCGGCGGACGCGCGTTGGCCCTGGGCCACGCCCCCCTCGCCTACGAGATCCTGCGCCATGGCCTCGCGACCCATGCCGAGCATCCGCGGCTGCTCTACCTCGCCGCGCTCGCCTCGGCGAAGACCGGTTCCTACGCCGCGGCGGCGGACTGCCTGCGCACGCTCCTGCCCCGGCTGAAGCCCCGCTCCAGCCTCTACGTGGAAGCCAAAAGCCTCGAGGGGCGCATCGCCAAGGATCGTTGGGCGCGCCTTCCCGCGGGCCGGGAACGGGATGCCGCCGGCGACACCGCCGTGAACGCTTACGAAGCGGCCTACCAAGCGAGCCGCAGCTACTTCCCCGGCATCAATGCCGCCACCCTGAACGTGTTGTTGGGACGCGGGTCGCGTGGTCGCGCGCTCGCCGAAGCGATGCGCGACCAGTGCCTGAAGGCGCTGTCGAAAAGCCGCGCGCCCGACCCGTGGCTGCTGGCGACCCTGGGCGAGGCGTGCCTGCTCCTCGATGCGCGCGCCGACGCGCTGCGCTGGTACCGCCGGGCCGCGAGAGCCGCGAAGCGGCGCATCGGGGATATCGCCACCATGCGCCGGCAGCTCAAGCTCATTTCGACGGTGCAGCCCGTGGGCCGCGAGTTCTACGCCGCCCTCAAGGTGCCGACGGTGGCCGTGTTCACCGGCCACATGCTGGACCACCCCGGCCGGCTGCCCCCGCGCTTTCCGCCCCAGCTCGAGGCCGCGGTCGCCAAGGCCATCCGTACCGAGCTCGCGGCCTCCGACGTAGGCATCGGCTACTGTTCCGCCGCCTGCGGCGCCGACATCCTGTTCATCGAGGAGATGCAACGGCGCGGCGCCGAGGTGCACGTGACCCTGCCGTTCAACCGCGAGGACTTCCTCGCCACCAGCGTCGCGTTCGCCGGCCCAGGCTGGATGCGGCGCTTCGAGCGCGCGCTGGAGCGCGCCACCCGCGTCACCTACGGGGTGCGGGAGCGCTACCTCGGGGACGACATGCTGTTCCAATACACGGCCGCCCTCACCCAGGGGAACGCGCTGCTCCGCGCCCAGCAACTCGAGACCGAGGCCCTGCTGATCGCCGTCGCGGACCCGGGCGAGGCGGAGCCGCCCGGCGGGACCCGCAGCACGCTCGCCTCCTGGGACCGGGTCGGCCTGCCGGCGCGTCTCATCGACCTCGGCGCCATCCGCGCGGCCGGCGGAGGCGTGGCATCCGCGTCAGGGCGGACTGCTGCGCCGGAAACCGCCGCGGCCGGGTCCGCGCAACGCCGCATCCGTACCATGTTGTTCGCCGACATGGTGGGCTTCAGCAAGCTGCAGGAGGAAGACACGCCGGCCTTCCTGGTGAACTTCCTGGGCGAGATCGCGCGGGTGGTGCGCGGCAGCCGTGTGGCGCCGCTATTCCTGAACACCTGGGGCGACGGCCTGTTCCTGGTGTTCGAGGACGTGCCGGATGCCGCCGACTTTGCCCTCAAGCTGCGGGACGCCGTGCGCCGCACCCGCTGGACGGACCACGGGCTCCCGGCCGAGACCAGCATCCGCATCGGCATGCACACCGGGCCCGTGTTCCCCGCGGTGGACCCCATCCTGCAGCGCGACAACTTCTTCGGCTCCCACGTGAACCGCGCGGCGCGGATCGAGCCCGTCACCGCGCCGGGGGCGGTCTACGTGAGCGAGCAGACCGCCGCGCTGCTCGCGGCGGCGCGCAGCACGGCCTTCGCCTGCGACTATCTCGGTTCCCTGCCGCTCGCCAAACACTTCGGCGAAAGCGTCCTGTACCGCTTGCGGCGCGCGCAGGAGAGCGAGTGAAGTGCGTGGCGCCGCGCGCATCGGATCGCTTCGGCGCAGCATCAAAACACATTCGTGAGGAGCCAACGGGTCCCGTCCACCAAATCGCGGACCTGGAGTTTGGTGGGGCCCCGGCTTCTGCCTTAGAGCGTTCGCTGATGTCGGCGATCCAGATGACCTGGCTGTGGACCGGGATATCCAGGACCTGGGCTTCCTTGAGCATATCGGCCAATTCGCGGGGCGAAGGGGATTTCTTGAGGAACCTGAGCTTGCGGGAGGTAGCGAGCTTGCGCAGATGGGTCTCCAAGACCACGCCGGCCAAGGCGCCGGCGGCGCGTTCGTTGATCTTGATGAGGCCATTGGCAGTGTCGAGCAGCGCCAGTTGCAAGCTCCGCTCCGCTTGGTCCGCGGTGTCCAACTGCGTGGACTCGATGCGGTCTCCCACGGATCTCAGGATCGCCAGCTGGCTGGTAAAGCAGCGGAGGGTCTCGCTGCGGGCCTTGTCACCCGTGACGGTGCCGGTCCGGCCCAGGATGTAATCACGGACGACGAAGTCCCAGAGTCGGGTCTCGGGCATCCTCCACTCCCGGAAGTAATATGATTGGAATTCGTCATAGCGGTCCGGCGCCAGATCCTTCATCAGCGGCAAAGTACGGCTGTACAAGCGCTGATATCCCACCTCGAAGGGCTCCGTCTCTTGCTTCTTGCCGAACGCCGCCGCGAACGCCACACCCTCCTGATGGAGCGCCTCGACCTGCTGCTTGCCGCTTTCCCTGGTGATCATCTGAACCGCCTCTCATCCACTGTTTAAATGGATGAGATGCTGAACAGACACGGACGAAATAACCAGCCCCCTTTTTCGATGACAATTTTGTTACACGCAAGATTTCAAAAATACGCAGACAAAAGCACGATTAGAAAATCTCAGGCGCGGCGCTTTGAGAATCCCGTCCTTGGATCCAGAAGGCTTGCGGGATGCTCAGGTAATAAATCGTGGTCTGTCCCCGATTATTGAATCCCGGGAACTCCAACCAGACCCCATTTCACATTTTGCGGTTAAGAAGCCTGGACAATCCCACTCTGGCCATTCCAACAAGACTGATAAATATTACGCATAACCCGGCGAACAATAGTGGATTGGCGTGCGGATGGTTGTTTAGCTGCACACCCGCTTCCGCGAAGCGCCCTTGCACCAGGAGCAATGCAACGTTTGACCAAATTGGTTCCAAGCGTATCGCGGCTACAGTTAATACAATGCCAAAAATGAGTACGACGCTCCATTCTATCAAGCCACTGCCCTGAGCCTCTTTAAGTTGTAACGCATACGCAGTGATTATTAGTACAACGAGCAACACCAAATCTGTTTCAAATTTATCTACAAACTCCGAAGGTATCATCCAGCCTACAGCTAATGTAATTACGGAAAGCAAGACAAAGAACACTCGATCGAAGCTCTTGTAATTCATACCAGACAATCAAACTGTCATTGCGGGCAGCACATGCCGCCATCTGAGTTTGTAGCGACTTCGTAAGCACTATAGGCTGCATCGCCAATATCTAAACCTGTGCCTAATGCAAGACCTCCATCCACCGCCCCGCCCACAACTTTGGACCCAAGAGTTGCACCATGGAACAGGGCGACTCCAAGGTGGTCCGCTGCGAATTCATTTGCGGTGCCAAAGCCCTCAGCAGTTTGCTCCGTTGTGTAGAGAGCCCCTTCCTTGCCAAGTTCATTTCCAAGGTCTGCTATGCTTCCGACGGTCTCAACAGGCCCAAGCGCATTTTGAGCACTGGTTGCATTGCTCCGATATTCCTTTTCAAATCGCTGACCCAGGCATTTCGCTTGTTGCCCCGCATGTTCTGCAGCATTCACTTCGGCTTGCTGTTGCGCTGCGTGGGCCTCCGCGGCCTGGGCCATGCTCGCAGCATTTCCCGGAGCACCCAGAGGCATGTATGAGTCAGTCCCGCTCGGGTCTACGGCATTGGTCGGGTCATCACCAGCATAGCCGTACAGGCTGGTTTCTCCACCAGCAAAGATTAAGGGGTCCTTCGAAGTCCATCTGCCGGTATAGGCATCGTAGTCACGTTTCCCGAATCTCACCAATTTCGTATCCTCATCGTACAGCCCGCCCGCAAATCCGAAGGGTTGGAACCCAGGATTCGTGTCATTAACCACGTTGCCGAAAGCATCGTAGTCTATCTGTTCGGCTATGGTTCCTGCTGCGGTATCAACAATCAACCGCGGGCTTCCGAGCTGATCGGCGATGACCCGATACGTATTTGCACCCTTGATGATGTAGTCAGGAAGATCCGCGTGTGAGCCGTATACAAATTGTTCGACAATGTTACCTGAACCATCCAGCATCGCGACCGGATTGAGTTGGTTCTGATAAAGGAATTCCTGCGTGGTCACCCCATTCACCTGCTTGCCGACTCTGCGGTTCTGGCCATCAACAATGTAATGAACCTTCGTCCCATTGGCCAAGGTCACATCCGTGAGGTTGCCCATGACGTCGTAGGTATAGCCTGTGGTTCCCGTGCCATCCGTCTTGGTCAGCAGTTCACCGTTGGCTGTGTAGGTATAGCTGTTCGAGCCATGGCTCAGCAGTCGGTCCTGGTCATCATAAGTAGAAATAGTGTTGCCGTTGATGGTAGTCCGGTTCCCGTTGGCATCGTATCCATAGGTGGTTTGCGCGCCGTCGGTAGTGGCCGAGTCCAGCCGGCCTTCCTGGTCGTAGCCATAGCTGTAGCTATGGTTCACGCCGTTGATAGTCTCGGTCTTTCCGCTGATGCGGCCAACGTTGTCGCGAGTGTAGGTTACGCTGTAGAGCGCGGTGCTACCCGCAGTGGAGGCATCCGCCCGAGGCGCACCAAAACCGTCGTAGGTTTCGGTGGTGGCGACTGTTCCGAGCGTCGTGCTGGTAATCAGTCCGTCGGTCGCATCGCGTTTGATGGTCTCGCTGCCGGCAGATGTGACCAATCCATCGTTGTCGTAACCGTAGCTCACGGCGCTGCCGTTGACTGTGAGACTCTTCACATGGAAGTTGTTATCAAAAGTACGCGCGACATTACCCGTCACAGGGCCGGACCAAGTCACGCCCGTGTTCAGGCTTCCATCCCAGGTGTAGCTGAGGGATTCGCCGCTGGGGGCGCTTATGCTCTGCAACTGACCCTTCACCGGCACATAGCTGTACTGGTAGATCCCCGTCGGGACGGTCACGGTGCCCAGACGGCCGCCAGTGTCATAGCCCAGGGTGATCTGCTGGCCGTCGGGCCGGGTGACCTGGGTCAACTGCCGGTCCAGGTTGTAGCTGTAGTGGGTGGACGGATTGGTGATGCCGCCAGCGGTGGGCGGGGTGTAATCCTGCACTTCGTCTATGCCGTCGTAGTCGAAGCCGTGGGCCGGGAGGCTGGGCGGCGTGAGGGAGGTCAGGTTGCCCTTGGCGTCATAGGCGAACTGGATCTGCTGGCCGTCCGGCAGAGTCTGCATGGAGACCCGGCCAGCATCGTCGTACTGGTAGCCTACTGTGCGGTTGAGCGCATCGGTCACGGATTGCAGGAATCCCCGTGACGGGCCACTGGTGTAGTAGCTGTACTTGGTCGTGCGTGCGGCGGTGCCCGAGCCTGCCGTGACGCTCTGCACGTGTCCAGCGATGTCATAGCTGTAGGTCACGGCATTGAGGCTGCCCAACTGCACGCTCACCGGTCGGTTCTCGGTATCCACAACCGTGGTGGTCTTGCGGCCCACAGGCGTCGTGCTGATCCAGGTTTTCGTGGTCGGATTCAGCGCCGAGACATAACTATTGCCGTTCAGTGTCGTCGTATCCGTAATCGACGTGAAACTGAACAGATCGCTGGCATTCGCCAAAGGTGCCGAACGGCTCATGCTGGACGTAAAGGTAAGGCCGCCGGGTGTCTTGATGGTGGACGACACCGGCAGCTTCACATCTAACCCGAAACGCGGATCGGCGCCGTATTGGACGGTGCTCACGGTCCCGTCCGCCGCCGTGCTGGTCTCGCTGTCGGCATTGACGTTATACGCCGTCTGATCAGTCGTCCCATCGGCAGCCGTGTTCAGCGTCGTCTGCGTGCCGTCGCTGTTGTTCAGCGTGGTGTAAGTCTCAGTAAGCCCACCGGCGCTCTTGCTGGTGATGGTGAAATTATCGAGATTCTCGCTACGGGTCAGGGTCAGACCGCCGCCGACGGCGTTCTGGTCCTGGCTCAATTCGCCGTAGAGATCGTAAGAATACTGATCCTGATGGCTGTTGGGATCCTTGAACGTGGCCAACAAGCCGTCCGCATAATAGGACATGTGCCAGGTGTCGCCCGCGGGATCGGACAGCGATGCAAGGTAGCCATTGCTGTCAGCCATGAGGGTCGTCGTCTGGCCGTCCGGGGACACGATGGACGTGGCGCTGCCGGTGCCGTCACGATTGATGGTGGTCACCCGCCCATCCGCGTCCGTCACCGAGACGAAGTTTCCGTTCGCGTCATAGCCGAAGCTATACAGCACGGCCTTGGTAACGGCATCTATCGTCTGCAGATGCCGCCCTGACTGATCGAACGTATAGAGTTCGCGGCCATCCTCAGAGGTGAGTACGTAGCCTTGCAGCGTCTGGGAGCCCAGGATGGGACCGGCTCCGGGAACCGCAAGCTCTACGCTTACAATCCCGGGGTTGCGAGCGAACTTAAGGGTACCGTTCGGCGCCAACGCCATCGGACCCTGGAGGCCCGCGGCGCCAATAGCCGGCGCTGGAAGACTGTAGTTCGTCCCGCCACCCGCGATGGTGGTGATGACGCCGTCGGTGCCCACCCGCCGGATGCGCCCGTAGTCGTTGATGTACAAGACGCCGCTGCGGTCGACCGCGACTTGCTCAGGGAAGAACAAGGCCGCCTGGGTGGCCGGCCCACCGTCGCCGCCGGAATTCTGAATGCCGTCACCCGCGACCGCGGTGATGCTGCCATCCGGCTTCCATTGGAAAATCCGGTAGGACCAGCCGCCTCCGAAATACACGCTCCCGTCCGGTGCGGCCGCTAGCGCCCACACCCAATTGCCGTAGTACGGGGTGATGTTCGTCCAAGTTCCATCTGCCTTGACTTCGCAGACCGCCGTGCTGCCATCCCAGGAAGCTTCGTTCAGGAAGTACAACGTCCCATCCGGGCCGACGCTCAGCTTGGGTATCCATTGCAAGATTGCCTGCGTCGCAGGTCCGCCGGCGTTACAATTAGCACCAGTTGGGCAAGTCGGAGCACCTAAACCTGCAACCAAATGCGTGGTTCCGTCTGTCGCGAGACGGTATATCTGCTTGTAGTTAGAAGTCGTGGCGTAGGTGACGTAATAGATGGACCCGTCTTGGGCGAGCGCGATTTCTTCGAGATCGCCACTGGAATTGAATACTTGTGTGACGATCTTGGTGGTGTGGTCGATCTTGAAGATGCCGCTGTGATAGCTGCTATCCACCACCTGGCCGGCAAAGTAGATGTCGCCGTTGGACGCCACCGCAAGGTCGTACACGCCCATATAGGTGTTTAGCGCAGGTGCCGGCAGGTTTCCGCCACCGGAGCCGCCCGCAATCTTGCGGACGACGGTGGTGATGTCTGCGCCGAGGCGTGTGCGGCCGTCGCCCAAGTACAAGGTGCGGCTTGCCGGATCGAGCGCATGATGCACCGACAGAGACCAGCCGTCGGTGCCGCTGGCACCGCCTCGCGGCGGCACGGCGGCGCTGCCGACCAGGGTATAGACCGCGTTCCAATCCGACTCCACGGCCCAGCCGGGCATCTGAGGTGCCTGCACGGTAATCCGGCCCGAGGCATTCTGATTGAGCGCCGGCAGCATGATGTAATCGATCGGGTTGTATACGTAGCCAACGTGGATGAACGCGCCGGTCTGGCCGTTCACCGTGCGCCCGTAGCGATCCTTGCCGTCCCAGAAGAACTCCACAATTTGATTGGGTTGGGTAGGTGCAACGGTAGTTTCCATCGTTTCGCCCGCGACGTCCGCGCGGACGGAGATGAATGCCACGTCTTTGGGCACCGTGGCACCCGTCACTTGTATCCGGATCCTGTTGTCGGGTCTATAACCCGGCTGGCGGTCGCTATCGTAACGCAGCACAAACGGCGTCCCGGTGACAGATACATCCTCGCCCAAGGTCTGGCCCTGGACGCCAATATCGCAGCCCTTCTTGTCACAGATCGTTTTTGGTTTTTTCGCTTTGTGAGCGACACACGGAACAGAACCATTCCCTTTTAGGATGTTGTAATCAACCGTGCAGAAATG
>Ga0126373_10005116_pt1 | contig 10142 bp, 9 predicted proteins | sample PanSoiMetPlot_11_FD_92545 | JGI IMG/M metagenome (GOLD analysis project Ga0126373, IMG submission 92545) | Tropical forest soil microbial communities from Panama - MetaG Plot_11 | ecosystem: Environmental > Terrestrial > Soil > Tropical forest > Bulk soil | place: Panama | collected 2016-02-17 | reverse complement strand
TGTCGCCAAATTGCACGACGCGCGCATCGAGATGCTCGACAACGCTCCGGGCCTTGTGTTCCGGCTTTGGTTCCCGCGTGGCACCGAGCACCAATCCCACTCGTGATCGGTGTCGCTGGCCACGAGCGGTTGCCGAGCCGCCACGACGTTCGGTGAAATGCACTATGTCCAGAACGCAGTACTGGTTCGGGACAACCGCGCGGATGTGCCTCCGCGCTATCCACCACGGACAGTCAGGGAATGAGGATCCGGAAGCGGCGTATCAGGAGGCGTTCAGCTACTCCGAATTTTCCACCGCGTTTTTCAACCTCACGTAAGTACAGCCAATGTATGCTAAGCTCCTAAGAGGGGCCCCAAGGTACTTCGGTCTCGACACGTGATCCTGAAGGCAGCGTCGCTGAGTCACTTTTCTCATCAAGATACTTGATCCGGCGCAGCCTCTACAGATTTTTCTGATATCTCCATCGATCAAACTCTCACCCGTTCGTGAAAAACTTAACAAAGAAGTCATTTGAGCGCGCGCAATCTTTTGGGAGATGCTGAAAAGATCAAATTGTAAGCAGGGAGGAGTGTCATGCTGGGCAAGTTTGCCACTGCAATTGTTGCCTGTGTGTCGCTCGGTGCGATTGCCTATCTTCCGACCGACGCCATCGCTTTTGGCGGGCATGGTGGCGGCGGCATGGGAGGCTTCCATGGTGGCGGCATGGGGGGCTTCCATGGTGGTGGCATGGGGGGGTTCCATGGTGGCATGGGTGGGTTCCATGGTGGGATGGGTGGGTTCCATGGTGGCGGTATGGGCGGCTTTCACGGGGCGGTCGGGCGCGATCGTTTCTTCGCTGGACACAACTTCGGTCATCGTCACTTCGTCGCCCATCGGTTCGATCACCGTCGCTTCTTCGGTCCCGGATTCGCCTTCGGTGGCTGGGGTTGGGGCTGGGGAGACGACAGCTGCTATGTTTGGACACCGTACGGATATCAATGGATCTGTTAGCCGCGGTTTGAGCTAGATCGCTCGTGCATGAACCCGGAAAGCGGTGTTCGGGTTGCCAAGAGCGTCGAGACTGCTTGCTGGGCTAACTTGGCTCGAGGCGGCCGACTTGCTGCAAACGCGGCACGAACGTGATCAGTGGCGTCCACGGCTTTGACCGTGTAAGTTGGTTGCCGCGCGATTAGTATCCAATTCTCTGTTTTAGGGTGGCAGGCATCGTGACCTTTTGTCCATTTTTGTAATATCACCTTTTGAATTTAGCAGTACGTATCGACTGGTGCGGCGAGTAACATCGGACTTGGCTTTGGACGTAATTCTCTGGGGTGGCAGAGCTATACCCTGTATGTGAATGTGCATTTTTCGTTCGCTGACGTATCCGCTCGAACATATGGAAGGACTTTGCTATGTCGCGTACCAAGCACGTTTCGAAACCAAAGCGTCGGAGGAAAGCCGCGCCGATCTTGGGCGTTGCGGGGATGTCTTTGGCGCTGGTGAGCGACGCGTCCGCACGATCCAGTGGGCCCGCAATGGATATACCGCCGCGGGACACAGTGACACATCCCGAAGTCACTCTGATTGAGGAGGACGTCTCCGACGTTAGTTTGGCGACGTTCTATGTCTTCGACAAGGAACATGCGAGCGCCCCTCGATTTGGCGAAAAGCTCGCTTGGGGCTGCAGGGGCTGTGGAGGCTGTGGTGGCTGCCGAGGATGTGGCAGAGGCTGTGGAGGCTGTGGAGGCTGCAGAGGTTGCGGAGGGTGCGGAGGTTGCAGAGGGTGCGGAGGTTGCTTTGGTTGCGGAGGCTGCTTTGGCTGCGGAGGTTGCAGATGCTAGAAGCACGCTGATGCCATCCGCGAACTACGTGCGCGCCTGCGCACGGTCCCTGTGGGTGCAAAATGATTGCCCGCGCAGTTCGTCATTGGCAAGTGCGGCACCCTTGTCTTCTACGATGAGTAGGAACGGTCAGATATAGATAGGGTGGGTCGTTTTCTGATTTTGTGGCAAGAGTGCGACTTTGCGCGTTCCGCTGGGACGATCGTCAAGTCTAAGACTCGGCGAGGGACGGAGCACGCTTTTCGAGGTGGCCAGAGTTCGTGACGCAACGTGGACTTGATGACATCCGCCTGTCGACTAGAGACAGGACTAAGATAGTGGTTTTGATATCACGCGGTCGACAGCCGAACCGAGCAAGACGTCTTTAGCTCGGCTTCTGCGGAGCCAGGGTCCAAAATCACCTCGGTAGGCATGCATCCACACTGCAACGCCGAAAGGTCGCGAAGCTCAGCGACCTACTCCGTTCAACGAAGTCGTCTATTTGATCGAAACGTCACCAGCTTCAAGTTCAGAACCTTTGCCTTATATATTGCGCCCGGCGACCACTCCGATTGGTGTAGAGCGCTCTCGCACGCGGCAGCATTCGATTAAAGTTATCATGAAGTAGCAACGCTTTGATAGCATACCTCAAATACAATACAATCTGACCTAAGGATTCCCGGCGATGCGCGGTAGTGGAAGCAATCTGGTCACCCCTCAACACGCACCACAGCCGTTAGACGCGGGACTCGCTCTTGTCGAGACTGACAACCAGTTTCGCCTTTTGGTCAACGCCGTTGTCGATTATGCCATCTACATGCTTGACCTAAACGGCCTGGTCATGACCTGGAACTTAGGGGCAGAGCGTATAAAGGGGTATACTGCCGACGAAATCGTTGGCTGTCACTTTGGCCTCTTTTACACCATTGAGGACCGGACGGCTGGTATGCCGACGCACTGCTTGAAGATGGCACGACGCGACGGCAGGTTCGAGACCGAAGGCTGGCGCATATGCAAAGATGGGACTCGATTCTGGGCGTCCGTCGCCATTGAGACTATCCATAGCGAAGATGGCTTGCTCCTGGGCTTCGCTAAGGTGACCCGCGACACCACCGAAAAATGCCAAGCTCAGATTGCGCTACGCGAAAGCGAGCGCCAGTTCCGTCTTTTGGTCAATGGTGTCACCGATTACGCCCTCTATATGCTGGACCGGGAAGGCATCGTGACGAGTTGGAATACCGGCGCTCAACGGATAAAAGGTTACACCGCGGAAGAAATCATCGGTCAGCACTTCTCACAGTTTTTTACCGACGCTGATCGTTTGGCGAACATCCCTACGCGTTGCCTTCAAGCCGCAACGTCGGAAGGTCGATTTGAGGCGGAAGCGTGGCGAGTACGCAAAGACGGAAGCCTGTTCTGGGCGAACGTGATACTCGATCCTATACACGATGAGACCGGGACTCTCATTGGTTTCGCCAAGATTACTCGCGACGTCGGTGACCGTCGCCGGAATGAGGAACACCTCTACCGTCTAGCCCATTTCGACACTTTGACAGAGCTTCCCAACCGTTTGACGCTGTCGAAAACCTTGGAAGAGGCGGTCAGTTCTCCGCTTCCTGTGACCGTTCTTATGTTGGATTTGGACGGCTTAAAAGATATCAACGACACACTCGGACACTCGATTGGCGACTTCGTCTTAAAGGCTGCGGCGAATCGCATCCGAATATGTATCGGAGAGAGCGGCACAGTTGGTCGCCTAGGGGGCGACGAATTTGCCGTGGCTCTCCCCGGCCTCGGCGACCCCGCTCTAGCGACCGAGACGTGCAGGCAACTGATCGATGCGTTTCGTTCCGCATTCGTGTGGGAAGATCGGGAAATCTATCTGGGCCTGAGTATCGGCATAGCGATGGCGCCGGCTGACGGCACCTCCCCGGAAGAGCTTCTCTCAAACGCCGACCTAGCCCTCTACCAGGCCAAGGCCCAGGAGCAGAGCTACTCTTCGTTACCGGAAAGTGGGTTTAGCCTCTTTCGACCGTGCCTGCGCGACGCGGCACGTGCCCGCAGAACCTGCGAACGGGAATTGAGGCGCGCTATAAGCGAAAATGAGCTGGAGCTTTTTTACCAACCGCAAGTTCGTTTGCAAGACCGCAGTGTGATCGGCGCCGAAGCCCTCTTGCGATGGCATCATCCTGAGCACGGCCTTCTCACTCCTGGCGCGTTCCTCCACGTTCTTGAGCGGAGTACGTTTGCCGCAGCCGTCGGTGACTGGGTAATCCGCACCGCCTGCGGTCATGCCGCAGCAGTTCGCCGACTGGGGCTCGATCGATTCCAGGTGAGCGTCAACCTTTTTGGAGCGCAATTCAGAAAGCATCAGATCGTCGAAACGGTGACGCAGTCGTTGAATGATAACGCGCTTTCTCCGGACGCCATCGTGCTAGAGATCACCGAGCGCATCATACTGCAAAACGACGAAATAATGATTCACCCGTTGCGAAAATTGAGAACGCTTGGCGTAGGCGTTGCATTTGATGATTATGGTACCGGTTACGCCTCTTTGAGCCTACTAAAGCGTTTCCCACTAAGCCAATTAAAAATTGATCGTTTATTTGTGAACAATCTGTGTTGTGACACCAAGGATGCCGCAGTAATCAATGCTATAGTGACTCTTGCTGAAGCCTTCGGATTGGGCGTCGTCGCCGAAGGAATCGAGAGTGAGGAGCAAGAGTTTGCACTCAAAGCGCTTGGCTGCGCGAGTGGTCAGGGTTACCTTTATGCGCGACCCATGCCGGCAGAGCAGGTGCTGATGACGCTCGCTAAGCAAACGGACACGAGGGCTCCCGGACCGCCGATTGATGTCACCACCTTAATGGCTGAATAGATTGGCGTCCACACCTTGGCAACGATCACACTTGATTGGACCACGCATTTCTGTTTTGGAAGGGCAGCCGCACTACTGGCTCCGATCTAATCTATTTAGCCAATCAGGCGACGCACTATGCTTATGCTTGAGATGATACGGCGAGGTCTCGTATGAGCATCCAAAGTAATCGGCATTCGAATATATCAAGAATTCACCTTGGATCGTCGATACACTCGAGAGCCTCGAACGTTTCAAACAACGCTCCGTTTAGTAACGCGGACTAGACTTAACCTATGAGCGCGCCCGACATGAAACGTCATATTAACAACTGGGCGTCGACAATATCTATGGGAAAATCACTGGTGGTTGAAGAGATGAGCAACAATCACGCTAACCAACCGGCAGAACCGCCTTCGTCAAGCCCCTTGTTCGATGCCCCGATCGAGATTTCGCCACGCGCCCACAAGGCTAGCGAGGCTACATTTGCGCTCGTCATCGACGACGAGAGGAATATCTCTGAACTGGTTGCAACGACGCTTGGCGAACTCGGCATCGAGTCCGCGACTTTCTCGACCGCCAAGCCGGCAGTCGCCTCGATTGATCAACGTTGGCCTGTGATCATCTTCTTAGATGTAGCTCTCGAACAGTCCGACGCGTACGATGTGATTCGCGGACTCAGTGAAAAACGCTACGATGGCATCGTACAATTGATGAGCAGCGGGAGGCCGTGGCTCCTTGCCGCTTTGCAACGGTTGGCGACACGCCACGGCCTTAGGCTTTGTCCGCCGATCCAGAAACCAGTCAGAAGCGACATGATCCGCGCGGTGATCGCGAGCGTTGGGCTTACCGCCTGTCGTCCCTTTCCGATTGAAAAGAGTGGCTGATCAGGAGCAATTGAAACACCCCAAGACGTTCACTGTGGGCTCGCCCCCAACCCTCGAGGTCGCGATTGCGCCACGTCCACGGCTTCAAAGGCGTTTGTATCATGGGCTCGCTTACCTCGTTGATGACCGACACAAGGCGGTCGAGCGCCAGCGAACACCCGTACAAAACAGTTGTATCCCGTTTCGTCCACCGTGACGTCCAGTCCGTCAGCAAACGAGTGCTCCGGGACGACCGCACCATCAACTGCGCGCTTATGAGCTCGGATGGCCCTTATGTCGAGCAGGACCGCACCTCAGCCCCGCACGAAGAACGCCGTAAGGGTCGACAATACCGTCGGAGAAATATCTTCCTGGGCCAAGTAGACCGAACTGTCCACCCCGGGATTGGTGCGGCACGCAGCCAGCCCGAGCGCGTCACCACCCGCCTGGGCCCAACCTCACGCCCATGGCGATAACTGAGTAGCTCCTTCGCTTACGGGAGTAGGACGCCATACATATTGCGCAGGTCCAATATGGATGCCGCGTTGCTCAATCCGCTATTCTGGACACGATCGTTGTGATGCTGCCGACCGTCATCTAGTCACGCAGGGTGGCTGCTCGTTAAGCACGAGCCAATAAAGTCCCAGCTGTATGACGGCGTTGGCGAACTCGGAGAAATCGACTGGCTTACGGACGTAACTGTTGGCGCCTAGCCGGTACCCTTCCAACCGATCTGCATCCTCAACCGAGGTTGTGAGGATTACGACCGGCAAGAGTTGGGTTCGTACATCGGCACGGATCCGCTTCAGGACCTCGTGGCCGTCTAATTTCGGCAGCTTCAAATCCAAAAAGATCACCTGCGGCAACTTCTGGAGCGGTGAGTTAGGTCCCGCGGGAAACAGGCAATTGAGCGCCTCAACACCGTCGCGGGCCACGACAACGGGACTCGCGATATTGGCCTTCTTGAGGGCCCTCAAAGTCAAAGCCTCGTCCGCCGGATTGTCTTCGACCAGGAGAATGGTCTTTTCGGTGGTCATGCGGCAACATCCTCGTTCACGTGGCTATTCATGGGCGCCGCGCCCGGCATCGGTCGTGTAACGGTGCCCCCACGAGAGCTGCTCTCCAGCGTGAAGAAAAACGTCGCTCCACAACCAACCTCGCCTTCCGCCCATATCCGTCCTCCATGCCGACGGACGATTCGCTGCACGGTCGCGAGACCGATACCAGTCCCCTCGAATTCCGCCGCCGAATGCAGACGCTGAAACACGCCGAACAGTTTCGACGCATAGGACATGTCGAAGCCCGCACCATTGTCGCGCACAAAATAGGTTCGTGGGTTCTCACCGGTTGCGCCGATCTCAATACACGCGTTGCTGCGCTTACCGGTAAATTTCCAAGCGTTCCCGATGAGATTTTCGAAAACGATCGTCATAAGACGGCCGTCGCAGTTAGCGACAAGCTGATCGACCACGAGCAATTCGACTTGGCGATCCGGCGCAGCTCTTGCGAGGCGCTCTGCAACGCTGCGAGCGATCGAACTCAAGTCGATCTCGGCACGATCAAGCTCGGCGCGGGTGACGCGCGACAGCGCCAGAAGGTCGTCGATCAGACGTGCCATGTGCTGCGCGGACTCACGCACATAGCGCAGATATTGTTTGCCGTCTTCATTGAGGTTTTCGCCACAATCTTCCAACAAAGCCAAACTAAAGCCATCAATGCTGCGCAACGGAGCGCGAAGATCGTGGGCTACGGAATAGCTGAACGATTCGAGCTCGTCATTTTTGAATTTAAGCTCTTCGACGAGCGCCGCCCGTGTCTCAGCGGCCTCAAGCGCGGTTCGTGCCTCGTTGGCTTGGTATTTTGCACGGAGAAGCTGTTCACGGACAGTACGGTGCTCGTCCTCAAATTGCTTGCGCCTGATTTGGGCGAGGACACGAGCGCGCACTACATCAAAATCGCTTGATTTTGCGATGTAATCATCAGCTCCCGCGCTAAGTCCTTCAATCATCGCCTCACGATCCTCGACCGCGGTCAGCATGATAATGGGAATGTCGCGCATGGCCGGCACGCACTTGACGCGCCGGCAGGTCTCCCGTCCGCCGATTCCAGGCATCATAAGATCGAGCAGGACGCAGTCCACCTGCTGGACCGCAAGCAGTTCCAGTGCGTCCTCACCAGAGCGGGCTAGGATCACCTCATAACCTTCGGAGCGCAAGGCATCAGCAAGTTGCTGCAGGTAGGTTTCGCTGTCGTCCACGGCCAGCACTTTTTTTGGCCCTTGTAAGCTTGTCGTGGCTCCCCTGGCAGATTGGTCGCTGGCGCTCCGCAGCATGGCTGCGACCCTTGCGAGGATGACGCCAACATTTTCCTCTTTGACCGCGAACGCATCGGCCCCGGCATCAAGAGCGCGAACCTCGGCACTTCGGTCCTCCGATCCGGTGAGTAAGAAGCAAGGAAGTCCTCTCAACGCCGCGTCGAGACGGATGCGCCTGATGAAGGTCGCGCCATCAATTCCGGGCAACTCGCCATCGACGATGATACCCGACGGTCGCACGTCCGCTGCGAGGCGAAGGCCTTCTTCACCGCTCCCGGCCACGACCACGTGATATCGTGCCTGCTCCAGCGCCGTCTTGAGTTCCTCCCGAAACGTCACGCTGTCGTCGATGAGCACGATCGTTTCTTGGCCCGACGACGCGCCCTCACCACGGCGGCGGACGAGTTCGCGGGCGCGACCGACCAGGTATGTGGGATCGTAAGGCTTGCCGACGTACTCATCGGCTCCCCTCGTGAGACCTCGGACCCTGTCGCGGACCTCAGTTTCCGTCGACAGCATCATGACGGCAGTGGCGCCACCCGACGGCATCCCCCGAATCTCTTGAAGCAATTCGATGCCATCGCCGTCCTCCAGGAGCACGTCGAGAATGACAAGGGCGAACGCGTTCCCAGCAAGGGCCTGTCTTGCCTCCGCTGCGCTTGAGCAGGCGACCGTCTGAAGACCCGCCGTGCTCAGCAAGTCCATCAGATTCATACGCACGGTCAAGCTGTCGTCCACGATGAGCACTGGACCCGTCATTGCAAGGACTCCGCTGTAATGCCCTGCAAGTACGCAAGGCGCGGGCCGATCTCTCCGATCGGCAGAATGTGGACCGCTGCACCCAAAGCGGCCGCTTCGCGCGGCATGCCGTAAATGACCGACGATGCCTCATCCTGAGCGATCGTGACCCCGCCAGCCTCGCGAATCTTTAACAAGCCGAGCGCCCCGTCCCTGCCCATTCCGGTCAAAAGGCACGCAGCAGCGGAGGCGCCATAGCCACAGGCGATCGACTCGAATAGAACGTCGACCGATGGACGGCAAGAGTGCCGCTCCTGATCGCGTGTGAGAAACATATGGCGCTCTCGCACAACAAGATGTCGGTCGCTGGGGGCTACGATCACGCGCCCCCTCGCTGAGGCGACCGAAGCGCCATGTTCCGGATTGACGACGCGGCGGTCGATCTGCGCGTCGAGCCAGTCCGTGAACGCTGATCCGAAAGGATCGTTCATATGGACCACGACGAGAATCGGTACCTGAAAGCGCGCGGGCAACTTGCGAAGAACCTCCACGACCGCCCCCGGGCCGCCGGTGGATGCGCCGATGGCGACGATGTCGAGCGATTGTGCCGCCGGTGGCGGGACGCGCGCGGAGCGTCTTTTTTCCTGGAGGCGGGCCCGCGGGTGGGTGATGACCTTTATTTTCGCGACGAGCTTAACGGCCGAGAGTAGACGCCGCTCCCAAGCGCCGTCGAATTCGTCGCCCGTTGGTTTCTCTAAGACATCGACCGCACCCGCAGCGAGCGCATCGTAAATCTTGAATAGTTCTCCACGGTTAATCGATGCCGACACGATGAGAATCGGCGTCGGTTGATGGGCCATGATATATTCCGTGGCTGCGAGACCACTCATTACCGGCATCATCATGTCCATAGTGATCACGTCCGGCCGTTGGAGCCGGCAAAGTTCGACGGCTTGCTTGCCGTCCTCCGCCTCACCGACGAGCTCGATTTCCGGATCCGCCAGGAGCGCGTCGACCAATCGCTTGCGCACGGTCACGGAGTCCTCGACCACAAGAACGCGTGTCCTAGGCATTCGTCATGCTGCCATCATCGGCTTGATCATCGAGAGCAATTCGGCTTGATTGAACTCGCTCTTGACGATGTAACCTTGTGCGCCGACGTCACGGCAGCGTTGGCGATATTCGGGGTCGGCCAGAGAGGTGACCACGACCGCGGGAATATCCCGCGATTTCGCGTCAGATCGAATATGCTCGATGAACGTAAAGCCATCCATGCCTGGCATTTCGACGTCGACTAGGATCAGCTCATAACGTTTGCTCCGAATACGCTCGATGCCCTCCTCGCCCGACGCTGCCACATCCACATCGTAGCCAGCCGACTCAAGGATGCTCTGCTCAAGCATTCGCGTTGTCAGTGAATCATCGACGACGAGGACCGTTCGCTTTGTCGGCTTGGTGTCGAGCTCGGTCGCACAACCGCGACGTGCGGCGGTAATCAGGCTATCTGGGTCGAGGACCAATTGCGGATTGCCGTCGGCGTCTAGTGACGCTGCGACCACGATCGAGC
>Ga0126373_10005115_pt1 | contig 10144 bp, 9 predicted proteins | sample PanSoiMetPlot_11_FD_92545 | JGI IMG/M metagenome (GOLD analysis project Ga0126373, IMG submission 92545) | Tropical forest soil microbial communities from Panama - MetaG Plot_11 | ecosystem: Environmental > Terrestrial > Soil > Tropical forest > Bulk soil | place: Panama | collected 2016-02-17 | reverse complement strand
TCGCCGCCGCATCTGGCTGGAGAGGATCATTTACGCGCGCAAAGGCGAATTTTGCCGCGAGCCTACAATATACAAAGGGAATCAGCGCCCTCTCCCAGAAGGTCTCCATCTCCTGCTCGGGAGAATAGGAAACCAAAACCGCATCATGATCGACCGCGTCGGCGAGCGCTCTGCGTACCGACCCCAGCGAATGATCGGTGTCGGCGTCGGTAAAGAGCAGCCAATCTCCCCTGGCGGCTTCGGCACCCAGCGATATTGCATAATTTTTTCCAGCCCATCCCCGCGGTAGCTCATCGGTTTTGAGAACCGTGAGTTTTGAAATCCGACTGCCCAGCTCGGCAAGAATCTCCGCCGTACGGTCAGTCGACTGATCGTTGACTACGATAACCTCGCCTACCTCCGGCTGCATGGCCACCGATCGCACGGCGCGTGCGATGGACGCTTGTTCATTGCGGGCGGGAATGACGGCGGAAACCAAGGCTTTTGCGATCCGATCTGCGGGGCTGCTAAACTGATCTCGTCGGCTTGGGAATGCTTCTATTATAGTTCCATTGCCTAACGGACTAAAACGGAATCTAAAAACGAGCGCCGCTCTGGCCTGTATTGTTGGGCTGCTCTACTTCTTCGTCCGGCCAGATTACCGTCAAGGCGAGGCAAGTCTTCGCGGACACTCCGCCAAGGATTTTTCGCTCACCATCAACGGCAAACCTGCGCAACTTTCCGATCTTCGCGGCAAAGTCGTTCTGTTGAATTTCTGGGCGTCGTGGTGCCCACCCTGTGTCGATGAAGCCCCGGCGCTCGATCAACTACAGCAGCGCCTTTCGGCTCGCGGCGGCACGATTCTCGGAGTCAGCATTGACGAAGACCAAAACGCCTATGAAGAGTTTCTGCGCACGTACAGCGTCAACTTCCCCACCTTCCGCGATCCCGCGCGCCGCATTTCGCTCGGCTACGGAACGGTCATGATTCCCGAAACCTACGTGATTGACCGCAACGGTCGGATCGACCGCAAAATTGTCGGCCCCCAGGACTGGACCTCGCCCACCATGCTCGGCTACCTCGATTCCGTCCTCGCCGAGAAGTAGGCGTGCATAGAGAGATCGCCTCGCCTGGGCCGTACGGCCGGCGCCGTGCGGCCGTATGGCCCTCGCGTCTCATTCGTAGCGGAGCGCCTCCACCGGATCGAGCTTCGCGGCGCGCATGGCCGGCATCAACCCGCTCAGCACCCCCACAAAAACCAGCACCCCGACCGAGGCCGCCAGAATCTCCCAGGAAACGTGCATATGGATATCAACGGCACCCGACGTATCCTCATAGGCTGGCCCAAGAAACGGCAGCGTACCAATGGCCTCCCCCATCCCGATGGACAGCAAAACACCGACCGATCCACCAGCCAAGGTCAAGGCCAGCGCTTCGCTTACAAACTGAATCCGAATGTGCCGCCTCCTCGCTCCCAACGCGCGCCGCAAGCCAATTTCTCGCGTCCTCTCCTGCACGGTCACCAGCATAATGTTCATCACGCCGATTCCCCCGATTCCGAGCGTCAAGAGTCCCACGAACAGCAGCAGCACCTCCAGACCGTAGGTGATCATCACGTAAATCGGCCGGAACGCCGCCATGCTGATCATCATCACCGCGCGCTTGTCGGTTGGCGAGAAATGTTGCCGCTCGGCGAGAATGCTGAGCACCTGCTGCTGGGCTTTCCCGTCCATCTCCGCAGCGATCGGCTCGACCACCAGGACGCTCGCTGATTTCGTGTCCCACAGGTCGCCCGCCGCCGAATACGGAATCCACACGGAGTTGTCGTCGTTGGTAAAATACGCGCTGTCCTGAAACTTGCGGTCCATGGTGCCGATTACGGAGAACGGTGTGCCGGCGATCCGCACGGTCTGCCCGGCAGCCGGCATTCCGGCGAACAATTTCTTTTTGATCAGCGCGCCGAGAAAGGCAACCCGCCGGTGATTCGCTTCATCCTCCGCACTCAGCCAGCGCCCCTCGCTCGCTACTTCGTTCCGCATATCGCCATAGTCCGGACAGACTCCCCGCACGGCCGTGTTCGCAAATCGCTCGTCATGCGAGAGCCCCAGAAACTTTACAGCCTCCGCGCAAACCTGTCTCACGGCAGTCGCACCGGCGCGAATATTCTCGACGTCCTCTTTCTCCAAGCGCACCTTCTGACCAGCTCGCTCGCCGCCCGCCTGTTCACTCGTAGTACCCGGCCAACAAATGATCACATTTTTGCCGAAGGCTTGAAAGGTGGACATCAGCACGTGGCGAAAACCAGTCCCATAGGCCAAAAGCATGGTGACAGAGACGATTCCCCACACGATTCCCGCCATGGTGAGACAGCTGCGCAGCGGCTGTCTTCTCAGCGAGTCCCACGACTGCCTGACAATCTCTTCCAACATTCCTAGCCGCCTGCCTCGTAACGCAACGCCTCAATCGGATCGACGGCTGCCGCCCGGTTCGCCGGATACAGCGCCGATCCCACCGCAATCACGGAAAGTAGCAAGAAGGAAAGCAGGCCCGCCTCCCAGGTCGGCAGCAGCCCGGCGAAGACTGGCGGCATGGGCAACAAGTCAATGACCCCACAAAATCCGTAGGCAATACCCATCCCCACAGCCCCGCTCAAGAAGGCGATGATTAAGGTCTCGACGAAAAACTGAGACACGATGGCGCTCCGCGTCGCCCCGAGGGCCTTCCTCACGCCGATTTCTTGCGTCCGCTCGCGGACGGCCACCAGCATCACGTTCATCACACCTAGGCCTCCGAGGCACAAGGTAATGATGCCCACCGCGCCCATGAAATATTCCATGCCGTCCATAATCAGCGCGTTCGCCTGCGCGTTCTTGATGGTGTCCCAAACGAATGCTGCCTCTTCATCTTGGGGGTCGAAATGATGAATCGTACCAAGCGCCCGGAGGGCTTGGCGCTTGCAATCCAGGTGCTCCTCAAGCGACTTCGGCACGATCAGCATGTGATCGATGGTGTGCGATGGCAGGGGCGGTTTATTCGGGAAATCGCGGCGAATGGCGCTGTAGGGAATGAAAATCTTGCGAATGTCTTCGCCGTCGTAACTCGAGTTCTGATTCTTTTGCCGCATCACGCCGATGACCGCGTACGGAATGTTTTCGAGCCAGATCGTTTCGCCAATGGCGTCGCGGCTTCCGTAGAGTTGCTTTTTCGCATCGCTACCGAGAAACGCCACGCGATGGGCGCTCGCTTGATCCTCGGTGTTATAAAATCGTCCCGCTGCAATGTCGATGCTGCGCTGCTCGCGAAACGGCGGCAGTGATCCAACCGCCAGTAGCGTACCGCTGTTATAACGGCTTCGCAGCGGAACTTGCGTTCCTATCTCTGGCAGGGCATATTTGCACGCCGGCGATTGGGCCAGCACCTCCAAATAATCGTCTTCGTTCCAGTGAACATCGCGTCCGGCGCGCATGCCGCCGGCTTGCAGACTGGTCCTGCCGGCGAAGAAAATCATGATGTCCTTGCCGAACGTTTCCTGATTGCGTTTGAGCCCGACGCGCAGACCTTCTGTGGCCGCCACCATCAGGGTGATCGAAATGATTCCCCAGGTAATGCCGAACATGGTCAGAAATGTACGGAGCTTGTGGGCCCACAGCGTATGGATTGTGTCTTTGAGAAGGTCGCCGAAACTCATCTGCGCGCCTACCGCACGGTCATCCTGCGGTCCCGAGTGTTGAGCAGACTCTGGCGAGTCAATTTGGGCAAAGTGTCCGTCCGTTTTCTCTGTGGGGCCAGAACCGCGCACGCAACGGTGTTCTACTGCAAAATCACTTTCTGCCCCTCATTCAATCCCGACGCGATTTCGGCCTTCACGCCGTTAGAAATCCCAATCTTGACCGCCACCTTTCGTCGCCCGGTCTCTGCTTTCAGATCCGGAACCTCCACCGCGGCATTCCTGGCTCGATCGAAAATCAGCGCGCCTTCCGGGGTAAGCAGCACACTTTTCTTCTCTTCCAGAATAATTTCTGCATTTGCGCTCATGTTCGCGCGCAATTCGCCAGTGGAATTTTGAATCGAGACGCGCACCTCAAACGTCGTTACGTTATCTTTCTCTACTCCCAGCGGCGCCATCTTCGTCACTTTCCCCTGGAATGCTTTGTCCTTGAACGACTCAACCACAATCCGCGCCGCCTGCCCCAGGTACACTTTCCCGATATCGGACTCGTCGACTTTGCCCTTCACGTAAACTTCGCTCGTATCGCCGAGCGTCAATACCAGCGTCGCCTGCGAGCCCAGCACGAGAATTGAGCTCACCGCGTCTCCTACTTCCACATCCTTGGACAGCACTTGCCCCTCGATGGGACTCGTAATCGTCGCATAACGCAGATTCTCCTGGGCGTTATCCAGCGCCGCTTTCGATTGTGCGATCTGCGCCTTCGCCTGGGCTACCTGTGCCTTAGACATATCCGCATTGCGTTGCGCAGAAACCTGCTTGTTCAGGGCAAGCTGGTAGTTCTTCTCGGCATCCTGCATCACGTTGAGGGCGATCAGACCTTGGCGGTAGAGATCGTGCGCGCGGTCCATATCTTTCTTTAGAAAAGGAACGTCCGGCCCTTCCGCATCGACGAGATTTTTCTGATAGGAGGCCTGCGCAGCCTGCAGTGCGGATTGCGCTGCCTCGAGGTTAGCGCTTGCTTCGGCGACGGCCGAGCGCAGTTGCTCTTTATCCAATTCGACCAGGACCTGCCCGACTTTCACGTGCTGACCCTCGTCGACAAGAATTTTCTCGACGATCCCGCTGGCCTTTGATTTCACTTCGACTTTCGCAAGCGGCTCGATTTTTCCGGTGGCAACTACCGAGCGAGCTATGTCCCCCCGCTCGACCGTGGCGATTTTGTCAGGATCGATGGTGCGGTTTGGCCGCAGCGCGGCCGAGGCCCCCGCAATGACCAGCACGAGAGCGGCAGCGCTGACGGCTAAGACAATGAGCCTGTTCCGCTTCTTATTCCGGGACTTTCCGTTGCTGCTGTTCGTAGCCAAGCGTGCCCCGCTGCTGCCTTTCGACGTCGGCCTGCCGGTTACGTAAGCGAGGTACGCACGCAAGTACCCAAAAGTTCCGTGAGGGAGCCCTTTTTGCACGCCCTGGGCGTCTTCTGCATGGATAATGATCCTTCATGGAACGAGACCAAGTTTGCGGGATGATGGTTGATCCGGCCAAGGCCGCCAGGGTCGAGCACTCCGGCAGAACCTATTACTTCTGCTGCCCGGGCTGCGCTGAAAAGTTCCGCGCTTCGCCCGAGGAATACCTGGACACCAAACCCGCTGGCCCGCTGGACATGATCCCGCTAGTCCATCTAGCAGGCGTCACAGCGACGCCCGCCCCTGCGCCGGTATCTGTGGGGGGAGCGGGCGGTTCGGAGGCGGCTAGCGCCCGGCAAACGGAGTCATCCCCCGCCTCTGGGCGAAGCAGGACCGCCTACATCTGCCCTATGGATCCCGACGTGCGCCAGGACCGACCGGGCCCTTGTCCGAAGTGCGGCATGGCGCTTGAGCCGGAGTTGCCGCTCGCGCCTGTGAGCAGAACCGAGTACACCTGCCCGATGCATCCCCAGATCGCACGGTCGGAGCCTAACTCCTGCCCGATCTGTGGCATGGCTCTCGAGCTGCGCACGGTTTCAGCTGGGGCAGAAGCCCAGAATCCCGAGCTGCACGACATGCGCAGCCGATTTTGGGTCAGCCTGGCACTGACGATTCCGGTTTTCGCCATGGCCATGTCCGATCTCATCCCGGGGCGCCCATTTGAGAATCTAGCTTCGGTGCGCACCTGGGCATGGATCGAAATGATGCTAACCACACCGGTCCTAATCTGGGGCGGCTGGCCGTTTTTCGAACGCGCATGGCAATCGATCGTTCATCACAGCCCGAATATGTTCACACTGATCGGCCTCGGCACGGGGGTCGCCTATGTCTATAGCGTGGTGGCCACGCTGGTGCCCAACATCTTTCCTCAATCGTTTCGAGGCGCAGGGGGAATCGTCGCCCCCTATTTCGAAGCAGCTGCGGTCATCACCACGCTCGTCTTGCTAGGTCAGGTGATTGAACTCAAGGCTCGCGGCGCCACAGGAGCCGCGATCCGCGCGCTTCTGAGCCTGGCTCCTAGAACCGCGCGGCTCGTTCGTGAAGACGGCACCGAAATCGACCTTCCGCTCGAACAAGTTGCCGTCGGTGACAGGCTGCGCGTGCGTCCCGGCGAGAAGATCCCGGTCGATGGCGTGGTCCTGGACGGTTCGAGCAGTGTGGACGAGTCCATGATAACGGGCGAGCCGATTCCAACCGAAAAACAACCCGGCTCGCGCGTTACTGGGGCGACGGTGAACAGCACCGGCACGCTGGTCATCCAGGCCGAGCATGTCGGCTCGGAAACGCTGCTCGCTCAAATCGTACGCATGGTCAGCGAGGCGCAGCGCAGCCGCGCGCCCATTCAAAGGCTGGCCGATGTTGTGGCCAGCTATTTTGTCCCAGTCGTTGTGGCCGTGGCGGCGATGACGTTTGCTTGCTGGGCGCTGTGGGGACCTGCGCCACGGATGGCGCATGCGCTTGTAAACGCTGTCGCCGTCCTCATCATTGCCTGTCCATGCGCCCTGGGCCTGGCGACGCCCATGTCCATCCTGGTGGCAACCGGAAAGGGCGCATCGCTTGGAGTGCTCTTCAAGAATGCCGAGGCAATCGAACTGCTCAGAAAAGTCGACACGCTGGTCGTCGATAAGACAGGAACACTTACGGAAGGCAAGCCGAAATTGGTCTCGATCGAGCCACTCGAAGGCCACGACGCGCACAGTTTGCTGCACCTCGCAGCGTCGCTCGAACGAGCGAGCGAGCACCCCCTGGCCTCCGCCATTGTAAAGGGCGCGGAGGAACGCGGCGTTCTTTTAGCGCCCGTGACGGAATTCGAATCAATGACCGGGCGCGGCGTCCGCGGTCGGGTCGATAGGATTCCGGGAGCAGTCGGCAATCGCGCCCTACTCGAAAACAGGGGCGTCGAGTTTCCTGACTCGGCAGGAAGAGCGGAGTCGATGCGCGCCGATGGGCAGACCGTGATGTTCGTCGTGGCGGATGATCGCGTCATTGGTTTGCTGGGAGTCGCCGACCCAATCAAGCGAACGACAGAAGAAGCGATTCGCGATCTTCAGCAGGCGGGAATCCGCATCGTGATGCTCACCGGCGACAGCAATACCACCGCGATTGCCGTTGCTCGAAAGCTGGGTATTGATCACGTATTTGCAGACGTTCTGCCGCAGGACAAGGCGAGCATGGTCAAAAAAATTCAGTCGGAGGGACGGTTTGTGGCCATGGCCGGGGACGGCATCAATGACGCGCCCGCTCTGGCCCAGGCTCACGTCGGCATCGCCATGGGAACCGGCACCGATGTGGCCATGCAAAGCGCCGGGGTCACATTGGTGAAAGGTGATCTTCGCGGCATTGTGCGGGCTCGTCTGCTCAGCCGCGCCACCATGAATAACATTCGCCAGAATCTTTTCTTCGCATTCGTCTACAACGCAGTGGGCATTCCCATCGCCGCCGGAGTGTTCTATCCGTTCTTCGGTTTGCTGCTGAGCCCGATGATTGCGGCGGCGGCGATGAGTTTCAGTTCGGTGTCGGTGATCGGCAACGCTTTGCGGCTGAGCCGTGCGGAGGTGTGAGCTGCTGAGCGCCGAAGCTAGCCAGAAGACTGGGGGGCAATAGACGCGCGCCTTCCTCAGAGTTAACCGCCGGGGTTTTCCTGCCAGACTTACACCATTCGTTTTCCGGCTCATACTCCGGGCAGAAGACGCCGATGTTATACTTAACGTATGACATTCATGACGATTAGCTATGAGTTGCAGGACAGGCTCAAGCCCGAACAGTTTCAGGCGCTTGGCCGGTTCGCCAACACCTACGGTCTGCAGAAATTTCGGCTTGATGAGAAGCTCAATCGGCTGCATTTTGACTACGACGCGTCGCGCCTGCGGGAAACAGTCGTCGAGAACGTTCTCAGGCAAGCAAGGATTCCAGTTTTGCGGCGGGTCGAGCCAAACTGATCGCCACGTTCACCAGACCAGATGTAGAAGGAGTTGCGCATTGCCGCTTTACGAATACGAGTGCGTAAAATGTGGACACCGCTTCGAGAAAATTGAGCCCCTCTCGGCGTCCGCCACGAAGAAGTGCCCGAAATGCGGCGGAAAGGCCGAGCGCCAGTTGGCCGCGCCGGCAATCCAGTTCAAGGGATCAGGTTGGTATGTAACCGATTACGCCGGGAAAGGCTCCGGTTCGACGAGTGAAAGCAGCGCCGACGGCGCGGCGAAATCGGATAAGCCCGCAGAGAAGCCGGGTGAAGCAAAGGCGGAATCCAAGAGCTCTTCGGGACAGAAAGCCGATAAGGTTTCGGATCGAAAAAAGAAGTAAGGCGCTAGCGCTTGCTGCTCCGCCCAATGAGCCGAATTCAAGTCCGCAAGCGGCGTGGTCCGCTGACATACAAGCTGCCGCGCTCGTAAAAGCGCAGCGGGCGGTCGACCTCGCGCGAGATGCCGATACGCCCGCTCACGCCAATCTCTCCCCTGGGCCGGGCAGCGGTCCCCAGCCACAGTAGGCTTTCCGGATCGCACAGATCGATGCCGTCGAAGCGCTTGCCGATATCGAGTGCCACCGTTAACCGGCCCGGGCCCCGCCCGATATCCAGCGCTCGCGACACTTGGCGACGGCGCATCATCTGTTCGGTTCCCTCGAGTGGTTCGAGCGCGCGAATCAACACGCCCGCGCCAATCCCGTGCGTCTCGCTCGTCACGTTGAAGAGCCAACAGGAGCCGTAGGTGAAATGCACGTAGGCATGGCCGCGTTCGAGAAACAGCGAACGGTTCGCCACGCGCAATCCGGGGAACGCGTGGCCTGCGGAATCCCCCACCGGATAAGCCTCGGTTTCCACGATGCGGCCAGCGAGCCGTCCTTCTGATGTATCGTGGACGATGGTCTTGCCGATCAGAAACCGGGCCAGTTCGATTGTGCCGCTGGGTAGCGCGGAGCGCCTCAGCCTGCGGACGCGTTTGTGCGGCTTAGGGGCGCAGGCTTTCTTTGGCGCGGGGTACGCGGCTGTCGCTACTTTGTCTGGCGTTGCTGCGCGCATGGAGTTAGAGTGGCCGCGGGGTTCGCCCCACTTCGTTGTTCTATCACATTGCGCGGGAGTAACGGTCATGGCAGCCTGCCAGCATTTGCAGGAAGTGAAGAAAGTTTCGCCTCGCACCAGGGGCTGCGAAGAATGCGAGAAAATCGGCGACAGCTGGGTGCATCTGCGCCTCTGTCTCACCTGCGGTCACGTGGGCTGCTGCGACAGCTCGAAAAACAAGCACGCCACGAAACATTTTCACGCCGTGCATCACCCGATCATGCAGTCCTTCGAAACGGGCGAAGACTGGCGCTGGTGCTACGTCGATCAGATGGAAGTATAAGCTCGCTCGAGCGTCAGGCATTCCAGTCAGAAACGAGATTTCCGGGGGGCGCTCATTGGAAATTCTGCCACCCATGGCAAAACCAGGGCAAGCTCAGTCGTGGCCGCCGCTCCCACTTACTGAATGGGCGAGGACTCGCGACACCCTTCACATGTGGACGCAGATCGTTGGAAAGCTGCGGCTGGCGCTCAGCCCGCGCGTGAATCATTGGTGGGAGGCTCCCCTGTACGTCAGCCCGCGCGGCCTCACGACGTCCGCCATTCCCTACTCGGCAGGAATTTTCGAGGCGGAGTTCGATTTCCTCGAGCACGTCCTGCGGTTCACAACCAGCACCGGCGAGACCAAGCTGATTGCGCTTGCGCCCCGAAGCGTTGCCGATTTTTATGCCCAATTTTCGGCTACGATCGCCTCGCTCGGAATCCGGGCGAAAATCTGGCCCGTCCCCGCGGAAATTCCGAACCCCATTCATTTCGATCGTGATATCCAACATGCCGACTACGATAGGGAGTACGCGCAGCGCTTCTGGCGAATTTTGGTAACGGTGGACACCGTCTTCAAGGAATTTCGTGCTCGCTTTATTGGAAAAGCCAGCCCGGTGCATTTTTTTTGGGGAAGCTTCGATATGGCCGCCACGCGTTTTTCGGGCCGCCGCGCACCCGACCGTCCGAATTCCGACATCATCACACGTGAGG
>Ga0126373_10005114_pt1 | contig 10144 bp, 9 predicted proteins | sample PanSoiMetPlot_11_FD_92545 | JGI IMG/M metagenome (GOLD analysis project Ga0126373, IMG submission 92545) | Tropical forest soil microbial communities from Panama - MetaG Plot_11 | ecosystem: Environmental > Terrestrial > Soil > Tropical forest > Bulk soil | place: Panama | collected 2016-02-17 | reverse complement strand
GGAAATCGTGCCAGCAAGACCAATTATCTCAATGGAATTACCGAGAATTACACCTACGATGCTCTATACGAGCTGACGCAAGTAACGCAAGGAGGGAGTACTTCGGAGAGCTACAGCTACGACGCGGTGGGGAATAGGCTCAGTTCTTTGGCCGTGGCGCAGTACAACTACAACTCGTCGAATGAGCTGACCTCAAATTCAATAGGCAGCTATACCTACGACGCAAACGGAAATACCCTCACCGATGCCCAGGGCCGCAGCTTCACCTGGGACTTCGAGAACCGGCTACTGCAGGCGGTCGTACCGGGTCAGAACGGCGGTACCACTACCTTCAAGTACGATCCCTTCGGCAAGCGTATCCAGAGGTCAGGGCCAATCGGAACAACGAATTTGTTGTATGACGGCCCGAACCTGATAGAGGAACTGGACAACGGCGGGGATGTGCTCGCGCGCTACACTTTTGGCCGAAAGATCGATCAACCGCTCTCGGTGCTTCATTCGGGTGTGACGAGCTATTACGAGCAGGATGGAATCGGCTCTATTTCGGCGCTCAGCGATTCCACAGGAGTGCTTGCCAACACGTATGGCTACGACTCATTCGGCAATCTAACGACCTCCACAGGCAACCTTACCAATCCATTCCGGTACACGGGACGCGAGTTCGATTCGGAGACTGGAATCTATTACTACCGCGCCCGCTACTATGATCCCGCACCCGGTCATTTCCTGAGTGAGGACCCTGCCCGGTTCGATCAGGGTGGAAACTTCTACGTTTACGTTAGCAACAACCCAGTGCTCTTCATTGATCCAACCGGTCTCGCCAAGTGTTGCGCCTCCGCGAATGCAGATCAGATTCAAGCGGACGCGGATAATGCAAGACGGCGATTGGTGGCGCTACAGAATACCGGTACTGCGCTTCTTCCAACCGATACAGGCGCTAACGTCGCGGCGATGACGGGATGCCTGGCTGGTGGAGTCGTGAAAGGCACGAATATCAGAGTGCCCAATCAGTACATCATCGACATGAGGCGGGACCCCAATAAAGACCCTTGCGGCTATCAATGCGAATTGGCGCACGAAAGAGTTCATGCAAGACAGTGCATGACAGTGGGTGCCACGTTCTACTCACTGTCAGAGGCCCAGAAGGAAATACCGGCGTACATGATGGAGTTAGGATGCTTGCTAAAAATGCAGATGGACAATGGGCTAGGCCCCTATCACCAATAATGAAAAAGCTGGCAACGGGCGCGCTTCTGCTGAGTTGCGGTGTACTGGTCGCACAGACTGATGCTGCGAAGACTCGTAACCCCACTCAGCAGGTTTGCCAGCTTATATCAGCGAACCCGCCGGGATTCCGTCCGTTCGCGTTTGTCCCGACTGAGGTGAAGGACAAGCGGTTTAAGAATCGTTCCCCTAAAATCTCGTTCGTTGTCGGAGAAAATGGGAAGATAAGCGACGTGAAAGTTTTAAAAGGAACTGGTTCTCCAACCGTAGATGCTGCCTTGGTGAAGAGCGTGGAAGCATGGAAGTATAGGCCCCAACCCGGTTGCGTGATTAACATGTCGATGGCGGTCGTTATCGACATTAGGTAAGCCCAGGCACTGGAAATCCGAACCAGAGTACCTTCCGCTAGCCATTGCGGTCCGGCGGGCTGGGGGTGTTCAGGGATTTTTTCCCTTCGGCCGCCGATCTTCTGGGCGCGGTCCCGGCCCGATTAGCCGCCTGGATGAGGTGCTGGGTGGAATTTGCCGATTCCTGACCTGACGGTGTGGCGAATCCACCAAAGTGGGGGTGAGGTTCTTGTCCTCCCGGAGGGGAGCTTTAGGGATATGCGTGTTTGCCGTGCTTCGCGCCGGCTTTAGGGTATGTGATTCTTGCCCTGAGCCGGCTGCCGGTCCTTACCTCGATCCGCGATCTGGGTTCGAGCTGATCGCAAATACAAAATCCGTAAGTCCCCGCACTTTCCCCTCGACAGGTTTTTTTAGAGGTGACAAAAACTGGCAGGCAGTCCGTCCCCCGAGTCCCCAAAGTCACTTCAGCGCAAATGACCCGCTGACTACAATCGAAGGGAATGTTGCCCTCAGCGAATGAAGGAATGCGGTCTCCGCTCGCGCCGTCGAGCGCGTGGAGTAACGAGAATATTTCTTCCTTCGCTGCCGTTGTTGGTCTCGCTGCGCTTGGAACGCATCAGGGAGTACACGCGGCTCAGGGCAAGAAACCGCATCAGGGGGATTTTGCAAACAATCCTGCACTTTGGATCGGTGAAATCTGGAGTAAGTGGTCGGGAACGCATCAGGATAGCGAGACGTGGTGGAGAGAAACTGCGTCAGGGTCAGCATTAGACGCAAACGGCAATACCCTCACCGATGCCTCTGGAAAACAATACTCTTGGGACTTCGACAACCAACTCACCAGCGTGACCGTGCCCGGTTCCGGCACCACGACCTTCCGCTACGATCCTTGGGGACGGCGAGTCCAAAAATCAGGGCCGCTGGGAACCACGAATTTCCTTTATCACGGATGGAATGCAATCGAGGAGCTTGACAACAGCGGCAATATCCTCGCGCGATACACCGAAGGCGAAGAGGACGAGCCTTTTGCTGAGCTGCGCGCGACGACGACCAGCTACTACGAGCAAGATGGGATCAATTCGGTCACATCGCTGACCAATCCGGCCGGGGCGCTTGTTAACACGTACTCGTTCGATTCCTTCGGGAGCCTGCCTGCTTCCACTGGTTCGATCACCAATCCCTTCCGGTTCACCGGACGCGAGTTCGATGCTGAAACCGGCATCTACTACTATCGCGCCCGCTACTACGATCAAAACATTGGCCGGTTCAATAGCGAGGACCCGATCGGATTCAACGGAGAAAATAACTTCTACCGGTACGCTTTGAACAACCCGGTGATATTCACTGACCCGAGTGGTAAAGCTGCGGGAGCGGCTGTGGCACTTGCCGCCGGTGGGGCCACTTTAACGTATACCGAAATAGGGGGCTCAACAGCTGGTCCCATCGGTGGTCTGGTCGGCCTTAATGTTGGCCTACTAATCAATGACATAAGCGGAGGCTATGATCTGGGCGTTGCTTATGGATGGTGGGGTCAACCCAAACCCCAGCCCCAGCAGGAGTGTGCGAAGAAGAAAGGGTGCACGTGCATGGCCAAGTGCACGTGCCACGTGAACGGAACGCCAAATCACGCGAATACCGGAACTTATGTCTTCGGATATGGAAGTGCCAGCACTTGCGCCCTAGCGCAGGTAATGGCAAAGAGAGATGCTGGACAATCTTGTCCTCCCGATGCACATGCTCAGCATTGCAGTTACAGGTGCAATCAATGACAAGGCGTGAGCGGCAAGGTGTCGGAATGAGACGCAACGGAAGAAACATCAAACGCGAAGGGATTCGACGCAAGGAAGAAAGAGCTCGTGGCGTCGAGCTCGCAAAAAGACTGGGAATTAAGGGTGAGAAAAATCTTTTGAAGTTCTGCCTCGACAAGCAGCAGAAAGCATCGGCGAGAGGCGTTGCATGCCTAGCCCTCGGGTTCCTGGGGTACAAGCCTGCGATTCCAGCTCTTCTTGAGCTTGCAAACGATGTTGATCTCGCTGTCGTTAACGGCGCAACTCGAGCTTTGGAGATGATGCCGAGCCCAAGGGCAGTTCGACCGATGATGTCTCTTGCGAGGGAGGCAACGAGGACCGAGGTGCGAAACCGCGCAATCGACGTCCTTGGCATGCTAGGAGATAACCGAGCGGAGGAAACGCTCGTGAGTATCCTCGGCAACCACGCTGAGGCTGAGTCTACGCGCTGCTGTGCAGCCGCGGCCATGGCAGGTTTAGGACCGCCCAGCGATTCGGCGATGGCGTGCCTCTTGGATGCCTTAAGAGAGCCATCAGCATTGTTGCGGTGGACTGTCCTCAACACGTTGGGGATAGTGGGCAATCAAAATACGATTCCATCCATTAAAGCGTGCCTGGCGGATCAGGAGACCGTGCCTCATCTGCCTTCGAAAGAGACCGTGGCGAGCGCGGCAGAGAATGCGCTAAGAAACCTCAAAGTGTGTGCTCAGCCCACATCGTGAAAGTTTTTCCTTTAGCCGCCGTGCGCTGCTGTTTTCCTGAGCCGGTTCCTGCCCCTGATCGGGTGTCCGATCCGCCGCCCAAAGCCGGCCCGATTCGCCGCCGGATGCGGTGCCGAATCCGGGGTCAAATCCGCGCCGATCCTGACCTGGCAGTGTGACGATCCTGGCACAGTAATGGCTGAGGTTGTAGTGCTCCCGGGGGTGGGTTCGGGTGTTCTGCCTGCCCAAAGGTGCCCTGCAGGGGGAAGGTCAAAGGCGCGCTGCCTTCGGCATCGGGTTTAGGGGTGACACGCCACGCCAGGATGACGCACACTACCTGTCCCCTGAGTCCCCAAAGTCACTTCGGCGCATGTGACCTGCTGACTACAATCGAAGGGAATGCTGCCCGCGTCGAAAGAAGAAATGCTGTCTCCGCTCGCGCTGTCGAGCGAGTGGAATGACGAGGAGATCTTTACCTTCGCTGCCGGTGTTAGTCTCGCTGCGTTCGGAGGGCGTCCGGGTACACGAGCGGTTCAGAGCAAAAAACCGCATCAGGGGATTTTTTTTTAAAATTCCTGGACTTCGCGTCGGCGAAATCTGGGCTAAGTGGTCGGGCACGCATCAGGATAGCGAGAGGTGGTGGAGAAAAACTGCGTCAGGGCCAGCATTAGACGCAAACGGCAATATCCTCACCGATTCTTCAGGAAGACAATATTTTTGGGACTTTGAGAATCGTCTTACGTCAGTGACCGTGCCTGGTGCGGCAACGACGACGTCCCATTACGATCCTTGGGGTAAGCGCATTCAAAAATCGGACCCGAACGGAGTAACGAATTTCTTCTACGACGGCATGAACCTGCTGCTGGAAGTGAACAATGCAGGAAATGTGTTAGCGCAGTACACGCAAACGCGGGATTTAGATGAGGCGCTGTCAGAGCTTCGTGCAGGCACAGCCAGTTATTACAATGCCGACGGACTCGGCGCGATCACATCACTCACCGACTCGTTGGGCGCCGTTGTTAACACGTACAACTACGACTCATACGGAAACTTGACTGCGTCCACTGGTACAATCGTCAACTTGCTCAGGTACACCGGTAGAGAGTTCGACTCGGAAACAGGGCTATACTTCAACAGAGCACGTTACTACGATCCTGTCGTCGGCCGCTGGTTGAGCGAAGACCCGATTCGGTTTATTGGTGACAAGAACTTTTATCGGTACTCTCTGAACAATCCGATTAACTACTCTGATCCGAGCGGGCTGCAAATGGCGGCAGCGGGTGCCGTGCCAGTCATCTACGCAGGGCCTGCGATTCTCATCGGACTGGATACTTGGTTGTTGGTGCACGATTGGCACCAATTTCAAAACCTGTGCGGTGCCTATGGATGGTCATCGTGTACACCAGCGCCAAGCCCGAATCCAGGGCCAAGTCCAAATCCAGGCCCGTCACCAAATCCAAATTCGACGTCCGGAACGCAGTGCGGTCACAGCGAGGGCAATTGTGACGACCTGTACGCCACCGACATAGAATTTTGTAAGAAGCTGCCGCGTAGGCAGCGTCCAGCATGCTACGACCAAGCCATGCAAAGGAAAGCAGCCTGCGAAAAGGGTGCTCCGATACCCCCTTTTCCGTGGAGAATTCCTCAATGATCAAACTTGAGACGATTGGAGAAGTCATTGCAAGTCGTAAGCTGATGTTAGCCGCTGCTGATGGAACAAATTCGGAAATCACGGTCTTGATCGGCAGACCCGAGAGGATGCCGGATTCGGATGACTACTATTGTCCGATTCAACTTAGGGGGCTAGGAGATCAGAAGGTCAGGTATGCGGGTGGTGCAGATGCGATTCAAGCACTTCAATTGGCAATGCAGTTGATTGGAATCGAACTGTATGTAAAGCATGCTGATATTGTGAAACAACTAACCTGGGAGGAGAATTCAGAGCTCGGATTTCCACTGCCTAGTGTGAGTTCGGGGACCTAGTCTATCCCTACACGAAAGAAACCGCACTGCTAGCGAGAACGATCGATGGAGAGCAGGAGAGCCGAACGGTGGGGTTTCCTTTCGGAGACTTGCTGATCCGAGCCACGGCGCTGTCGCTTGGCTTCCAGGTGCTAATGGTCAATCTCCTGAATTCCAACGCATCCCGGCCTGACAGTGATGCCCGTTTTAGTGCCTGCCCCCGAATCCTCAAAGTCACTTCGACGCACGTTCCCGGCTGACTACAATCGAAGGGAATGCGGCTCGCAGCTGAAGAAGAAATCGCGTCCCCGCTCGTGCTGTCGAGCGAGTGGAGTGACGAGTATATTTTTTCCTTCGCTGCTGGTGTTGATCTCGCTGTGCTTGGAACGCATCAGGGGGCACGCGCGGCTCAGGGCAAAAAATCGCATCACGGGGTTTTTCGAAAAAATCAGTCACTTCGCGGCTGCGGAAGTCTGGCTAAGTGGTCAGGAACGCATCAGGATAGAAGGACGTGGTCGAGAAAAACTGCGTCAGGGTCAGCATTAGACGCAAACGGCAATACCCTCACCGACACCCAGGGCCGTAGCGATACCTGGGACTTCGAAAACCGACTGACACAAGTTGTGAATCCTGGCGTGGGAACTGCGAACTTCCGCTACGATCCATTCGGCCGGCGCATTCAAAAATCAGGCCCGCTCGGTACCACCAACTTTTTGTACGACGGAGCAAATCTGCTACAGGAAGTAGACAACAGCGGGAGCCTTCTCGCGCATTACACGCAGAGCGGGCTGATCGATGAAACGCTCTCAGAGGTACGTTCCAGCACGACCAGCTATTACGAGGCCGATGATCTGAGTTCCATTACATCATTCAGCAACTCGTCGGGTGTACTTGCCAATAACTACGCATACGGCTCATTCGGGAACCTGACTGCTTCCAGTGGCTCGATCACGAATCCGTTCCGGTTCACTGGGCGTGAGTTCGATTCTGAAACGGGAATGTACTTCTATAGATCGCGCTACTTTGACACTAACACTGGACGGTTCATCTCGGAAGACCCGATCAGTTTCACGGGAGGACTGGACTTCTACGCCTACGTTGCCAACAACCCGTTGACTCGCATTGATCCGTCGGGAATGGACGCCTACGACTGGTACAAAAAATCGCGAAGATGGGGAAACAGATCAAACTGCCTTATCAGCTATTACGCTTGTCTATCGCATCTATCGGATACTCGGCAAAGTCTAGACCAGATGTCAAATGATGCAATCTTGAATACGTCTGACGCGACCGGGAGTCAGGGCGATCTCGACAGCCAGAGGCTTAAGTGTGCTCTAAACCAAGATCAAAACTGCAAGGATGCCCTTCAGCGCTGCATCAAGTTAGGCCTGACAAATCCGTTCCCGCCACCGTGGTGGCTGAGCGACATCATCAACTTGGTCTCGCCAGGGACGCCAAAGCCTCAGCCGCCGAAACCAACGCCAAACCCGTACCCGTAACGGAAAGGAGCAGAGAATGCTGAGAAAGATACTGCTGGTCATAATCGCTACGGTTGTGAGCTATGCTCTGACCGCATTCAGTGGCTATGTTCTGTACACGCTTTCGACGGGACGGAGCGAGGCTCAGCTTTCGATACTGGTTCGTTTCGTTTTCAACCCGGCGATCGCGTTACTTGTTGGATGTCTTGTTGGGATTCTGAGCAAGGATCATCCGGCTTGGACATCGGCTGTAGGCTTGACCGCGTGGGCGCTACTGGTCCACGGCTCGCACAGCTCAGAGGCAATTTTTGGCTTGATTGCATGGGCGGCACCGGTCGCGGTATACATCGTCCTTGGGGCGGTTGCCGGCTTTTTTGCATGGCGACTCCGGCAGAGAGCAGAGACGAGTAGGCCGGGAGTTCGAGCCGGTTTTAGAGCATCGTGAAGGGCGAAAATGATTGGGATATCGTCCCGGAAGATAAGGCCGAGTTGGTCATCTTCGGGATCGCGCTGCTGGTTATCATCGGAGCCGCTTGGTGGATTTTCCGATAGCAAGCAGAGTGCGTACTGTTTGCGTTTCCCGGCCAGCGAGGGTGTGAGTTCGAGGCCGGGTTAGATTGTTGGAAGGTTCTTTCCATAGCCAATCCGCTGGTGATTCCCAAAGTCGATTCTTGCCCTTGGTGCGGTGTCCGATCCGCGCCGTGATTCCGAATACGATTAGCCGCCGGATGGGAGATGGGGCTCTCATTCCCGGTTGTATCGTAAGCGTCCGGTGTGTACCGTCACAAGTGTCCACGAAGAGTTAAGTGGACACTTCGAGGGGAGCGGAGCTGATATTCCAGGGCAACAGCTCTTCGATGTGGTTGATGGTATGGTCGGGGATGCGGATCAGCACTTGGCGCAGATAGGCTTCGGGATCGAGGCCATTGAGTTTGGCCGAGCCGATCAAGCTGTAGATGGCGGCTGCACGTTCTCCGCCCGCATCTGATCCCGCGAACAGATAGTTCTTCCGGCCCAAAGCTACACCACGCAAAGAGCGTTCGGCGGCGTTGTTGTCGATCTCAAGGTGGCCATCTTCTATATAGCGCGTCAACGCACCCCAGCGGGAGAGCGCGTAGCGGATGGCTACCGTCGTCTCCGACTTGCGCGACAGCTTCGTCAAGGTCGCCTCGAACCACTGTCGCAAAGAGTCCAGCAGCGGTTTCGATTGTGCCTGGCGCACGTCACGGCGCTGGTCCGGGGGCTTGCCACGAATCTCTTCTTCGACACCGTAGAGCGCACCGATCCGCTGCATCGCTTCGCGGGCCACCGGCGAACTGTGCGCTTGCTCCAGATCGTAGAAGTGACGCCGCACGTGCGCCCAGCAGGCAGCTTGTTCGATGCGGCCGTCTTCATAGAGTTGATTGAATCCCGCATAGGCATCGGCCTGTAGCGTCCCGCGAAACTTCTCTAGATGCTGCGCGGGATGTTCGCCTTTGCGATCCGGAGAGTAGGCAAACCAAACCGCTGGCGCGGCCGTATCGGCCGCGGGACGATCATCGCGAACGTAGGTCCACAACCGCCCCGTCTTGGTTTTACCCTGGCCCGGCGCCAGCACCGGCACCGGCGTGTCATCGGCATGCAGTTTGCTTCCGGCTGCTACGTAGCGATGCAATGCTTCCACCAGCGGTTCCAACAACCGACTGCTCGCGCCTACCCAGTCGGCCATCGTCGAGCGCTCCAGTTCCACAGCTTGACGCGCGTAGATCTCCGATTGCCGATTCAGAGGCTGATGATCACAGTATTTCGAGACCAGCACATGCGCTAATAACCCTGGCCCCGCCATGCCACGATCGATCGGGCGGCTCGGCGCTTCTGCCTGCACTATGCAGTCGCATTTCGTGCAGCTCAGCTTGGGGCGAACATGTCGAATCACCACGAAACTGGCGGGCACGTACTCCAGCATCTCCGAGACGTCCTCACTCAACTTCCGCAACTCGCCCTGACATTGTGGACACACCGTTTCCTGCGGCAGATGTGTACGTATTTGTCGCGGCAGATGATCGGGCAGAGCGCGGCGTGCCGGTTTCGCTGGCGTAGCCGTCGAACCGAGTGGGCGCGTGGGTTGCGATGGCGTGGACTGTTTCTCGGCACGATTGGCTTCTAGCTCTTCCAGCCGCAGCTCCAACTGCTCGATCTGCCGTACCAGCTTCTCCGACTTCCGGCCGAACTGCATGCGATGCAGCTTGGCCAAGAGCAGCTGCAGATGTTCAATCTCACGCTCCCGAGAGAGCAACTGCTCTTGCGTTGCCGTCAGCTTATTTTCTGTGGAAAGTAACTGCTGATGTTGCGCCAGGATCAGTACGTGCAGTTCCTCGACAGGAAGAACCTTCAGATCCGGGAGCGCGTTCAATGCCATGCGCGGAGTATCGCATGAATTCGCGTCTTCGCATCCCCTGCCTACGAAAAAAGTTGTGCCAAGAATCTTGCAGGTTACACCGACAACTCCGGTTCCCACGTCCGCTCCGGTCGTCGCCAATCGATGCCTTCTAGTAGCATCGATAACTGCGCTCGGCTCAGCGAAACCGTGCCACTGCTGGCTTGCGGCCACACGAAGCGTCCACGCTCCAGCCGCTTCGCGAACAAACACAAACCGTCGCCGTCGT
>Ga0126373_10005112_pt1 | contig 10145 bp, 5 predicted proteins | sample PanSoiMetPlot_11_FD_92545 | JGI IMG/M metagenome (GOLD analysis project Ga0126373, IMG submission 92545) | Tropical forest soil microbial communities from Panama - MetaG Plot_11 | ecosystem: Environmental > Terrestrial > Soil > Tropical forest > Bulk soil | place: Panama | collected 2016-02-17 | reverse complement strand
GCAGGAAGAAGTCTTCGCCGATATTCGCCAAGGCAGCATCGGGCTGAGTGCGCTTTACGCGAACATGCTCACCGGCCTCGCCAATGCGGACGAGATGCCGCACTTTTTCGACTTCGCGCGCCACCTGCGAACCGAGTATCACATTCCAATGACAACAGCCGTCAGTTCTGACGTTCCTGGATTCAGTTGGGGAATGGTTTCCGCCATGGCGCAGAGTGGCGTGAGGTATTTCGCGACCGCACCGAACTCCGGCGATCGCATCGGATATACGTTGCAGGCATGGGGAGACAAGCCGTTCTACTGGGCTTCGCAATCGGGTAAAGAGAAAGTACTGACCTGGATGGCCGGCACCAGCTATTCCACTTTCCATGAGGGTTCCCTCGGCCAACTCGGCGAGGAGAAGATTATGCAATTGCTGCGCAAGCTGGATGAATCCTCCTATCCGTACGAGATGGTGCAGCTTCCTTACACGCTCGACGACAATGGGCCGCCGGATCCAACACTGGCCGATTTTGTCCGGCAGTGGAATGAGCGAAACGTGACGCCCCGGCTGATCATTGCGACGCATGAGCAAATGTTCGAGGAATTCGAGAAACGCTACGGCGCAACTCTTCCCGTTGTGCAAGGGGACTTCACTCCTTATTGGGAGGACGGAGCGGCTTCTACTGCGTACGAAACTGCGCTGAATCGTGCCGCGGTCGACCGCCTGATTCAGGGAGAGACTTTATGGTCGATGCTGGCTCCCTCCGCGTATCCGGCTTCCGAATACGAGGCGGCGTGGCGCAACGTAATCCTCTTCGACGAGCACACGTGGGGGGCACACAACAGCATCGAAGAACCAGACCTGCCTTTTGTCAAACAACAGTGGGAGACGAAACGTAAGTTCGCGCTGGATGCAGACCGGCAATCGCGCGAGCTATTGGAACGAGCGTTGCACGCTGCAGCAAAGGCGGAGCCGTTGCACAAAGCAATCCAAGTCTATAACACCAACTCCTGGCCGCGAACCGACGTTGTGTTTCTCTCGCCCGAAGAAAGCTCCGCGGGAGATCGGGTCATGGGACGCGGCGGCGAGCTGTTGCGATCGCAACGCCTGTCTTCGGGAGAACTGGCGGTGTTAGTCGACAACATTCTGCCATTTTCGTCCGAGGAGCTTGTGGTAACGCCTGGAAAAGCCAATAGCGCCAATTCCGCAAAGGCCACAGAGAACGCTCTAGAGAACGATTCCCTTTCGCTGTCGATCAACCCCCAAACGGGTGCAGTCGCCAGTCTGAAGTGGAAGAAGAACGGAGTGGAGTTAGTTGACGCATCGCGCGGCGGACTGGATGAGTATCTCTATGTACCGGGCACTGATTCCAAAAAAATACAGCGCATTTCCAACGTGCACGTGAAAACGAAGGAACGTGGAGACCTGGTGGTCTCTCTTCTCGTGGAGGGCGACGCACCCGAAGCCAATCACTATTCGAGCGAGGTCCGACTGCTCGAAGGAATTGCTCGCGTCGACATCATCACGAAAATAGACAAAATCGCGGTCCGCCAAAAAGAAGGCGTGCATATTGCCTTTCCGTTCTCCGTACCTCAAGGGCAGCTGCGGTATGAGGTGGCCGATGGACTAGTTCGTCCGGAAGCGGATCAGTTGGCCGGCGCCTGCAAGAACTATTTTTCAGTGCAGAGTTGGGTGGACATCTCGAACCGGGATTACGGTGTCACGTGGACAACGGCGAACGCACCGCTGGTGGAAATGGGCGAGATCACGGCCGAGCAGCCGTGGATGAAGTCGATCAAAACGTCATCCTCGATCTATTCCTATGTCATGAATAATTACTGGCATACGAACTACAAAGCGGATCAGGAAGGTCCCATTACGTTTGCCTATTCTATTCGGCCCCACGCAGCCTTCGATGCAACGGAAGTAGCGAAATTCGGAGTAGAGAGACGGCAGCCGCTGATCGTCAGCCTTTCAGACTTGCCGTCGTTGCCGCATCCTTCTCTGATGGAACTCTCTTCCAAGAAACTTCTTGTCTCTTCCATTAAGCCAGTGACAGCTGGGAACAGTTGGCGGGTTCACATCTATAACCCGACCGCGACGGCTCAGATAGTCGGGTTGCTATCGAAAGACGCTGAGCCGCTATCCATCCGCCGCAGCGATGCAGCTGGACAGACTGGTGATCGCGTCCGCGATCTGGAATTGGCACCCTTTGACAGCTGGTATTTCGTAATATCCAAAGAGTGACTTCCACTCGGGCAGCAACGATTTCTCCAGTGGCTTCCTAATCTTCGGGAAGGAACGCAATCGCCCCCAGAAGTGTTGCGTTATTGCCGAGTTCAGCCGCCCGAATTTACACTTTGCCCCAAGGTGTCTAGGAGTGTGCCTGCAAAGACGATTCGACGTACGGAAGGACGACGCCGGATCGCAATGATCGAGAATGTCAGCGAGTTGCCCTGCCCCGATACATTCGCCAGATTCGCACGAATGATCCATCCACCGTACCAAAGATCGATTTGGTTTGATTTCAGATCAAAATCGCTTTATCCATACCGAGCGCCTGTTCGTGCTGTGGCTTGTCGGAGCTCTTGTATATGCGTACGGTTCGTTGGGCGTTAAGAACTTCCAAGACGCAGAGTATACTTGGCCCCCATGCTTGGAAAACACATCTTGCGGCAACCTGTCCGCACTTATCTCAAGAGCCCGTTTTCAGCTGCTCTGCTACTTGTCGCCGCTACGATGGCACAGTCTCCGGCCATCCAGCCGCAATATGCGCAACAGCGCTTCACACGGCAAGAAGTAATGATTCCCATGCGTGACGGCATTCACCTGCAGACCGTTATCTTCACCCCCAAGCAGCAAAGCTCTGCCCTCCCCATCCTTCTATCGCGTTCACCGTATGGTGTACCTGAGGATGAAAAGGGCCTCGATTCCGGCCGCTATGACGACCTGATTGCCGACGGCTACATTTTCGTCATGCAAAACATTCGCGGACGGTTCAAGTCTGAGGGTCAATTTGTCATGCAACGGCCCCTGCGCGACAAGAAGAACTCCCAGTCCGTCGACGAGGGAACCGACGCTTATGACACGATCGAATGGCTAGTCAAGAACGTCCCCAACAATAATGGACGAGTAGGAATGTGGGGGATTTCGTATCCGGGATGGCTGGTAACGCAAGCATTGCTCGAACCTCATCCCGCGCTAAAAGCGGCGAGCGAACAAGCCTCGCCCGACGATATGTTTGTCAACGACGATTTCCACCATAATGGCGCTTTTCGGCTCAGTTACGGTTTCGAATATTCGGCGGCGCTGGAAACAACGAAGGAAAAGAACACCTACTTCAGTTTTGACCAATACGACACGTACAGCTTCTATCTCGGGTTGGGCGCCCTCTCCAATGCCAATGCGCGGTATTTCCACGGGCAGTTGCCAACGTGGAACGATTTTGTCGAGCATCCCAACCATGATTTCTGGACACAACACGCGGTCACAACTTATTTAAAGCACACAACTGTTCCCAACTTGAATGTCGCCGGTTGGTATGACCAGGAAGACTTCGTCGGACCGACACGGATCTATGCCGAACTGGAGAAAACAGACAAAGACCACCTTAATTGTTTCGTCGCGGGACCATGGAATCACGGCGGGTGGATGGACCAAACTGGCCGCAAATTGGGCGATATTGACTGGGGCAGCGACACCGCACGCTATTACCGGGCACACATATTTGCCCCGTGGTTTGCTCATTGGCTACATGACAAGCCTTTGAAGCAGCCCGAAGCAACTACCTTTCAGACAGGAAGCAATATTTGGAAGAACTACGAGCAATGGCCACCCAAACAGGGTTTCAGGGACAAAAAACTCTATTTCCGAGCCGATGGTAAGCTGTCGTTCGATCCTCCCGGTGACCCGGATGCATTTGACTCTTACCTCTCTGATCCTGCTAACCCAGTCCCCTATCGGCCTCGTCCCATCACTCCGACCTATCCTGGTCCCGACTGGCCGATTTGGCTGGTGCGCGACCAGCGCTTCGTTGAGCATCGGCCAGACGTGCTGACGTGGCAAACCGAGCCTTTGAACGAAGACATATCTGTAACTGGTGATATCACTGCTGATGTGTTTGCATCAACCACAGGCAGCGACAGTGACTGGATCGTAAAACTGATCGATGTCTATCCCGAGGATTACCAGAAGGTTACTGAAGATGAAGCGGCCAAGGGCGCTGGGCCAGTGTTGAACGGGTACGAACTCATCGTTGCTGACGAGATTCTGCGGGGCCGGTTTCGGAACAGCCTCGAAACTCCAACTCCCATTACGCCAAACCAGATTACGGAGTACAGAATGGACCTGCATCCGAACGATCATGTCTTCCTGAAAGGGCATCGGATCATGGTACAGGTTCAGAGTAGCTGGTTTCCCCTCTACGATCGTAATCCGCAGAAATTCGTAGATAACATCTATAAGGCTACGGATGCGGACTACGTCAAAGCCACTCAACGAGTCTACCGCTCAAAAGACAGTGCATCGAACATTGTCTTGCCGGTGCATGGAAATTGACTGGCCAATGCGCACGAGTGGATCAGGCAACTTGTCACATTGTTGCACTTTATTGGCTATCTGCTACATTGGTTTCCATCTGAGCAGGTCGTCTTCGGCGAACCGGAAACAGCTTCATTCACGACACAACCCGTGGCCATCCCGGAGTCCAAATTAGCCGCTTGCACGATCAACCTTGGACCAAGCTGTTGGTCGCATCGCGCAGGGTCAAATGAATCGCCGCAAGAGGATGAAGATTGTCATGATGACGAGACCAGCCTGACCTGCTAGCGATTTATCCGGAAGGAAAGCTTACCAGCACCGACTGGCTCATTCCGGTGACCTGTCCGTATTTCGTAACAATTTAAGGCTGTACACCTAATCAGAACCAATCAGCAGTAGAATTCTGTCAAAGAGAATGGGGTTCTTGATGCAAACAGATCGTGAGTGTCGACACGCTCTGGCAATTACGGAGAACTGCTAAAAGGGGGCATTGCCGTTATCAAATCTCAGATCTGCCCAGGGAGGTACCATGCCCAGGCTCACTAGACTCCTTCGCTTCACCTTCATCATTTTAGGTATGTCCCTTTACGTGCGATCACAAGATCGCGCTCACGATCTGGCGGGAAAGGCTGTCGCCCAGCATCCCGCAAGTTGCCCGCGCTCGGGTATGACTCTTCAACTGTGTCACGATAAATTTCCGGATGGTTGCTCGGCGGCGCGGCAGCCCAGCTACGATGCATATCTCGACTTCTTGAAGGACCAAGATCCTGGGCCGTCCATTGCCGCCGTCGAGAATCTCGTGGCTGCTGATTTCTCAGATCTCGAATCCAAGCTTCCTAAGACGTTGAGATCCACTAACCACGCCAGATTTGCTGGCCGATTCGCAAATCTTGGAGAAGGCAATATTCATGCCGTAATCGCTTACCTATACTTCGCAGAGGATACCAGCAAAGCTATTCCAGGTCATCCCGTAATCCCTGAGACTTGCAACTGTAAGTTAACTGCCTCGGATACTTTCGACTATCACCTTGGCATTGGCTTCGACTCCGCTTTAGCGGCAAATGCACGAACCAATCACCCGAAGCCAGGTGATTCTTCCTTTGCTGCGCTCGAAAAGGACAGCGTTGTTGCGGAAATGACCCCTTTTACTCGTCATCCCAAGTGGACCTTCGACCGAGTAACCGCGCTCCAGGGACAACAGATCAAGGTTGTGGGTCAGCTGATGGTGGACAACGTCCACTTCAATAACAAGGACGATTGCCGATTCCCTGCCGCCCAAACTGGTTGTTGGCGATCTACTGTTTGGGAAATTCATCCGATCAGTCAGTTCTACATCTGCAAAGCAAGTGCCGGATGTACTGCATCTTCGCCGGACAGTGACTGGACCAATCTCGATGACATCCCATGAATTGAAACCCAAAGCGCTGAAGCCAATAAAAAAAACGCTTGTGAACCGAGTCGCCTGCTGAGGGATAGGGTCCGTCCCTTTTGCAACCTCCTTCTTGCGTGGAAACATAGATCAGCTGCGAACTACGGTGCGGCTCGCGGCTGGTTCAACACCAGGGTTACTGGCCCAGAGCGTACTTCACCAAGTCTTTAAGGTGGAACTCCCCCTTACTTCCGAGCTTGGGCTGAAAATCGGGGTCCTGGTGCAAATAAGAATCGTTGTCACCAAACATCAGGCCGAGGAAAACTTCCGCGACAATTCGACCGCCCACAGGTCCCAGCTGAGGCGTGCTGATTTTCTTTTTCTCGGTAACAGGAATGTCCAGCTTCGTGCGAGTCTGAAAAGCCTCGCCCAGAATATAGGTCCAGAGCGGTGTGTTTTTATGGAATACTTTGCGGAACGGCTGAAGGTCGGGAACGTCTGCGATACTGCCGCGAACGTCGGGGTCATCCCCATCCTGAGGATCATCCACGGCTTTGCCGATCTTGATTTGTTCGTCTTCGAGCACTTTCACCCCCATCGCCTTAGCTACGTGCTGCCCATTCGGAAGTCCTAGTTCGAAGCTGCGAATGAGGTTGCGTTGCGGAAGCGATGGCGGAGGATCCTGTGCCACACTTGGCGGCAAAACCGACAATGGTGTAACCAGAGACGTATCGATCCGATACGCGAACTGAAGCCTCTTCTTGGTTGTGGGATCAGTATTCTTGTCAGTGCCGTAGGAGCGAATGTCAATGTCGATAAAACGTCCCCAGTCAATGCCACGGTTTTTGGCCATCGCCTGGAAACCAGTCAGGCCATCGGGGATTCCCTTCGGTATCTCAGGAATCGTCTTCGGCAGGATCGGGAAGATCGGGAGCAAGGTGGAATCGTCATCATTCAAGCGGTAGCCCGGACGGATCATGGAATGGCCAAGGCGGTAGGCCGCAACTGAGAACTCGACTGGCATGAACGGCTCATTTTTCCAGTGGAAGAACTTAAGCTCATGCTCATCGAACTTGCCATGCGTCTTGAGCGAATCCAGAACATTCGCATTTACGATCTGGGTGAGGAAGTCGTTCAACACCACCCATTGGTAATGGAAACGGACGAACCTCTGGGCAGCCGGGAAGTCGAAGGTGGGATTGTCTTGAATAACACGGTTGTGGAAGCGCAGCATCAGGCACTGGAATTGCGAGACAATGCTGTTTTCATCGTTGCGCGGATCGCCGATCAAGGCCCTGCTCGGATTCGCACTATTGCGCGGGAGGTCCGGCGCGCCATTTGCAAGAGGGTCTCCTAAGAGAAACTTGTGCCCATTGTCATAGAGGTAGGGCTGGTCCGAGGGACCGCGTCCGTAAACATTGTCCAGATCAAGAGCTGGCGTGCGAAAGTCCGTCAATGCATCAGGATCGCTGTGCTTAATCAAGGTCGTCATGGGATCGAAGGTAATGTCGTGATCCACGAACTGCCCGAAATAGGTGTAAAGCGCGGGGATGCCGCTCTCTTCGGGGTCGGCGCCATCCTTCGGCGGATCAAACGTCGATGTCATCAACTCTCCAAGCTTCATTAATGCGGCTCGGCTGTCGGCGTCCGTTACGCCATACGTTGCGGCGGGGAGCGAACGGAACATGCGTCCGAACCGACCTTGAAAAACGGGTGACGCCGGAGTGCTCATCAGCCCCCGCAAAGGTTTACCGTGAGGTGAAAGCGCCATTGAAGGTTGTGGACGTTGTTGAAGTGCTGGTGAGCTCATTTGAACCTCCGCATTCGACTCGTGTCGAAATTGATCAGCCCTTGAGTGGGCTATGAGAAGGATTGATCGGTGATGCATTGAAAAAATGCATGCTCCGTTCAGTGAGAAAGTTGTTTAACGCGTTGAAGAACACTTGGGGCCAGAGATTGGAGTTTTGTACTAGCGAGTGCAGCCATAGTTTCGGTCGATTCGAAAACGGCCGAACTCAATGAAACAACAACGCCGCTGAGTTAAACCAGAACGGAAACTTGAGCCTTTGATAGTCCCGAGCCTTGAACTTTCTTACGGCTTCGTTCCTCGATGTCCTGAACGCGCTTATCAATCCTTTCCGCGGGCGGCAACGACCGAAAAAATCGTTTAAAAGACCCTCGGATGATTGAAGATCGTCGGCTTTGGCTGCTTCGACAAGAACGGCGGCAGCAAAAGCACTGTCAGGCCGCTTGCGCGGAAATCCTTTAGGAATGAACTGCGTGCAACTGCTGCTGGTGAGGAGTCGCAATCGGTCCCTCCGGACCGTCCACGGCATTGGACCACATCAGTTGAATGGGCACCGTGCCCGAGCCATCGGCCAGCGGAACTTCCTTCATAACCTTGCTCAAGTTGTCTCCAGCAAGTGTCATAGGGATATCTCCGATTTCCTCGCTCGGTCGCTCTTTGTTGACCCAGGCTACTCGGTTGTCTTCAACATCTGCATCGGTACGAGCTTCTACCAGCTCATGATAGAACGTTGCAACCACGTTCTTCCAAGGTTGATCGAATGCGACAATACCGTTTGCTCCTTCGGAAAAAACGCCGACAGCATAGTAGAGTACGGTAGCTCCAATCTGAACGGAACCATGGAACCCGCCCAGGCCCTCGAGTGAGCTCGCTTCTTCTTCTGCGGGCCCGGAGCGACCCTTTCGTTTGGGCTTCTCCGTATCTCCCGAACCGTCGTCAATTGTCAGCACCGTGCCCTGGGGCAGCATGAAATTGAAGACGGTGTTAGAAAAATCGAATCCGGTCAGTTTGCCCTGAGAATGCAGCCCCGAAAGGAGAGCTTCGACTTCCGGCTGGGAAATCGTATCTGGCTTGTTCGAAAGACGAGAAGATGGACGGAAAGTACTTGTGATGTTTGGAGCGCCACGGAAATACTGGATCAACACGTTGTTCAAGTGTTGATCTGTCATCGCCTTCTCTAGGTTCTTGTCAATTTGTTGAATATCCTGTGGATTCCATGCATTCCCGCCCACGAAGAAATTCGTGTAGACCAGATCGCGGATGATTTTGCCGCCTTGATCAACGAGATTGAGAGACTTACGAGGGGTAAACCCGGGCGCGATCACCTCGGAGTGTGGCGGCGGCTCCGTAGGTTGTACGTTCTCTCGAGCCGCGTAGCGCCGGCAGGTCAGTTCAGCCTTGGAACCTGGCCTGACAAAAACACTCAGGGGGCGTGGACCTGACGACCTTCGAGTATTCATGGTGACTCCTTCTTTTCTGATTTTTCTCCCAGGGAACAAGCAAGCCGTTTAGGGCCCAGCCAAGTGCACTCAGCAAACGTGCTCTAAATTTCAGCCAAGGAAGCAGACAAGTAAATGAGTCGGGGGAACTTTATCAGGCCGATTTCGCACAACCATCAACTCTTCAATTTTTCGTTCGCGACTATGCCAGGTGACATCAGCCATCTTTCAGAGCTCGGCCATCCGATGGTGTCGGTCTACATCTGGAGCATTTTCCTGGCCATATTTGGAACTACGAAAAGCCTGGTCCTCGCTGCCTGTGTATCAACGTTTTAAACGTATCGAGGTGTATCAACCCTGAGTTGCGGTGAATAACCGACTATCTCTTTTGTTAGAAGACTATCCATTTGGATATGCTTCTGCCGCGGCCAAATAATCCTCGCCCCACGTTTCACCTGCAGGGTCATGAGCTTACCGATCTTAAATCTAGCTTCTAACGGCAACTGAATTTTGAACTCACCAGAGTTGGTGGTCGAGTCGGAACCGGCCTGCTCGATCTGAACGTTGACATGGGCTACGGGTTTGTCACTCCCCGTCTTGACGACCCCCAAAACCTGAACCATCTGCGCCGCAGCCGCCACGTAAACCAAGACTGTATAAGTGGCCACTGACAACGAATGTTCGGATGAATGCCATCGGTGGCGACACTCCTTTCGTGATTCAGCTCAAACAACAGTCCCTTTCTAGCCTCCAGCCCCCATAACCCTGCGCTTGAGAAGTATAGGCACCGACGCCAGAAGATCGCCACGACAACTTGGCATTTCGCCGATTACATTCTTAGAAAACTGCTTCCGTGCCTCAGCCCGGCAAGTTAGAAGTTAGTGACTCGACTCTGTGCATTGCCCAACGAATGCCACGTTCGTGTAAGGTTTGGTCTCGGAACCGATATTCCGTATCTTGTAGTTCTTCGCTCCTACGCGATCAGTGCAATCGTCAGAACAACGAAGG
>Ga0126373_10005111_pt1 | contig 10145 bp, 8 predicted proteins | sample PanSoiMetPlot_11_FD_92545 | JGI IMG/M metagenome (GOLD analysis project Ga0126373, IMG submission 92545) | Tropical forest soil microbial communities from Panama - MetaG Plot_11 | ecosystem: Environmental > Terrestrial > Soil > Tropical forest > Bulk soil | place: Panama | collected 2016-02-17 | reverse complement strand
CGAAATCGGCGCCTATGGAATCGCGAATCTCGCGGCAGGAATGTTCGGCGCCCCGATGAGCGTCGGCATTCCCGCACGTAGCGTGGCTAATGTCCGCTGCGGTGGAACCACGCGAGTCTCGAACCTCATGCACGCCGCCTTTCTCTTCGCCTTGGTGAGCTTGGGTTCCGGCGCGCTGGCTCACATCCCGATGGTCGCGCTCGCCGGCGTAACCGCGTGGATGGGTCTCTGCCTTCTCGATGTGAGCGCGTGGCACCGCCTCTCCAAAATGCGGATTGTCGACGCCAGCGCCTTCCTCGTCACGGCTCTCAGCGTCCTCATCGTCAACGCCGTGGCCGCCGTTCTGGCTGGCTGCGCCATATACGGTATCGGTTACCTCTTCACGAGATATCTGAAGCCCGGCTCCGACCTGCCCGTTCCCAGCATCGCAAAGTAAGCTTTTCCACCGAACTTCGGCGCGCGCCCTTCGTATATGATCTCGGGACATGCGTCACTGGATCATAAACTGGCTACTCAGCGCCGTCGGGCTGCTGATCGTCGCTCACATCCTTCCGGGAATCGAAGTCGATAGCTTTGGCTCCGCGTGTATTGCGGCGCTCGTCATCGGCTTCGTGAGCATGACGGTTGGCCTGATCCTGAAGATCGTCCTGTTCCCGTTCATCCTGCTCAGTCTCGGAATCGTCTACTTCCTGATCAACGGCCTGATGCTGAAGCTTGCGTCCGAATTCGTACCGGGATTTCGCGTCAACGGTTGTATGACCGCCATCTTTGGATCCATACTACTTTCAATTATTGATTTTCTGCTAAATCGCCTGGCTTTCTACTGAGTAATCTCTCGCTCTCGGTAGTCTCAATATGTGCGGCCTTTCGCCGCGCGGCGCTTGGGGTGTCTTCCCTCATTTTCCGATTCGATTCAAACTGGATTTAACGGCTCCGGGATAACTGTTCCCGTCCGATTTAGAGGTTTTAGTTCAGGTCAATCCAGGATGAAACACTACAGGTATATCTCCGCGATACTCGCATATTCTTTATTTCTAATGTCCGGGGCTCTCGGGCAAAACTCAGGCGCTCTCAGTGGAAAAGTTACCGGTTCGAGCGGCTCTGCCGTATCCAACGCCTCGGTGTTGGTTACGGATTCAACGGGCTTTGCGCGCAATGCAGTAACTGGACAGGAAGGTGAATTCACAATCAACAATTTGCCGCCCGGTACATATCGGGTAGAGGTACAGGTTCCGGGATTTAAGCGGCTTACCCAGGAAAACGTACAAATAGCGGCGGGCACGCCCGTCAATCTGCAACTCCGCCTCGAAGGGGGCAGCGATCAGGATTCCGTGACTGTAGCGGCGAACGCTCCGCTTGCGGATGACGCAAGCGCACAGGTCGCTCATTCGTACGCGGGCCGCGTGCTCAGCGAACTCCCGGTGCAGGACATCAATCACACTCAGCTGTCGGAAGTCACCACCGGCGTGACGCCACCCACCGTGACACCCAACATTCTGGTGGATCCGCAGCGCAATCGCACGTGGAACACGAACGGCCAGCCCACGCAGGCGAACAACTATCTTCATGACGGCGTCGAGAATCAGGAAGCAGTTGCAAACATGGAGGCGCACGTCGTCACGATGAACGGCATCCAGCAGATGAATCTGTCCACCAGCAACTATGACGCCGAGCAGGGCAGAGCCGCCGGATCAATTCTCATGCCGATCTCCAAGCCCGGCGCCACTTCGTTTCACGGTGAGCTATTCGAATATCACTCAAACGATTGGCTTCGCGCCCGCAACTACTTCAATCCCAGCCCGCTTCCGCAGGGCGTGTACGTATCCAACCAGTTCGGAGGGAATGTGGGCGGCGCGATCCGTCCCGACCACACCTTCTTCTTCGTGTCAGAACAAACCGACTGGGTCCGCGACTCGAACCCGGTATTCGCGACCGTTCCGACCGCGCCTTTCGCCTCGGGCAACTTCAGCTCACTGCCGTTCGTGACGATCTACAATCCGTTCACCGGCTTTGCGAACGGCGCCGGCCGAACCGCTTTCACGAACAACACCATACCTTCGAACCTCATTAGTCCGACGGCCACGGCGATTCTGGCGCAGGTTCCCGCCCCGAATCTTACTGGCCCTTTCAACAACTACTACACGAACCAGATATTCCGAAACAGAGGATCGCGGGTTGACGCGCGGCTCGATCAGCGGTTCAGCGACCGCAATCTCCTGTTCCTCCGCTATGGGCTCTCGTACTACGACACAACGCAGGACGCGGCCCTGGGACCTATCAGCAGCGATGGAGGATCTTCGCGGTTGCGCGGGCACGATGCGCTCATCGGCTACGCTCATTCGTTCGGTCCGACTACCTTCACGGACATTCGCGCCGGTTATATCCGATACTCAAATCCAATCTCGCCACTCCCGGGAGTGGGAAGCGGATCGTCCTTCGGATTCATCGGCAGCACGGGCGGCATCCCGAGTATCGCGATCGACGGCATGCCGACCCTGGGCACGAACCCGACCTATCCGCAGATCAACAAAGAAGACAACTGGAACATCGTCAATAACTGGACCTTCCGGATCCACAACAACGATCTCCGGTTTGGAGCAGACGCCTATTGGATTCGGGCGGATGGCTTCCAGAACATGCTCTACGGTCCTTCCGGCGCTTATAGCTTTACCGCCGGCGCGACCAGCACACCCGGCGTCGCGCTCGGGCCCGCCGCGACTTACGCCAACTCGCTGGCGGCATTCCTATTGGGGACGCCGACAACCTCGGGCATTACAACCAATACGTTTCTGCCAAGCTACATTTCGCGGCAGTACTCAGCCTACGTAGCCGACCGCGTAAATATCCTGTCGCACCTAACGCTCGACATCGGCTTACGCTATGACTACTTCTGGCCCCTGCAGCCCCGCAGTAACGCGGCGAGCTACTTCACGTACGATCCGATAGCCAACACGCTGAACTCGCTCGGTAGCGGATCGCGCTCCGGCGGCGTGCACGGAAACAACGCGAACCTGTCACCGCGCATCGGCATCGCCTATCGGCTGCGTGATCGCACGGTGGTTCGGGCGGGATACGCCATGAGCTATTTCAGCCCGGGCATCGCCTTTCAGTCGAGCGTCCTCAATCCGTACATGACGACGGCGGCGGTCGGCGTGTCGGGTAGCTACGCGGTCGCAGGGCAACTCGGCACGTTCCCCTCGGTACTGCCGAATGGCATTGCCCCCAATCAGGCGCTCTACGTGACTCAATCTCAGGTCCGCACTCCATACGTGCAGTCGTTCAACTTCGATGTCCAGCAGGACGTCACGCACGGAATCCTGTTCGACATCGCCTATGTCGGAAATCTCGGCCGTGATCTTCCGTTCACCCAAGACCTGAATGCCGCGCTGCCGGGAACGGGCACGGCGGGCCAGGCTTTTGCGGCGGGCGGTCAAACCGCTCCGGTTCTTCTGCGTGGAACCGGCTTTAACAGCAATTACAATTCGCTCCAGGCGAACGCCACGAAGCGGTTCTCAGGAGGGCTCGCCTTCACAGCCGCCTATACCTTCAGCAAATCGCTCGACTACGGCGCGGGGCTTCAGCCCTTCCTGAATAACAACAACCCGTTCGCCAACTATGGTCTGTCGAACTTCGACCGAACACACATCTTCACCCTGACCCACAACTGGCGTCTGCCCTTCGGCGCGGGGACCGCGCACTTCAATTCCGGAGTGCTCGCTCACATTCTCGGGCCGTGGGAATTGGACGGTATTCTTCGCACCGCGACCGGTCAGCCGTTCACGCCCACGGCATCGGCGGCCGTCTGCCAATGCCCAGGCAATACGGCGACGGCGGATGTGACTCCGGGCCCGACGCTCTCGGGCGTCAGCGTCTTCCCCGGATTCTTCGGGTCCTTCGCGTTCCCGGTCGCCATTCCGACGATCCAGTTCACCCAACCGGCGGCAGGCTCGTTCGGAAATATCGGACGGAACGCAGTTCGGGGACCGGGCTTTACGAATTATGATCTGGCGCTGAGCCGCTCGTTCGTCTTCCACGAAGGCACGTGGGTGGATTTCCGCGCGGAAGCTTACAACATAACGAACTCGCCCCACTTCGGCATGCCGATCACGAACGTGAATTCGGTAAACTTCGGGCTCAGCAATAAAACCGCTCCGGGGCTGGATTCCCGGCTCTTCCAGGCGGTTGTGAAGTTCGTATTCTGAGCTCATTGACCTCCTCGCCACGCGGCCCGGATTCTTTCCGGGCCGTTTTTTTCGCGTTATGCTGACGGTTGGTGTGCCTTACCTTCGCCGCGCTTGCGCTGCTCTGCGCTCAGTCCTCAACCACCCGCCCGGCGTTTGATTCATTCGAAGTCGCGACAATCAAACCGACGCCGTCCGAATGGAATGCGGGCCGGTTCTTCCGAATGCAGACGGCTAACCAGTTCGCCGCCCGAAACTATACTCTTCGGGTTCTCATATCGGCCGCTTACAATCTGAACCCCAAGGCGATCTCCGGAGGACCTGCATGGGTGGACTCCGACCGATATGACATCGTCGCCCGAACGCCCGGAGAAGTCCGGCCGAACATGGATGAGCAATTGGCGATGCTCCGAAAGCTTCTCGCCGACCGGTTCAACCTGACGTTCCATCGCGAAAAGAAGGAGATGCCGATCTATGTTCTGACGGTCGCGAAGAACGGTCCGAAACTGACGGAAAGCCAGCCCGTACAAAACCCGGAAGGTCCCCCGCCTCTGGTCTTCGTTCTCGCGCCCGATGTCGTGAAGGTTCCCGCGCGCAGCGCAACAACCACTGAGTTCACGTACATCCTGCAGCGGTCCGCATTCGACCGCCCCGTTCTGGATAAAACCGGTCTGACCGCCAGGTACGACTTCGATCTCGAATTCGCGCCCGACGAAAGCCTCTTCGGCGGTTTGCTGAAAGCCCCTGCGGACGCAACCCGACCCGGCATCTTTGCCGCGCTTCAGGAGCAGTTGGGACTGAAACTGGAATCCACCAAAGGCCCTGTCGATGCGATCGTCATCGACAGAATTGACCGCCCCTCCGAAAATTGAACGGGCGCAATTCGGGTGTCCTCAGGCTGCGGAACATCGGCTTCGACCCGATCAGGCGGCGATTTTCATAGGCTGAGTGGCGGGATTGCCGCAGCATTTTTTGTATTTGCGGCCCGACCGGCAAGGGCAGGGGGCGTTTCGCGGGGTCTTGTTGACTCGGATCGGCGCCGTCGGGGTTGGTTTACAAAACGAACTGGGCGCCGCAGCGTCGCTCGGGCCTGGTTGACAAAACGAACTGGCCGATGCGGCATCCTCCGGGGCGGACTTCATCGCTTGTAGGATTTTCTGCGTTTCCGCAAGACCCGCGGCGCCGATATCCACGTGCGCTCGGATGGCGCGTTCGGTCTGGAGCTTCCGCAGTTCGGCGAGTGAGCGGCGCAGGATGGAGTGAGACTGGGACCGGGCGCGATCGACCGAGCGCTGGGCTTTTTCGTCCGGCTCCGGAAGGAGCGCAAGATCCGCTTCGATGACGCGGCACCGGCGCAGGCGCCAGTTGGCGGACATGATTTCCGTGGTGAAGACGTACTCGAGCGGGGTCTGTGGATCGAGCTCCGCGATGAGGTTATTGAAGCCGAGGATGTATTCGTCTTCTTCGCCCGGCCGGATGAAATCGCGTGCGGTATACAGGCCGATTTTTGTGGCGTTTTGAGATGAGCGGGCTTTGCCCTCGGCGGTGCGGGGCCCTGTGGCAGCGCCCGGCGTGGCGTTCTGGTTGTCGACTGGCGTTGGCGTCATTGGTGATTCCTTTCCGCGCTGTCGCGCGGGGATCAGCGTTTCGACGGAATGATAACCGGGCCATGTGCAGTTGCAGCAGGCGGCGGAGGGGATGTCATTGAAAAGAATAGGTGGAAAGGCCCGGAAAATCCTGGATCATCGAGATGGCGGTCTTCGATGGCGATCAGATGGCGCTTGATTGAGAGATTTCAAACGCCTGACGCAATCCTAAGAGGGGTAGCTCGGGCACATAGGCGTCAAAGAGATCTTCATCCGCGAACAGGCGCCCAAACCCACCTGTGCCTACGATGAGAACCTGCTCATTGACAAAATGTTCCTGCGCAATTGAGCCGGCCAGAAACCGCACCGCGGCCAGGGCGCCGTAATACAGGCCCGACTGAATGCTCTCGGCCGTCGAGCGTCCGAGAACGGCAGAGGGCCGGATGATTTCCACTGCCTGGAGTCGCGCCGTATGAGTGTCGAGGGCCGTCATTGACATGTGGATGCCAGGCGTGATCACGCCGCCCAGATATTCCCGCCGCCTGCTGATCGCACAGAGCGTAGTGGCAGTTCCAAAATCGATAATGATCAGATTCCGTCCCGGGAAACGGTTCAGCGCGCCGATCGCGTTCGCGATCTTATCCGCGCCGACCTCCGCCGGATTTCGATAGAGGATTTTGAGCTTCGTCTTTACGCCCGGTTGAAGCAGGAAGGGTTCGAAGCGGAAGTATTTTCGGAAGCAGTTCTGCAGCGAGTGAACGGCATCCGGAACCACGGAGCAAATACCGGCTGCGTCAATCTGTTCGGGCGCTATGCCGTTCTCGCGAAGCGTGACGCGAAGGAACGCGCTCAGTTCGTCAGAGGACGCCCGCACGCTCGAGGTTCGCCGGAAGGTAGCTCTTAATTCCTCTCCATCGTAAACGCCGCAAAAAATCTGGCTGTTGCCTATATCGACCGCGAGAAACATCATCAGTTCCTGTGGCTGGGCTCTGCGATTTCCGCGAGGGCTACGTTGTCAATGAGCCGGACACCATCGAGATACGCCGCCGCCAGACGTCTCGACCATCGTTCTTCAACGTACTCCACTATGAAGCCGAGCGCTTCCAGACGTTCTCGCGCCAGGGCGCAGGTGTCCTCCGCGCTGAGCGCGGCGAAAAGGCGCGGCGCCACGGCACGCGCTTCAGACGAAAGGAGGGTGTTACGTGAGCTCAGCGCCAGCCCCGATTCCTCCCTGATGGTAGGGCACGCGACAATCTCCGTCGGAAGGAAGAACTCTCTCGTCAAGGCGGTTACGAGCATGAGCTGCTGGTAATCTTTTTCGCCGAAGTAAGCGCGCTCGGCCCTCACCAGGTTGAGCAATTTCATCACTACCGTCGCAACCCCCTGCAAAAAGCCCGGCCGGTACGCCGCTTCCAGTACCAGATCGCAAGCCGGCAATTCAACGCGCAAACCATAGCCTTGCGGGTAAATTTCATGCGCCGCCGGAACGATCACGCCATCCGTACCCAATTGCTCCAGCAAAAGAAGGTCGCGGTCGAGATCCCGCGGGTATCGCTCGAGGTCACGAGGATCATTAAACTGCGATGGGTTTACGAATATGCTGACCACGGCGACTTCGTTTTCCGCGCGACACCGCTCTATCAGGGAAGCGTGTCCAGCGTGCAGCGCTCCCATCGTGGGGACGAAGCCGACGCTGCGCCCTTCCAGGGCTTGCCGCCACGCCTGCCAATCGTGTAAGGTTTCGAAAACACGCATCACGAATAACTCTCTTCTTCAGCCGGGAAGGTTCCCGCTTTCACAGCTTCATCGAAATCGGCCAGACTGCCGAGAATCCACCGCGCGCCATCGAGAAACGGGCGCACGAATTTGGGTCGAAAGTCCGTATTCATGCCGAGCAGATCCTGAAGGACCAGGATCTGTCCATGGCACCCTGCCCCCGCTCCTATGCCGATTGTGGGAATGCGAAGGCCGGCGCTGATTTCCCTCGCCAGGCCGGAGGGCACGCACTCGAGAACGATCGCAAAAACGCCGAGTTGTTCCAGGGCCGAGGCCTGCCGCGCAATATTCTGCGCTGATTCGCTCGATCGCCCCTGTACCCGAAAGCCCCCGTAAACATGTACAGACTGAGGTTGCATGCCGAGATGACCCATGACGGGAATACCGCTCTGCGCCATCGCCCGGATCACGTCCTCGTGCCCGTCCACGCCTTCGAGTTTGAGGGCGTGCGCGCCGGCCGTCATGAGGACCGCCGCGGTATCAAGGGCCGCCGCCAGGCCTTTGCGGGAAGACAGAAACGGCATATCCGCGATGACCAGTTTCTCCGGAGCGCCACGCGCGACGGCCTCTGTGTGGGCGCGCATCAGTTCCAGGCTGGCGGAGAGGGTTGAGGAATGACCGTGCATCACCATCGCGGCGCTGTCGCCGACCAGAATTCCGTCTATCGCGCTTTTCGAAAGCAGCCGGGCGAACGTGTAGTCATAACACGTCACCATGGAAAGCTTTCGTCCTTCAGCTTTTGCGCGAAGAAAATCCGTAATGCTCACGTTTGGTCCTCATTCCCGTAAGGGCGGGCCGGACGTGGCAGGTTTTGATTTTGGTTGAAAACGTCTCAGCATCGCCTTGGTACCCGTCGTTTCGGATTGGGTCCCGGACTTACACGCCGCCCTGGAGGGCCGCAGTGGATAGTCGCTGCAATATGTCAGCGCTGAAACGAGTATATCAGCGGTGTAAAGTGGACCGTGGACATTCGCGAATATGCCCTGAGCCGGGCTATTCGTGAGTCATAGCCGCCGTCATCCCCACCGGAAGCGTAATCACCGCCCGGCAACCCGGTTCCGACTCCTTATTCCTTATCGTGACGACGCCGCCATGCGCCTCCGCAATCTGCCGGCACAAAAACAGCCCGATCCCCGACCCCCCCGGCTTAGTCGTAAAGAACGGAACGAACAGATTCGCCGGATTCGAAATCCCATGACCGGAATCATCGACGACGACCTGCACAGTAAACGGCTCCCGGCGCCACAACACAGACACGCCCTGGCTGCCCGCGCCGTTCCGCTCCAGCGTCGCATCCACCGCATTGCGCAGGATATTAATCAGCAACTGTTCGAGCTGATCCGGGTCCGCCTGAATCGTCATCTCAGGGCCTTCGGTTAGCTTGACGGGAAGCCGCTGCTCGAGCTTTACGACTCGCGTAACCCAATCCTCCACCCGCACAGGCTGAAGCTTCGGCGCTGGCAGCCGGGCCAGCCGCGCATAGGCGCCCGTGAACCGATTAAGCGCATCGCACCGATTCCCGATCACATTCAGGCCGGAACGCAGATCATCGCGCCAATCCTCCGGCAACGGCTCGCGGGAAATCAACGACAACAAACTCGACGAAAGCGACTTCACCGGAGTCAGCGAATTATTGATTTCATGCCCCAGCACCCGCACCAGCCGCTGCCACGCATGGAGCTCTTCCTCGCGCAAAGGACGCGTGATATCGGCCAGCACCAGAAGCTGATGCGGCTGCCCGCTCTCCCGGAAGTCGCCGCGTCGAATACTCCACTGACCCGATGCCCCGCGAAATGACGCCCGCGCTACCTGCGCCGCCGGACCGGCCAGATACGGCGCCAACCCGAGGTCCGTCGCCGATTCCCCCATCGCCTGCTCAACCGGCATCTGAATCAACTTCTCGCCCGCGCGATTGATCAGCCGCAGCAGCCCCAGCGAATCGAACGCGAAGATCGCGACGTCGATCTCGCTGATCACCTTTTGTAACAGCGCCGCCGCTTCCATCGCGCCCAGACGCTGCTCATGCAGCGTCTCCGCCATGTCGTTGATCTGCGCGTACACCTCGCCGAGACTGCCGCGGTCGTCCATCCGCAGCCGGAACGAAAAATCCCCGTCCCGCAGCGCGCCGAGCAAATTCGCCAGGGTCCGCATCGAATAGGCGAACCGATCCTGCACCGCTGTCGCGAACGCGATCCACACAATGAAAAGAATGACCAGCAGTGTCCAGGTCGAGCCAGCCGAGACATGGAAAACGAAAAGGACGATGGCCGCCGTAATCAGGGCAGGGAAGCCCGCCGCGAGCGCCAGCAGCAGCAGCTTTCGCTCAAAAGTGAGCCATCGGCGCGCTCGGGGGGAGCGGGCCATCAGGCGATGCCGTATCGGTCGAGACGCCGGTAAAGAGCGCTGCGGCTAAGCCCGAGCGCGTTCGCGGCCTTACTGACGTTGCCTTCGTAACGCGACATCGCTTTGCGGATGAGCAGGGATTCCACCTGTTCGAGGCTCAGTTCCTCCAGCCGCTGCGGCGCCCGTCCGCCGCGCAGCCCAAAGTCGGCGGCCTGAATGCGTTCGCCCTGCGAAAGCAGCACCGCGCGCTCAATCGCAT
>Ga0126373_10005110_pt1 | contig 10147 bp, 9 predicted proteins | sample PanSoiMetPlot_11_FD_92545 | JGI IMG/M metagenome (GOLD analysis project Ga0126373, IMG submission 92545) | Tropical forest soil microbial communities from Panama - MetaG Plot_11 | ecosystem: Environmental > Terrestrial > Soil > Tropical forest > Bulk soil | place: Panama | collected 2016-02-17 | reverse complement strand
TTTGTACCGATTGGGACCCGTAGCTTCGATATGAACCCAGACCTCGGGAACAATGCCCGCTTCCTCGCAAGCGTCGAGTGAATTGTCGACAGCCTCTTTAACCGCCGTCAGGAGAGCTTTTCTGGGATTATCGAAGCCAAGCAGGTGCCTGTTCTTCGCGAAAAATTCACTCACGGATATGTCGCGCTGTTTTGCCGCCATCGACTCGGCCGTGACCGCACGGCGCTTTGGCTGTTCACCTGTCTGGTTGACGTTTGCCATATTTGTGTGTTCTTCCATTTTGAGGGACTTTACTTTGCTAATCCCCGCACCCTCGAAGCACGCCGCAAACACCGAAAACGAACCTGCAGTTTTCCATAGTCCGCAGACCCCTGGTACCTGGCCGCAATCATGCTGTTCTGGTCGTGCGTTAATTTTACGTTAGGGCGGGATGGGAAGGGCTGGCGGCATCAATGAAGATACGTGCCGGAAAGCTTAGCGGACTCCACTCCGACGTTTTCAAAATCCTCGTCACAGTGACGCTGTCGGGAGACCACGTTACCGACAGGTCGCGGTATTCACGTACAAATGAGCCGCGACCACAACCGGCTATTCTGAGTCACTCGTATCGGATGGCTTTTACGGGATCGAGACCGGCGGCACGCCGTGCCGGAAGCCAGCACGCAAAAACACCAACTGAAGCCATCATAAAGGCGACGGAACAGAAGATGACCGGATCAGAGCGCAAACCGATCGAGGCCATCACCCGAGCCTGTGGGAACGCCGCTGCCAGGCCAACGGCGAGGCCAACGGCAACCTGCCACAGACCGCGTCTCATCACCAAGAGCAAAATATTGCTCACGGTTGCGCCCAGCGCGATACGGACACCGATTTCCTGGGTACGGCTATTGGTGGCGTGTGCAATAACGGCATAGATTCCAACTGAAGCCATCAGCATTGCGATCAGGGCGAAAGTCAGGAAGACCTTTCCAAATATGCGCAGGAACCATATCTGTTGCTCGATTGCATCTTTCAGCCGGAAGGGCTCACTGAGGGGCAATTCACCGTCGAGACTCTGCACAGCCTGGCGCATCGACTGCAGCGGATCGGCGCCGGACTCGACCACCAAGGCCATATTATCCCAGCCTTCCTGGCGATAGGGAACAAAGAGCAGGGGCTTGGGGTTATCGTCCCAAGCTTCCTGCACCATGTTGGCGGAGATGCCGATCACCGTAATCCACGGAGTCGGCTTGTTCTTATCGTCGAAAAGACGAAAGCGCTTGCCGATGGGATTCTGGCCAGGCCACAAGCGAGCCGCGGCGTCACGGGTCAGAACAGCAGCCTCATGTTTCGAGGTTCCTTCGGTTTCGTTGAAGTCGCGACCTTGCAGCAACGGAAGATGGATGGTGTCGAAATAGCCTGGGAACTGGGCCACAAACGAGATCCAGGGGCGCTGCACCGGATTCGCGATGGGCAGATGTTCGAGTTCAATCTGCTCGTTCGCCGCGCCCATCCCGGGCGCGCCTGAGGCGATCGCAGCGTGCCTCACTCCAGGCATGGATCGCAGGCGCAGCAAAAGCTGATCAAAGAAATGGATGCGCGCCTCGTTGTCTTTGTAGCGCTCTTCGGGTAAGTGCAGGCGTGCGGTCGTCACTTGACTGGCAGGAATGAACGGATTGACGGCCAGTCGATCGAGCAGGCTGTGGATAAAAATGCCTGCGCCAGTGAGCAGGACAAGGGTCAGAGCAAACTGGAACACAACCAGCGCGGAAGAAAGCCATGCGCCCCGGTGAGACCCCACGCTATGGGCACGATCTTTGAGAACGTCGAAAACACTGGTTTTTGAGGATCGTAGTGCCGGCGCGATTCCGAAGAGCAGCCCGCTCAAGACGCAGAGAGCGGCGAAGTATCCGAAGACGGGAAAGTTCATCGTGAACTGGACCCAGTCGGGCCGGATGCCGGTGGTAGCGAGATCGAACCAATGGATGCTGCCCTCGGCGAGGCCGAGCCCCAGGAGTCCACCCAGCGTGCTCAGAAGCACGCTCTCAATGAGCAGTTGCCGCACAATACGCCAGCGAGACGCACCGAGTGCGGTGCGGATCGACATTTCACGCTGCCGGTTGAGAGAGCGGCTCAGCATCATGTTGGCAACATCGGCGCAAGCGATAAGCAAAACAAAGCCGACCGCGGCCAACATGAGCAGAAAGGCGGTACGAATCCGCCCGCCATTGAAACGCTGCTGAAACGTGAGCACGCTGACACCAAGCCCTTTGTCTTCGGGAAACTGGCTTGTAAGGCGATTGCTAATTCCGTCGAGCTCAGCGCCGGCCTTTCGCGGAGTAACTCCGGGTTTGAGGATTGCGTAGCATTGCAGGATTCGGTTGTCACGCTTGGCAAGGTCTGGCGTTGGAACCAGAGGCATCCACAGATCGACGCCGTGCGGAAAGCGAAAGTCCTTCGGCATCACCCCGACAATCGTTGCAGACTGCCCGCTGACGTGAACCTGGCGCCCGATAATGCCGGGAAGACCGGCATATCGCTCCTGCCAGACGTTGTATGCAAGCACGACCACCGGTGCGGCTCCAGGCTGTTCGTCGCCCGGTAAGAGCGGGCGCCCGAGAAACGCATTTGTCTGGACCATCGAAAACATACCTGCGGTCGCGCGATCAAGTTGATACTGCTGCGGAGGATTTCCTTGTTCGCTTAGGACGCCGGCTTCTTGGGTCACCGCCTCGAAGAAGTCGAATAACTTTGCTTGCTTCCGATAGTCCTGAAAATCGGGATAGGAGAGCGGCACACTGCCGACATCGTGCACGAGATTGCGTTCCATGACCGAGACGAGCCTGTCACCATTGGGCACGGGCACAGGCTTCAGCAGTACGGCGTTGACGAGCGTGAAGACCATCGTATTCAGGCCTATCCCGAGCGCAAGAGTCGCAACGATAGCCGCTGAGAACCAGCGATGAGCCAAGATGCTGCGCATGGCATAGCGCACGTCCTGGGAAATGATTCCCGCCCACCATCCCGGGCGCTGCCGATCGCATTGCTCGCGTGTCGTCTCCACACCGCCAAACTCGATCAAGGCCTGCCGACGTGCGTCTGACGCGGACAGCCCCGCTGCCACCTTCGCCGCGATCGACTGCTCCAGGTGGAAGCGAAGTTCGTCGTCCAATTCGCTGTTCTTTTTGCGGAGAATCAGGAAACGGAGCCACGTCAGGAACTCTGTGATCATCGCGATGCCTCCACGGTTCGGCCCAGAATCAGGCTTACTGCAGAGGACAGACGATCCCAGGTCTCCACTTCGCTCTGCAGTTGCTTTCGGCCCGCAGCCGTTAGCCGGTAGAATTTCGCCCGACGGTTGTTCTCAGAATTTCCCCACTCAGCTTTGATCCAACCCTTGTATTCGAGGCGATACAGAGCAGGATAGAGAGAACCCTGTCCAATCTGGAGAACGTCCTTTGACACTTGCTGGATACGTTGGGCGATCCCCCAGCCGTGCATCGGTTCCAGAGCGAGTGTCTGCAAAATGAGCAGATCAAGAGTTCCCTGCAGCAAATCAGTCGAAGTCGGCATCCTTCGTCTTCCCCTCGATACTCGACAAGATGGTGTACCATCCTTCTGTCGGATGTCAAGGGGAAATTGTGCGCCGCTGATCCCGGGCCAGGCGTGCCGACGCGGATCGATGACCTGCTCAAGCGAACCCTTTCCTTTGCACGACGTGCCTTGACCTTATACTTGGGTGTACGCGGGAGAATCGTTTTTATGCGTATAGGCGAGCTGGCACGTGCGGCAGGCGTAAATATTCAAACGATTCGTTTCTACGAGCGTGAAGGACTGTTACCGGCGCCCGCTCGTTCAGCCTCAGGCTATCGGAGCTATCAACAACGGGATCTTGATCGAGTAATGTTCATCCGACGTAATCATGAGATCGGGTTCACGCTAGCTGAGGTCCAACATCTACTTCATCTTCACGCTACTCTGGAAGCGATGCCTCGCCCAATGCAACGCAAACCCGCTGAGGTCAAACAAATCATCGAACTTGGACGTGAACGCCTGTCTCAGGTGAACGAAAAGATTCGGACACTGCGAGGGATGAAGATTCAGCTCGAGTTTCTGGTACATCACCTAGAGAAATCTGTTCCGACCACCTGTCCGGTCGCCGTCAAGGACGCAGAACGGGGCCGTCGGAAATAAGGTGCATTTTTGACCGGTTAACTACCCTGCCTTTTGTCGATAGCCTCTCCTTAACGACGACAGGCAACGAATTCGAGCGTTTGACATAAGCCGCGCAACGCCCACAATGAATCATCGGAGTTCCTCGTTCCACGCGCAACCCTACCGGTTCTGCGGATCCCGTGCTTAGCAATCCAGAAGATTTTCCCGCCAGGTGGAACATCCGCGCGCACGTCAAGGAAGCCAGCTCTCAGATAAAGAAAGCTGCTCCCCAGATTGACCACGAACGTCGCGTAAGAGCTGCCGGAGAATTTGAAAACGAAATTCCTGTTGACATTACACCTAGGTACAGGGTTGAGACTCACCGGTGTGGCAAGTTCAGAGGCCGGATAACAACATCGGAGCTGCCGCAAAGGAGAACCCATGAAATGCAAATTCGTCATTTCGGCTGTGTGTCTGACCGCGATCACGGCATTCGCCGCCAAACACACGGACTTTTCAGGCACATGGCAATTGAATTCCGATAAGAGCAAGAACATCGGCATGATGGGGCAAATGGAAATGACACAAACGATCGAGCAGACCAATACGGCTCTCGATGTGACCACGCACACTAAGTTCCAAGGCCGAGATGATGACAGCAAGACTCATTTCGACCTGGCCGGAAAGCCCGTCACAAACGAGGCGCCGATGCAGGGACCGAGCGAAACCGTCAGTAAGTGGGAAGATGCGAAGTTGGTCACTACGTGGACAAGCCAGAGTGCGGTCGCTGGCGGTCGAAAGATTGTCCGCTCTGAGACTCTGTCACTCTCCGGCGATGGTAAGACCATGACCCTGGAATCTGTCAGGGGTGCTAACGCACCGGTTGTGATGGTATTCGACAGAAAGTAGCCGCCATGCGTCGTTCCTGGATTGGCATTTTGTTGCTGCTCCTGTTCGCGGGAGCCGGGACAGGCTTCTATGTAGTGCGTACTAACGAACGTCGCCCTGCCGGGGAGCCAATGCGCATCATTCATGCAGAGCGGCGCATGATCGGAAACAGCGTAAATGCCACAGGCACTGTCAGACTACGGGTCGGGTCGGAAGTGAGGGTCGGGTCACAGCTCTCGGGCATTGTGAAGAAGTTGAATGTCACTGTGGGCTCGCACGTTCAAGGGGGGGACGTCATTGCCGAAATCGATGACGCTCCCATGCGAGCACGACTAGCCCAGGCTGACGCACAGGCGGAGCTCGACCGCGCCACCATGGAGCGCGCCCAGATGAATGGCGACCGCGCATTCCAGCTTGGCGCGCAGGGTCTAATCCCGGTTCAACAGCAGCAGGATCTACAGCTCGCTTTCCAGGAAGCGAAAGCAAAATACGAAAAATCGCTCCGCGATCGTGACCTGGTGACCGTTGATCTCGCTTACGTGAAGATTCGCGCACCCATCAGCGGTATTATCGCGACGGTTTCAACCCAGGAGGGAGAAACGGTCGCAGCTTCGTTCACGGCACCCACGTTTGTCACGATCATTGCTGACAATGCGCTGCAACTGGTCGCGATGGTGGACGAAACGGACATCTCCAATGTCAAGCCGGGAAATCCGGCGTCCTTTACAGTCGATTCGTACCCCTCGCGCGACTTTCCCGGAACCGTGGAGAGCATTGCTCCAAAAGCCACGATTGTCTCGGGTGTCGTCAATTACGAGGTCACGATTGATGTAAAGAAAGACGCGAAGCTGCTAAAGCCTGACATGACCGCAAACGTAATGATCCGAACTGCTGAGCATCAGGGGTTGTTGTTGCCCGTCGAAGCCGTTCACAAAGATGGGGACCAATCCTTCGTCCTGATTCCGGGGAAGAACGGTTCGGAGCGCAAGCCTGTGGTTTTGGGGGCAAGAGATGATGGCAGCGTTGAAATCAAGAGAGGGATCTCGCAAATGGACGGGATCCTCATCGCATCATCGACTTCTGTGCAAGACGGGAGAGCAGCCGCCCATGAGTGAATGCAATGATTGAAGTTGACTCCATTTCGAAGACATACGCTCGCAGCAACAACAGTGCGATTACAGCTCTAAAAACCGTCACCCTCAGCATCGGGACGGGTGAGTTTGTCGCAGTGCGTGGCGCATCGGGTTCTGGAAAATCCACGTTGCTAAACATTCTCGGATGCCTGGACCGACCCACGTCAGGACATTACCGGCTCAATGGTGAAGACGTCGCGCACTATTCCGACAAACAATTGTCGCGGATTCGTAATGCGAAGATCGGTTTCATTTTCCAGTCATTCAATTTGTTGCCACGCACCACGGCGCTGGAGAACGTCGAGATTCCGATGGTGTACCGCGACGGCCACGTGGATCATAATCGGGCAGTTTTAGCTCTCGAACGAGTGGGCCTTAAAGCCCGTGCGGAACACTTTGCGACGGAACTCTCCGGAGGCGAGCAACAACGAGTTGCCGTCGCGCGGGCTCTCATCAACGACCCTGCCTTCATCCTCGCCGACGAGCCCACCGGCAACCTCGATCAAAACGCCGGGCGTGAGGTGATGCAATTGTTGGAAGATCTGCACCAGGAAGGCAGGACCATTCTCCTCGTCACCCACGATGATGGGATTGCGGCGTATGCCCGCCGCGAAATCATGCTACGTGATGGAGCAGTTGTGTCGGATTGGAAATTGCCTATTCAAGCGTTCGAGCCTGCCGTCGGAGATCACTTATGAAAATCGGCAAGCTGTTCTTGCAGGCGGCTCGCGGTTCGCTTCGATATCCGCTAAGGACGAGTTTAATGATGCTGGGCATCGTCGTCGGCATCGCATCGCTCGCTGTCCTCAGTTCCATCGGGGAAGCCACCAAGCGCGAAACCATGCAGCGCTTCAAGAACATGATCGGGACCTTCGACACCATCATGATCCGGCCGGGCGGAGGACGGTCGCGAGGTATGCCTACCCTGGTGAATGTACCTCCAACCTTGCGCTTCGAAGATGCCAAGGCGCTTGCCACTGAACTGCCCGAGATCAAGTCGGTCGCAGAAATGCAGAGTGCGTTTGATATCGACATTAAGTACCGGGACAAGTCAGCGTCTCCGGGGGTTTTTGGCGTGAGTTCAAACTGGTTAGCGCTGCGGTCAGACGAGGTCGCAGACGGCAGCTTCTTCACCGAAGAACAGAACACGTCATTATCACGTGTTGCTGTAATCGGAACTGACGTGCGCAGCGCTTTGTTTTCCGACGAAGATCCAATCGGCAACACGATTCGGATTGCCGATGTACCGTTTCAAGTTATTGGCCTTCTCAAATCTCGCGGAGCCGGCCCCGCAGGTGGCAGCCTTGATAACGTGGTGCTAATTCCGGTCAACACTGCCTCGCGCCGATTGTTCAATCGCGACTACCTGACCATGTTGATCGCGCAATTGAAAAATCCAGACGAGAGCAATCAGGCCACGAGCAAAGTGACTGCCCTGCTTAGAGAGCGGCATCACATCCAACCGGCGGCGCTCGATGATTTCGCCATCACCAATCCTGCCGCAACGATGGCACGGGTAGCACAAGCCAGCAGCACGCTGAGCAAGATCCTCACTGGAGTGGCCATCATGGCACTGCTGATCGGCGGGATTGTAATCATGAGCCTTATGTCGATTGCGGTTTCCGAACGCCGCAAGGAAATTGGAATGCGTCGCTCCGTGGGAGCGGCAAGGGCCGATATTGTTACCCAGTTTCTTCTGGAAGCGGCGCTCGTTGCTGGGACGGGCGGAATTATCGGGGTAGCCATTGGTTGGGGCGGAATGGAGTTGGCCGCTCGCACTCAGAAGTTACCGCCCATATTGGTTTGGCAGCCTTTTGCCAGTGCCATAGTGCTGTCCCTGACGATAGGGATGGCATTTGGCATTTATCCAGCATGGAAAGCTTCGCGCATTGATCCAATTCAGGCGTTGCGGTCGTAGGGTTTGAATGCGGAAATGGCAGATCACAATTGGTGCAGTGCGCTTGTTATCTCGTTATCGGTTACGTTCGTCGCTCTTGATGCTTGGCGCCGCTTTGGGCGTCTGCGGCGTCGTTTGCTCAGTCAACTACGGCGCAAGTGGAACCAGGCAGATCCTCGATCAGATTCAGCGCATGGGGACGAATGTGCTGATTATCACGCCAGCACAGAGCCGTGCGATAGCCGGCCGGGCGCGCACTGGCGGTGCGGTCTCAACTCTAGTCGAGCGTGACTATCTCGCGATTAAGAAGAAGACGATCACGCGCGCGCGCTCGTCCGCTCTGGTTTCGCAAAGCTTTTGGAACAAGGCCGGTGACCTTTCCAAAAATGCCGTGGTTGTCGGCTGCGAATCAGATTTTTTTCTAATTAAAGATTGGCCTATTGCTGCGGGTGAATCATTCGACATGACTCAGGAACGAACGTCGGCGCGTGTCGCCCTGCTTGGCCACACAGTCGCGACGGATCTTTTCGGTACGTCATCTCCAGTAGGTCAGCGCATGATGATTAACCGAGTTCCATTTACCGTCATCGGAGTTCTCGCGGAACGCGGCCAAGGCCTCGACCTGAGTAATGAAGATAACGAGATTTATGTTCCGCTCACTACAGCGATGCGCCGGCTGATGAATGTGGATCACTACTCCGGCATTGTCGTGGAAATCGATTCGCGTGATGCGATGAACGGAGCTGCAGATCAGATCCGGTCTTTGTTACATCAGCTTCATCACACCCGACCCAATCAGCCGGAAGATTTTCAAGTGCAGAACCAGAAAAGCCTGCTCGATGCTCAACTTGCTGCAGCGGACCGCCTCGGAATCTTTCTGCGTTGGATCGGCGCAACTGCGTTATTGGTTTCAGGACTCGGCATCCTGGCCATTGCATGGATTGCTGTAAAAGAACGCACCAAAGAATTAGGGACACGGCGCGCGTTAGGCGCTACTTCACTGGACATTTTTTGTCAGATGGTTTTCGAGACATTCATACTGGCTGCCGCGGGTGGGCTAATCGGTCTTGCCTTGTCGTGGCCGATTTCGGACGTGATCACCAGATCCGTAGGGCTTCCATTTGTATTCGAGAGGACGAGCGCAGCAATCGCTTTCGGTGTTGCGGCAACTCTCAACCTAGTTTTTGCAACGTTGCCGTCGCGCCGGGCAGCATCGCTGAGCCCAATCGAGGCCCTTCGGTATGAATAGGTCCGACCGACACTTGGCGGAATTGGAACATTGTGGAACATAATCGCAAAATCCGTGCCTGTAAGTCGTTGAGAAATTGTGGAGATAGTCAGGATCGCACCGACGACCTCATGGTTGCGAACGATGTAGTACTCCGCTACTCCGAGCTGAACCGAGATTGCAACCGGTCTTAGAGAGAATCTAGGCGACTTGCGCGGTTGGCTGCACACCTTCGACTTCGATCGTAATCTTTGGTGGATTCAGCAACGTGTTATGAATCAGGCAATGGTGCACTGCTTCTTCGACACCCCGGCGATGATCGTCCCCGACCAGAACTGGCAGTCGCAATTCGATTTTGAAATTTTCAAGGCGTGCCGGTCCCGTGACTTTGCCTGCCGTCACCCGCACGTGAGTTCCCTCGCTGGCGAGACCCTTCTTTCGCAGATATTGCGCTGCGTAATAACCCACGCAGGACCCTAATGATGCCAGCATGAGCTCCGGCGGCGTCATGCCTTCGTCGAAACCGCCGCTCGCTGCAGGCTGATCGCTGACAATCGTGTGCTGCCGCGCACGAATTTCAAACTGTACTGCGCCCAGATGTTCTACGGTAACTTCCATTGTCTATTCCACCTCAGCATTCTTTTAAATTTCCTTTCATCACTCCGTCCAATCGATCGCGCAGCAGAGCCCTTGCCCGAAGCAGACGGGATTTCATCGCCGCCAGTGAAATCCCTAAAGTCTCTGCGACTTTCTTTCCCGGCTGGTTTTCGAGATCGCGCATCTCGTAAACACGGCGATAATTCTCAGGCAGTGTCTGGAGGGCGTCTTCCAATATCTGCTTTATTTGCATCGCGTCCCAGTGCTCGT
>Ga0126373_10005109_pt1 | contig 10147 bp, 11 predicted proteins | sample PanSoiMetPlot_11_FD_92545 | JGI IMG/M metagenome (GOLD analysis project Ga0126373, IMG submission 92545) | Tropical forest soil microbial communities from Panama - MetaG Plot_11 | ecosystem: Environmental > Terrestrial > Soil > Tropical forest > Bulk soil | place: Panama | collected 2016-02-17 | reverse complement strand
GGTGAGCGCTTCAAGCCCGACGCCGGTTGGAGTGCCCCCGCTCTCCGGGAGCCCAAGGCATGAAATTCGACCAGATGCCCAAGGACCGGGAGGCCGCGGTCCGCACTCTCGCCATGCCCAAGGACACCAACGGCCTGGGTGACATCTTCGGCGGCTGGATCATGTCCCACGCGGACATCGCCGGCGCCATCATCGCCTTCCGGCGGGCCGGCGGCCGGGTGGTGACCGTCGCGGTGAACGAATTCGTGTTCGTGAGCCCGGTGTACGTGGGCGACGTGGTGAGCTTCTATACCGACGTGGCGCGCGTGGGCAACACCTCCCTTACGGTGGACGTCACGGTGTTTTCCCAGCGCAGCGATGGCGAGCGGGAAAGCACCGTGAAGGTGGCCACCGCGCAGCTCACCTACGTCCGCGTCGGCGCCAACCGGCGTCCGGTGCCGGTGGCCAAGGATCCGCCTTGACTGCCCAGGGGCCCGGTTTTCCGGGGGGGTATGCTAGAATTCTCATCCTCCCGGTCCACCGGGAGGGGGAATACCCGGAAAACAACAAGTTGCTGAAGGGCTGAAAGAAGCATGGCACCCCGTCCCCTCGATCGCGAACTCCTCAAGCAATTCTCGCCCTTAAGCGGCCTCAAGCCCGAGAACCAGAACGACCTGGCCAACAAGAGCCAGTTGCAGGACACCGAGGCCGGCCGCTACATCTTCCGCCAGGGCGATGCGGACAAGCGAACCGTTTACCTCGTCAAAGGCGAGGTGGAACTGCGCGCGGGCGACAAGGTGGTGCGCGTCATCTCCGGCGGCAGCGAGGAAGGCCGTCATCCCCTCGCCCCCCAGATCCCCCGGCATCTCTCGGCTCGCGCCAAGACCAACGTGGAATGGTTCGGCGTCGACAGCGACCTCCTGGACATCATGCTCACCTGGGACCAGACCGGCGCCTTCGAGGTAGGAGAACTGCAGGCCCACGAAGAAACGCCCGCCGACGACTGGATGACCACCATCCTCCAGACCAAGGCCTTCCATCGCATCCCCCCCGCCAACATCCAGGCCGTGCTGATGCGCATGGAAAACATCGCCCGTAAGGCCGGCGACGTGATCATCAAGCAGGGCGACGAAGGCGATTATTTCTACATCGTCACCAGCGGCAAGTGCGTGGTGACCCGCGAGACGCCCACTAACAAGGCGGGCATCAAGCTCGCGGAGCTCGTGACCGGTGACGGATTCGGCGAGGAGGCCTTGATCTCCGACGCCAAGCGCAATGCCACCGTCACTATGGCCACCGACGGCTCGCTGGTGCGCCTCGCTAAGGAGGACTTCAAGAAGCTCCTCAACGAGCCCAGCCAGAAATGGGTGCCTATGGAAGAGGCCAAGAAACTCGTGGCCGGCGGCGGCCAATGGCTCGATGTGCGCCTGCCCAGCGAGTTCGAGAACCAGCACCAGGACGGCGCCATCAACATCCCGCTGTACTTCATCCGCCTGAAGCTCGATACCCTCGATTCCAAGAAGAAGTACGTGGTGTATTGCGATACCGGCCGCCGCAGTTCCGCGGGTGCGTATATTCTCAGCGAGCGCGGCTTCGATGTGTACGTGCTCAAAGGCGGAACCACGGCGGGCTGAAGAAGCTTGCAGCCGCGATCGACGAAGAAGCCGCTTGCAGCGGCTTTTTTATTTCACACCTGGCAGCTTTTACCAAACCATCCCTGGTCACCTTTCCCGGCTTGGCCATCCTGGCCAAGCGTTCGTCGCTTGCGGGGCTCAACCGTATCTTCGGTTGAACTGCCCCAGTGCCTCCACCGCAGATTGGATGCCTTCCCGCTCGGCGACTGTCAGGAGGGGATTCCAGATATCGAAGATCAGCACCACGCGGGTACGGTCACTCTGGTTCCAGGCCTCGTGTTCATAGGTGTCGTCGAACACGATGCAGCGCCCTTCCGTCCAGCCGCGGGTCTCGTTCCCCACGCGGATGCCGCAGTCGGGCGGCACGATGAGCGGCAGGTGAACCACCAGACGCACGTTGATGACCCCGGTATGGGGCGGTATGTGGGCGCCGGGCTTGAGCACAGAGTACAGGGATTCCGGCGAATGCTCGGCCACCCGGTTCAGGGGGGCCGCGTCCAAGGCCGCGATCGTCCGGGGACAGCGCGCCTGGTTCTCCGTGAAGGGCTGGCCGTCGCGGTAGAAGAAGAACGCGTTCCAAGTGGGTGAATGGTTGAGGGCCTTCCAGTACGCAGCGCCGGGGTGCTCGGTAGGCATCTCCACAAAGGGTCGGAAACCCTCGTCGCTCGCCAACACCGCCGCCAGCTCCTCGCGGATGGCTTCCGTGTGGCTCTCCATCTCCGCCATCCACGGAAACTCTTCCCGCTCGTACCAGGCCCGGTCTGGGAGCCCGGGGAAAGTCATGAACGTGGGGCGCTGCAGCGCGGGCAAGGCGACGGGAGGGCGCAAACCCAGGTAGGACTCGAGACAGTGCCAGACCCGGTGCAAGGCGGCGCGGCCATGGCGCTGTTCCACGGGCTTGAGTGCCGACTGAAAAGCTTCGTGCCGGGCCTGGCGCATGGTCACGATTGCCTTGTCGGCCAGCACGCGTACGCCCGGAGGGATCGAGGACAGATTCAGGAACAGGCCGGTGCGCTCGGCCGCATGGAAGGCGCCGAGATAGGCGTGCAGCGCCTCCTCGTGGCGGCCTAATTCCTCCAGCAGGGCGCCGGAGTTGAGCATCGCCACCGTGAAGTCCGGTTTCAGGGCGGCTGCCGTGGTGAAGGCCTGGAGCGCCTCTTCGTGTCGGCCGGCGGCCCGCAAGGCGAGACCTAGGTTCTTGACGAGGTTTGCGTCCTGCGGATGGGCGGCCGTGCCGCGCTCCAGCAGGGCGACGGCAAGACGCGCGTCGCCGACCTGCAGGGTCTGGACGGCGACGAAATTCAGCGCTTCGGCGTGGACGGGATCCACGTCCAGCACTTGCTGGTAAAGATTACGCGCCGCGGCGAATTCGCCGCGCTGCACATGCTGGCCAGCGCGCTTCACGAACGCGCGCACGCGTTCGTCCGGAGCCGTTTGGCCGGCCGGTGTGCTCTCCGCGGCCATGTTACATGGTGTGGGTGGGTCGGTCGGCCTGCAGTGCGCCGCCCAGGTAGCTTTCGATTTTCTTGGCGGTGGCGCCAGCGTCCTGCTCGCTGAATTGCACGCCGATCCCCGCGGCCCGCTTGCCCTGGGCGCCGCGCGGCGTCACCCAGATGACCTTGGCGGCCACCGGCAAGCGTTCGGGGGAATCCATGAGCTGCAGCAGGATGAACACCTCGTCACCCAGCTGGTAGGCCTTGCTGGTGGGGATGAACAACCCGCCGTTCTTCACGAAGGGCATGTAGGCGCTGTAGAGCGCGCTCTTGTCCTTGATGGCCAAGTTGAGGATGCCTTGTTGACGCGGTGCGCCCATGTCTAACCCCATGCAGTCCGAGCGGCCAGAGGCGAATTCCTGATCTCGTCCAGTCCGGCGGCCCAATCCGCGAGCAACACGGCGAAGGCCAGTTCCCGGTTAGCGGGCGAGTCCAGGGCCTGGATCGCGTCCTGGATTCGGTCCAGATACGCGTGAAGGCTACGCAAGTTTATGCCCTCCGCCGCCTTTTGCAATAGCGGCAGCTGATCCCGGTTCACGAGCGGCGAAGCGGTGCCGGCGGTTTTGAGAAGAATCAGGTCCGCCGTGAAACTCCACAAGAGACGCAGCAGTTCCGGATATTCGTCCTTGGGCCGGGCCGCGAGCTTAAGCGGATTTTCCCTTCCAGCGCGCAGCGCCGCCAGGGAGGCGAACAACGCCTGGCGGCGCGCGGGCAATCCCGACGCCGCCAATTCCAAGGCTGCCAGTGGCGCTCCGCCGGCGAGTCCCAGCAGCAGGTTCCAGTCGCTGCGGCTGCTCCGCTCCGTGAGCCAGGCCACGGTCTGGTTCGCCGGAGGTACCGGCAGCGGCATTACCTGACAACGGCTGCGCACCGTGGCCGGTAGACGTCCCGGCGCCGCGCTCACCAAGAGGATGTAGGTGTCCACCGGCGGCTCTTCCAGGGTCTTGAGCAGGCTATTGGCAGCGGCGATGCTCATGCCTTCTGCGGGCTGAATGATCGCCAGCTTGCGCCCGCCCGCGCTGTGGCTGCGGAGCTGGAGCGCCGCGATGAGCTCGCGGATCTGCTCCACGCTGATGGCGGACTTGAGCCCGCCCTCCTCCCCGGCCTTGCCCTCTCGTTCCTCGAAGCTGACGAGGCTGAAGTCGGGGTGGGTGCCGGCGGCGAATTGTGCGCAGGACGAGCAGCTGCCGCAGGCGCGTCCCTTGGAAGGCGACTTGCACAGGGCGAGTCGCGCGAACGCGGCGGCGAAGAGCTCCTTGCCCAGTCCCGGCTGGCCGGTCAGCAACAGGCCGTGGGGCAGTTGATCGGAGGCGAGACGCGCTGCGAGACCTTCCAAGGCCGTCTGCTGCCAGGGCAACGGCACGTGATCGAGGCTTGGAGTGCGGGTCATGTCCATCGCTTCAACCGCTCGTCCAACAGCGCGCCGATCTCCGCCTGCACTGCTAAGAGCTCGCGGCCCGCGTCCACGATGCGGATGCGCCTCGGCTCGCGCCGCGCGCGGGCGAGATACACACGCCGCACGCGCTTGAAGAAGCCATCCATCTCCTGCTCGAAGCGATCCAGTTGCCCCCGGCCCCGCACCCGGGACATCCCGACTTCGGCACGCGCATCCAACAGCAGCGTGAGGTCGGGCTTCAAACCCTTCAACACCATACGCTCCAGAGCCGCGATACGCGATGCCGGGATGCCCCGGCCCCCGCCCTGATAGGCATAGCTCGCGTCCGTGAAGCGGTCGCAGACCACCCAGGTGCCGGCCGCGAGCGCGGGACGGATCAGGCGTTCCACGTGCACGGCGCGGGCTGCGAACATCAAAAGTAGCTCCGCCATGGGATCGAAGGCGCCACCGCGCACCTTGAGCAAGGTCTCACGGATCTCGTCCGCTTCCGGCGTGCCACCGGGCTCGCGCGTTTCCAGCACCGTGAGCCCTGTGGCGCGCAAGCGCCCGCATACGAACTGCATGTGCGTCGATTTACCCACCCCCTCGATGCCTTCGAGGCTGATGAGGCGTCCACGGCGGTGCCTGGCGAGGCTCATGGCTTGTCGTGCTTCAACTGGTACTTGGCCACGGCCGCGTTCTGCTCCTTCAAGGTGGCGGAGAACACGTGGGTGCCATCGCCTCGCGACACGAAATACAAGGCATTGCCCGGCGCCGGATGCACCGCCGCCTCCAGTGACGCTCGGCTCGGCAGGCAGATGGGCGTGGGCGGTAGGCCGTAGCGCGTGTAGGTGTTGTAGGGCGTGTCGGTACGCAGGTCCTTCCAGGTGATGGTGCCGTCGTAGCTCTCGCCGAGGCCGTAGATGACCGTCGGGTCCGTCTGCAGCATCATGCCCTTTTGCAGGCGCCGCACGAACACGCCGGCGATCTTGGCGCGCTCGTCGGCTTGTGCCGTCTCCTTCTCGATGAGGGAGGCCATGGTAAGCGCGTCATAGGGCGATTTGTAGGGCAGATCTTTGTCACGCTGGTTCCAGACGGCATTCAAGGCCAGTTCTTCCGCCGCATGGGCGCGGCGCAGGAAATCCACGTCGCGGGTGCCGCGCGGAAATTCGTAGGTGTTGGGCAGCATCTGCCCTTCCGGATTCGATCCCTCGAAGCCGAGGCGCTGCGTCAATTCCTGGGTGTCGAGTCCCGCGAGACCGTGCTGCAGATTGGGCTCCGCGTCCACAGCCGACAGAGCCTGCTTGAAGGTCCAGCCTTCCACCAGCGTCAAGGAGTGCATCACCACCTTACCGCTGCGCAACAAGTCCAGCAGCCCAGCCACGGTAAGTCCTGGGTCCAGGCGGTATTCCCCGGCACGCAGGCCGCCGGAAGCCTCGTGCAGGCGCGCGTAAGCGATGAGATCCCAGGCGTGGAGCAGGATGCCCTTTTGCTGGAAATCCTCGGCCACGTGACGCAGGGATTCCCCGGCGCTGATCTCCACCACTACGGGCTGGGTCCCGATGGACAGCGGCTCCCTTTCCCAGCGCCAATACATCCAGGCGCCGCCGGTGAAGGCCAAGAGCAGGAGCAGAACCGCGGGGAAAAGGGCGCGCTTCATGCGGGCATCATTCCTGCGACCAGCCCTGTGCCAAGCGTGTGAGCGGGCCTATTGGGTACGCGTGCCCGCCGATGAGCGAGACCGGCCAGACGCCGATGATGGAATTGCATACGAACACTTCCCGCTGGTCCAGGAGTTCATCGAGCGTCAAGCGGCGGATTTCGACCCTCACCCCCGCGTTCTCCGCCGCCTGCAGCAGGTGGCGGCGCATCACGCCTGCGACACCCGCCCGGCTCAAGTCCGGCGTCAAGAGCCGGCCCTCGGCCGGAGAACAAAATACATTGGTCATTGTACCTTCAATGACTGCGCCCTCCCCGTCCAGCATCAGTCCTTCCTGGAACGGGTCGTTTTCCGGCCATTCGCTTCTGGCCATCACCTGCTCCAGCCGGTTCAAATGCTTCAAACCGGCCAGAACGGGGTTGGTACCTAATCGCGTCTTGCAAACGCGCAGCGCGACGCCCGTTTCTTGCCAAGCCTGTGGATAATCGGGCCAGGCATAGCGCAGCAGGATCCGCGTCACCCGGGCTTCGCCCGGCGGGCGGTAACCGCGCCCGCCGCTGCCGCGGGTCACCATGAGTTTCAGCACCGCCCGCTTCTGCCCCGCCGCGGCGGCCGCGAGTTCCCGGCGCAGTAGTTCCTCCTCCGGTGCCGCGAAACCAAGTCGCGTGCAGCCTTCACGCAGGCGCTCCAGATGCAGGTCCAACAAGGCGAGCCGTGAGACACTCACCGGCAGGGTCTCGAACAGACCGTCACCGTAATGCAGTCCCCGGTCCGACAGCGACAGCGCTTCGCCGGGTTTACCGTCGATCCAGGTGGCGTTCAAGGGCCCACGCCCAGGGCCCGGGCCAGCCCCGTGGCCTTGGCGCGGGTCTCTTCTAATTCCCGCTCCGGCACCGAATCGGCCACGATGCCCGCGCCCGCGCGGAATTCCAGTTGCGGGCCGGTTTTCACCAGGGTCCGGATCAGGATGTTGAGGTCCATGCCGCCGTCCAGGCCGAGATAACCCATGGCGCCGGTATAGGCGCCGCGGTTCGCCTGCTCCAGTTCGGCGATGATTTGCATGCAGCGCACTTTGGGGCAGCCGGTGATGGTGCCGCCGGGGAACACCGCGCGGATCACCTGCGCGGGTGTGACGTTTTCCCGCAGGCGGCCGCAGACATTGGAGACGATGTGGTGCACATGGGTATAGGACTCCACCACCATGAGCTCGTCCACCCGCACGCTGCCCGCTTCGGCGAGGCGTCCCAGGTCGTTGCGCTCCATGTCCAGCAGCATGACGTGCTCGGCCCGTTCCTTGGGATGCGAGATGAGCTCCTGCATCAGTGCAGCATCCCGTCCGGGATCGGCGCTGCGCGGCCGGGTGCCGGCGATGGGCCGCGTCTCCACCCGCCCGCCGCGGCTGCGCACCAGGCGCTCCGGCGAGGAACTAATGACGCCCGCGTCGTCATAGAGGGCGAGGCCGGCAAAAGGCGCCGGGTTGGCGCCCCTCAGCCGCGCGTAGAGATCCGCCGCGTCGACCCCAGCCGCGAGTCCGGCGGACCAACGGCGGCTCAGGTTAGCCTGGAAGATGTCGCCTTCATATATGTAGTCCCGGGCCCGCGCCACCTGCTGCAGATAACGCGCGGGCTCCTCCTCTTCCAGGGGCGTAGCCAGCAAGGTGCCCGGTGCGGGCCTGTCGCGCGGCGAGGTCTGAAGGATCGATTGCAGTGTCCCACGCAGGGCAGATTCGCCGCCGCGCTCCCGCGCGAACCAAGCACATTGTTTTTCATGGTCGAGGATAAGGGCCGCCGGCGCACGCGCCGCGAAAGCAATCGGCAGGCCGCCGCCGCGCGTTAGGCCGAGGCCGTGCTCGATCTGCCCCGCCAGCTCGTAGCCCAGGAACAGGAACCAACCGCCCTGGAAAGACACGCGCGTATCTTGTGACACGTGATTCGCATGTTCTGCGCGCCACCAGGTGTCCAGGGCCCCGAGGAAATCGCCCCGCCCGGCCTCCGCGTGGGGCCCGGTGAGCCGTCCGTCCTGGTGCAAGACCAGCATGTCGGGATCGGGACGCACGAATAACAGATCGTAGCGCCCCTGAGCGCCGCCGCGGGCGACGCTTTGCAGCAGGAAGGGGAACAAGTCGGGGCGCGCGCGGCAGGCCTCGAGCAGGTCGTAACCGCCGTAGGGAAAAGACTCCAAGGGGAAACCGGTCATGGCCGCGCCCCGCGCGCCGGTCCGCTCAACCCAGGCGGCGGAATACCAGCGTGCCGTTGGTGCCGCCGAACCCGAAAGAGTTGGACAGCACTACGTCCATCTTAATCTTGCGCGCCGTCTTGGGCACGTAGTCGAGGTCGCATTCGGCGTCAGGGTGATCGAGGTTGATAGTGGGCGGCGCCACCTGGTCGCGGAGGGCCAGAAGGCTGAACACCGCCTCCACGCCGCCGGCCGCACCCAGCAAGTGGCCGGTCATGGACTTGGTGGAACTGACCGCGAGCTTCTTCGCGTGATCGCCAAAGGCGCGCTTGATGGCGATGGTCTCGCCCTTGTCACCCACCGGCGTGGAGGTGCCGTGGGCGTTGATGTAGTCCACCTTCTCGGCTGGGATGCCGGCATCTTGCAGCGAATTCGCCATGCACAGGCGCGCACCCTCTCCGTCTTCCGGTGGCGAGGTCATGTGGTAGGCGTCACCGCTCATGCCGAAACCGATGAGCTCGGCGTGGATCTTCGCACCGCGTTTCTTGGCGTGTTCGTACTCCTCGAGCACCAGCACGCCGGCGCCCTCGCCCAGCACGAAGCCATCCCGGTCCTTGTCCCAGGGCCGGCTCGCGAGTTCAGGCGCGTCATTGCGTTCCGAGAGAGCCCGCGCCGCGCAGAAGCCGCCAAGACCCAGCGGTGTCGTGGCCATCTCCGCGCCACCGGCCACCATCACGTCGGCATCGCCGTACTGGATGGTGCGCATGGCCAGGCCGATGTTGTGGTTGGCCGTGGTGCAGGCGGTGACCACGGCGATGTTCGGGCCCTTGAGCCCGTAGATGATGGACAGGTGCCCGGAGATCATGTTGATGATGCTGGAGGGCACGAAGAACGGCGACACGCGCTTCGGACTGTGGTGCTCGATGATCGAGGAGTGGGCCTTCTCGATATTGGTCAGGCCACCAATACCGGCGCCCACGGCCGCGCCGATACGCGCCGCGTTGGACTCGGTCACCTGCAGACCGGAGTCCTTCAGCGCCTGGATGGAAGCCGCGATGCCGTAATGCACGAACGGGTCCATCTTCTTCACGTCTTTGGGCGTGATGTACTGTGTGACGTCGAAGTTCTTGACCTCGGCGGCGATGCGCGTCGGGTAATTGGCCGCGTCGAAATGCGTCACCGGCCCCACGCCGCTTTTCCCCGCGAGGATGTTCCCCCAGGCCGCATCCACGTTGTTCCCTACCGGGGAGATGATTCCCATTCCCGTTACGACCACACGCCGCTTCGACACCGGATGAAACCTCTTGTGGGTGATGCTTGAGAGTATACGGGATGCCCCAACCCGCTTCAGGAACCCCGGGAACCAGCGCCGGGCGCGGACTTGGGCGCCCGGTGCACTAAAAGCAAAGGCCGCTGCCACCTCGCGATGACAACGGCGCTTGCGTGCCGGAACGCCGTTGCTCAGGCGTTGGGCAGGTGTTCCTTGATGTAGGCGATCGCCTGGCCGACGTTGGTGATTTTCTCCGCCTCTTCGTCGGGGATTTCGCACTCGAACTCTTCCTCGAGCGCCATGACCAGTTCCACAGTATCCAGCGAGTCAGCACCCAAATCGTCCACGAAAGAGGCCTGCGGGGTGACCTGGTCTTCCTTCACTCCCAGCTGTTCGACGACGATCTTCTTGACGCGTTCTTCAATGCTGCTCATGACGTTTGGGACCTCCCAGTGTGACAAAACAGTTCGGTTTTCGGCATGGCCGGCCAAACTGGGGGCGGTATTGTAGAGAAAAGCCCCAGGCGGCGCTACTTGCGGTTAGACCCCGTATAAATGTAGG
>Ga0126373_10005107_pt1 | contig 10150 bp, 8 predicted proteins | sample PanSoiMetPlot_11_FD_92545 | JGI IMG/M metagenome (GOLD analysis project Ga0126373, IMG submission 92545) | Tropical forest soil microbial communities from Panama - MetaG Plot_11 | ecosystem: Environmental > Terrestrial > Soil > Tropical forest > Bulk soil | place: Panama | collected 2016-02-17 | reverse complement strand
CTGTTCCTTGCTTAAGTGGGGATTGGGCATGCGCAGCTTTTCCAGGTCAGGCTTGATCTTGCCCTTATCCCAAATGTCGGGTTCGGCCAGCTTGTGCTCGAAAAAGCCTTTGTGGCTGTACCAGGGAGCCCTTGCGGGACCTTCCGGCAAACGTGCCACGTCGTCCGGATTGGTAATTGGTTCGTTGCCACCGCGTTGCGCTGTTTCCGTGAGCAATGCGAAATCCAGCCGCTCGAGCGGCTTGCCACCCTCCACCGTCAGCTCGGTCCCGATGCGGCCTTCGTCCTCCAGGCCCGAAATTTCATGGCAACCTGCGCAGCCAAAGTTGCGAATCCACTTTTTGCCCTCTTCCTTGAGTGTGGAATCATCCATGAACGGCGCGGCGGGATACGCGGACGGTTCCTGCTCCTTGAGCGTGACAAGATAGGACGCGATGTCTTCGGCATCTTGCGAGGACAGCCGCAAACCAGGCATCACCGTCATGTTCTGCACTTGGAGCTCGTGTCCGTCATTCGGACACCGACTGTGTTCCAGGTCAAAGGCGAAAGGCAGGCCCTTTCTTGCGTAGTCCTCGGGGCCAATATCTCTTTTTTCGAAGAGACAGTAGGGGCGTGTGCGCTCGCGCGCGTTATGGACCCAGCGCACGAGATAGTCGTAGTTATCTTTTTCGCCGACGCGAGTAAGATTGGCGGCGAACGTTCCGCCCTGCATCTGCTCGCCTTCACCAATGGAGTGGCAGGCCAAACAGCCGCGGGTTTCAAACAGCTCCTTTCCGCGTGGCGCGTTGCCTGGCTCGTGCCTGGGCAGAGGACCCGTCAGACCCGATTGCCACAAATAAGCCGAAATTGCCTTGATCTGTTCGTCGCTGAGGCGGAAGTCCGGCATCTTAGTTGTCGGGCGGAAGGCGCTGGGCTTTTTTAGCCACACGGGAATCCAGTTCTTGTTTAGCTTGAGGCGAACATCTTTCAGGTTAGGGCCTACCTTCTTCATATCCTGCAACAGGCTCTTGGTCGTGCGGTCCAGCTGAACGATGCGCAGCTCCAGCTTGCTGTTCGCTACCCGAAGAGAGATGGCGTGATCGTTCAGACGATTGGCTTCCTCGTTGGTCGCCGCAGTGTCAGCCTGCTTCATCAAGTAAGCGGCCTGCTTGGAGTTGTCTTTCATCTCCTGGTCAAGCTGTTTGATCTCTTGGGCGGTCAATAGCAGGTCTTCCGGCTCCTTGTCGAAGCCCTCATAGCGGTGACATCCGACGCAGCCGCGCTGGCGGAACAGGTCCTTGCCCTCGCTGAGCGTCCATCCGACATCGTTGACCACCAACAGCATGTCGGCCGCATGGCAGATCTGGCAGCCGGCCTCAGTATTTTCTTTGGGAAGCAGCGGCCACAGCCAATGCTCATACGTGCCATGCGCCTTTTCAACACTGGTTGTCGCGCGGCCATTGCCTTGATGGCAAGGCGAACAGCCAAATTTGTCCGGGTCGTGAATTTTCAGGAGATCGGGCTCCGGATGGCTGGTGAACGCCCGCGCGTATTCGTCCGGCATTTTTCCCTTGGCCGACATGATGGCGGGAGTGAGTCTTACCGGCTCGCGGATTCCCATGTGGCAGGACTCGCAGCGGTCCACGATGTTTGCCTCGGCCACGTTGATCTGTACGATTTTGGGATCCCAGGCTTCCGCTTTGTTCTGGAGCCCGCGAATCTGTTCCGGCGTCAGATCCACCATGTGTTCGGAGAGGTAGGCGTCCAGCTTTTCCTTTTGCTCGTTGAGCGGCTTGAGCATTTCACCCAGTTCGGCGCTGAGCCGGGTGCGCTCGTCTTTCAGTTCGTTGTAGGCCTCCTCGAGGTGGCCGTAGTCGTATGTCTGCGTGCTGCCGTCGGGAAACTCGATTGTTGTGACTTCATGTTTGTACTGGCTGAGTTGTTTTTGCTTACGTTGCCTTGCGGAGGCACTTGTTTCGGTTTCGATGCTGTAGGTCAAAGCAGTGACGTAGGCGCGCCGGTCAGTGAAGACGCTTTGCACCGCCAGAATCCGCGCACTCAAGTCGCGCAGCCTTTCGTTGATCTCGCGAACGCGAGGAGAAGCGTCCCGCATCGCGGAGTCATACGCCGTTTTCACCGTCTGATACTGCGGGCTTTTCTCAATGTCCTCCTGCGAAGCGCTTGATTTGGAGCCGGCGCCGTTCAGAAATGCCAGATAGCGGTTTTTCCACTCGTGCTGGAAGGATTTCCAGGGCCGCTGCGCGAAGTCTTCATCCCACAAGGCCCAGAACAGTGTGCCCATTAACACCAGCACCACCACCACATAATGCGGCGCGAGTGATTTGCTGACGATTGGATCGTTGTCAGGGACGGGCTTTTCGGCCACCGGCTCCTCCTTTGCCCTCCTAAATGTTGAACCAGGGAGTAACCCACACATATTTGACATGCAGCGTATGCCGCAGCAGGATTTTGATCGGCAAGCCGAACATGGTCAGCAGGAAAAACATCATGAGCGCGTACTGCAGCAGGCTCTTGCGCCGGTAATTCTTGGCGTTGAAGCGGCGATATAATGCGTGCACGCCGAGCCCAGCCGCGAGGTAGTAGCCGCCGACTACTACCGCTCCAAAAACACCTTTGGCCGTGTTGGAGGTAATGCCGAATAGATCCGGCAGATCGCGGTTCACTTCATAAATCAGCCGGTTGTGGTCCCAGGTTTGGCCGGGCCAGAACCATTGCCAGCCGGGCCCACGAATGAAGGTGCCGATGAAAATCATCGAGACCCACAAGACGACAAAACCGAATAGAAATGTTGCGATGGCAAACTGGCGCTGGTTCCAGGTGTAGTAGCCGCAACCGAGAGGGTTGGTGTCTATGTAGGGAATCACCATCAGGCCAAAGATGATCAGCGTAGGCATGACCACGCCGGCAATCCACGGGTCAAAGTAGACCAGCATCTCCTGCAAACCGAGAAAATACCAAGGCGCCTTCGCGGGATTCATGGTCAGGTTGGGATTCGCCGGTTCTTCCAGTGGCGCATTCAATGTAATCGACCACACCATAAGAATGATGGTGACGATGATCGCCGCCAGAAATTCCATGCGCAGGAGGAACGGCCAGACATGAACTTCTTTCTGCCAGCCTGGCCGGAAGGGCCAAGTCTTTCGGTGATGAGTCTTGGCCAGGGCTGGATCGCGTTCCAGCTGCGCGATCAGCAAATCGTTTGCTCGCGCCTGTCTCCACGCTAGGAAAAGGTAGAAAGCAAGCAGAGGAATCAACGCGACGATAGGCACGTTATCCGGCGCAGAGATGATCTGCCACAATTGCTTCCAATCCATGGCTAGTGCTGCGCCTCCTTGATCTCGGATTCCATAACCACCTGCGCCGGCCCGGAGATGCCGCCGTCCTTTCGCACGCGCCAGAAATGGACAATCATGAGAACCGACGCAATGATGGGAATGCCGATGCAATGCCAGATGTATGACCGCAGCAAGGCATTGGCGTCGACTATCGAGCCGCCCAGCAGGCCAAAGCGAACGTCATTGTAAGGAGTCATGCCGAACTGCGCGCCGAACGGCCCTTCGTGGCCGAGCAGTGGCGTGGCCCGCGCCATGTTGGTGCCCACGGTCACGGCCCAGAAGCCTAGTTGGTCATCCGGCAGCAGATATCCCGTAAAGGAAAGCAATAGAGTCATCACCAGCAAAATCACCCCAACTGTCCAGTTGAACTCTCGGGGCTTCTTGTAAGAGCCGGTGAGAAAGACCCGCAGCATATGCAGCTCGACCGCTATGACCATCAGATGCGCGGCCCATCGGTGCATGTTGCGAAGCAACTTGCCAAAGGGCACGTCGTGCTCCAGATAGAGAACATCGCGGAATGCCTGCACCTTGCTCGGGTGGTAGTAGAACATCAGCAGAACGCCGGTGAACGTGAGGACGATGAACAAATAGAAGGTGATACCGCCCATTCCCCAGGTATAGCTGTAACGCACGGCGTCGCGGTTGATTTTAGCAGGATGGAGATGTAGGAAGACGTTCGACAGGACGCCCAACGCCCGATTGCGCGGCGTGTCGTCGTGTTTGTGGCGAAAGATCGAAGTGTAGACTTGGGTCTTGGTTGGCTTCTTAAACGTTTCTATTTGTTCTTTCGCTTTGGCGGGCAAATCGCTCTTGAGGGACTCAAGATCTTCTTTGAGGCCTGACTTCAGCCGGTCCAACAGGCCAACGGATTTGCCGTTTGAGTTTTTCTCCTCGGGCATTGTTCGATCTCCCCTTTACGCGTCGTTTTGGATCTCTTGCTCTCCTTTTCGTTTGGCGATTCCGACGACAGCTACACCTGCAAATACGCTCCCGGGTCGTTGAAATGACTCGTTTGTCCTTTAGGCCATTGGTAGAGTCGGGACACGTCGACGACGATCTGGCCGTCGGGAGCCAGCGACACATGAGCCCGGTCCATGGGCCTCGGAGCGGGACCTTCGAAATTAACTCCTTCGTTGTCGTAGCCGCTGCCGTGGCAGGGACACTTGAACTTGTTCTCGCTGGCCTTCCAGTCGGGAGTACAGCCGAGGTGAGTGCAACGTGCATAGATCACGAAAAGGCGGTCGGGAGTGCGGTCTACCCAGATCCGGTATTTCTGCTGCCACTTCGTCTCGACACCTAAGGCATAGTCCGATGGATAACCAATCTTGAAAACGGTAGGCGGCTCGAAGAGCGTTCGCGGTAGGAAGAAACGGAGAAAGGCTATGAACCACGCAGCAAGGAAGGCGGCGACGCAACTCCACACCAGACGCCGCCGCCGCTCATTGGCTTTGTTGTCTTCTGGTCCCGCCGACGCGATGCCTGCGGCGGCCACGGCTTTGGAGGTACCCACGGCGGGCGTCCCGACATAGCTGGCAGGATCGTGGCCAATGGAAGCCGGCGCATTTGCCGGTTCGCGGCTTGGCTTAACCGATTCGCTCTCTTGGGCCGCCATGCGATGCCTCCTGGATGACGGGTTCCTGAATTCAATTAGCGGTTATCAAAGGCACCGCTAACTTCCTCCCTGGTTATGGGTCCCGAGTCTAGATTTCAAGCGCCGGTTCGTCGTTTCAAGTGCTCGCAGAAAGACGCGTGTTGTGAAATTCCCAACATCGAGTCGCGAAAAGATTTTGCAACACCGAGCGGAAAGCAAAATAGCGACGCGGCGACTGCGAGCGTCTGTGGCCCATAGGGTTGGAGAAATTTCCTACAAAATCGCGAGGTCCTTACCATTCCGCGGGACCCTCGAAAAACATGGTGGATGTTACTCAAATTGAAAAAAATCGTCAATGCAGCTTTGGCCGCTAGAATAGCCTGGTCACATCCCGTTCCCCTGGCGGAGCGAAAGTGCTTGAGCGAGAAAGCGGCGGCGGAGATGAGCATTCCGCTGACGGACGTCCGGCTGATGGGAATCGCTGCGCTATGCATCCGGGCCCTTATTTCGATTTGATCCGTGAAATGAAAGAGGCCTACAACCACCGTGTGCGCCAGATGGAGAGCGCCAAACAACGAGGCGTGAACCCCACCGCGCGACTGTTTGCTCGCACTCTGCGCACCGTGCGCAAGGCTACGCCGCTATGACCAGCACAGCCCTTCCGGCCTGCGCGAGCTGTCGCGGGCGCGCCACCGGCAGCCGCCCAAGACTCCGCCGCAGCGCAAGGCACAGCCGAAGCTCTGCCAGCGAACAGGAGCGGCGCGGGAGGAACCAAATGTGCAACAACGCTCTTGCGCTCACTGAGTTGTATGATAGACTCGCGGCGATTTGGAGTTCCTTTCCCGACCGCCTCGTCGTCGCCCAGGAGCCGCTGTTTCCGAGGCTACATTTTAAAAGGCGGAGAGCTCTGAGTCCGGAGGTCTCCGTAGATGGGCCTCATTCTTCTTATCGTTCTCTGGTTGATCACCTTCGCCAGCACGTACTTCTTCATCGCCAAGACGTGGTGGCTGCCGCCGGGCGCCTCCGCCTCGGCAAACGTCATCGACCATCATTTTGCGGTTACATACATACTCATGGGCATCGTCTTCGTAGCGGCGCAATTGATTCTAGGATTCTTTGCCTGGAAGTATCGGGATCGCGGCTCCCGCGAGGCTGCGCGTTATATGCACGGAAACAACGCGCTAGAGATTGGCTGGACCATTCTGACTGCGATCCTATTCATTGGCTTGAATCTGATGAGCAGCTCCATCTGGGCTTCCGAGCGTTTCCGGGCTGCGCAGCCTGGTGCCCTACAAGTGGAAGTCACTGGGATGCAGTTTGCCTGGTACTTTCGCTATACGGGGCTCGACGGCAAATTCGGTCCAACCAAACCGGAATTGATTGATCCCTCCGCGGGCGGCGAGAGTGCGATTGGTCTGGACACGTCTGATCCGGCATCCAAAGACGATGTCGTGACAGGAACGATGTACCTTCCGGTAAACCGCGAAGTCGAAGTGATTCTGAAGGCTCACGACGTAATCCACAGTTTCTTTGTGCCCGCTATGCGCTTCAAGCAGGACGCTGTCCCGGGCCTCGCCATCCACATGCATTTCACGCCGATCGCAACGGGGGACTACGAGATTGCCTGCGCGGAACTCTGCGGCATGGGCCATTACAAGATGCACGGGATGCTGAAGGTGGTCAGTCCGGAAGAATTCGACAAATGGCTGGCGGCACGGGAGGCGGAGAAACAATAACATGGCTACCGGGGATTTCGTTGCCCACAGCGCTCACGCTCATGCGGCACCGCAAAGTTTTATTCGCAAGTGGGTCTTTAGCCTCGATCACAAGGTGATCGGCCTTCAATACTACTTTCTGGCTCTAACCGCGGTGTTCGTTGGCATGTTTCTTTCGCTGCTGATGCGCATTCACTTGATCTGGCCCAACGTGTCTCTGCCGCTGTTCGGGGAGATGAAGCCCGAAACTTACCTCAGCCTTTTGACAATGCACGGCACCATCATGGTGTTCTTCGTGCTGACCACGGCGCCTCAAGGAGGCTTCGGGAATTATTTCTTGCCGATTCAAATCGGCGCCGCCGACATGGCGTTTCCCGTGCTGAACATGCTGTCATTCTGGATTACATTCGTGGCTTTCATGGTGCTGCTGGCAGCTTTTGTTGTTACCGGTGGCCCGCCCTTGCATGGTTGGACCGGATATGCACCGTTGAGCGCCCTGCCCTCCGCCGGGCCGGGGCAGGGTCCGGGCGCAGATCTGTGGATTACCAGCATTGCCCTTTTTTGCATCGGCGCCTTGCTGAGCGCGCTGAACTTCATCACCACTACGCTCGATATGCGCGTCAAAGGCATGTCCATGATGCGCATGCCGCTGACGTGCTGGGCCTGGTTTATCACCGCAATATTGGGATTGCTCGCGTTTGGCGTGCTTTTTGCCGCAGGTATCCTGCTGCTTCTAGACCGCAACGTAGGCACCAGCTTTTTTGTTCCGCTAGTTATCGTCAATGGGCAAATCACCGCTCATCGGGGCGGTTCTCCGCTTTTGTGGCAACACCTGTTCTGGTTCTTTGGCCATCCGGAAGTGTACATCGCAATTTTGCCGGCCATGGGTTTATGCTCGCAGTTGGTTTCGGTCTTCTCTCGCAAGCCGATCTTTGGCTACAAAGCGATGGTGTACGCGATGCTTTCAATCGGGATACTCGGCTTTATGGTTTGGGGACATCACATGTTTATGAGCGGCATAAGTCCGTACACGGCTTTTGCCATGTCGGTGATGACCATGGCCATCGGCGTGCCGTCCGCAATCAAAACCTTTAACTGGCTGGGTACGCTATGGCACGGGAAGATCCGCTTTACGCCGCCAATGTTGTTTGCGATCGGCTTTGTTTCTCTGTTTGTGTCGGGAGGGATCAGCGGGCCCTTCTTAGCCCAACCGGTGTTGGACATTTATCTGCACGAGAGCTATTTCGTGATCGCCCACTTCCATCTAATCATGGGCGTGGCGTCGATCTTCGGCATCTTCGCCGCAACCTACTACTGGTTCCCGAAGATGTTTGGAAGGATGATGAACGAAAGCCTGGCCCGTTGGCATTTCTGGTTTACTTTCATCGGCACCTATACCATCTTCATGCCTATGCATTATTACGGAATGGCTGCGGGCCTACGCCGCTACTCCCAGTCGACTGAAGTTGCTTACATTCATAATCTGCTTCCGCTGCAGAAATTCATTACTTACGCTGCGTTTGTCACCATCGCTGGGCAGTTCATTTTCCTCTTCAATCTTTTTTGGAGCATGAGGCACGGAGAACGGGCCAGCGACAATCCCTGGGAAGCGACGACGCTGGAGTGGACGACCACAACGCCGCCTCCGCATGACAATTTTGCCGGGCACACTCCCGTGGTATACCACGGCCCGTACGAATACAGCGTGCCTGGTGCGCCACGCGATTACGTGATGCAAACGGACCCCGCCAAAATAGCGACCGTAGCTTAGATAGCGATGAGAAGCCTTTTTTTAATCGTTGCGATCGGAGAGCCCCGAGGCGATACAGGCATTCTCCCGCCTCGCCTGGGGGGCGGGGATGGCGACGGCCGTGACGATTACGATTCGTCGCCGAATTTCGAGAAGCGCTTGCGACGTGCCCGCTTGGGACTGCTGATCGGTCTTACGGGCATTCTGATGATCTTTGTCTCGTTTACCAGCGCCTACATTGTCCGCCAGGGCCTCCCGACCTTCGATCCGCGCACGAACACGATGGTTCGCGATTGGCTCCCAGTGCGATTGCCCGGAATCTTGCTACTGAATACCCTCGTGTTGCTGATCAGTAGTGTGACCATGGAGCTAGCTCGTCGAGCGGCGCGGGCGCAGGTCAGCTCGATTCCCGGCGTTTCCGTTGGCGGCGAAATGAGAATCTTCTGGTTGCTGCTCACTCTATTGCTTGGTCTCGGTTTTCTACGAGGGCAGTGGCTAGCCTGGCTTCAACTGACTGCGAGCGGTTTCCATGTGGCCGCGAGTCCCAGTAGTTCGTTTGTTTACCTGCTGACCGGGATGCATGGCGCACATCTGGCCGGTGCTATCCTGGCGCTGCTCGTCGCGGCAGGAGCAACTGTCTTGCGCAAACCGGCGGAATCACGCGCCGTTGTCGTGGATGTCACCGGCTGGTATTGGCACTCGATGGCGCTGCTCTGGGTTTATATCCTGTGCCTGCTGAAGTTCGTAAGGTGAGCCAGCTGCCGGGACCTGGCACTCAGATAGAAGGAGACCGAACGTATGGCTGAAGCGACTCTGCCGCACGAGATGCCATCGCTTTACGAACCGTCCTTATTTGGAACCTATTCCAAGAAGATCGGAATGTGGCTGTTTCTTCTTTCGGACTCCCTGACCTTTGGCGCCCTGCTCTATTCCTACAGCTACGGTCGCATTTCGACGCCGAACTGGCCCACTCCCTTCCATTCCGAAAGCATCGTGAACGCGACGATCATGACGGCTTTTCTGCTCACCAGTTCGCTGACCATGGTGCTCGCGGTGCGAGCGGCGGTCCACAAAGATGCAGGGGCCCAGCGGCTGTGGTTGCTTGCCACCATGGCCTGCGGCATAGCCTTCGTCATCCTTCATGGGCGGGAGTGGAGCAAGTTGATCGAAGACGGGCTGACGCTGTCGGTGTTTCCCAAACTGCCTGGGCACGCAGCAGCCGGAGAGCTTGCCAATGTAGCCCATACCGTGCCGCAATTCCCCGGGACTTTCTTCGGTCTGACGGGAATGCACATGCTGCACGTGACCTTGGGAGTGGTCTACCTTGGCGTTGTCGCCTTGCGGCGAAAGTTTATCCCCCTCCTCCTCGTGTTCTGGCTTGCCGCTTGGCTGGGCACACCGTCCTACAGTCCTTTCCATTACGCCGCGCATATTCTCCTTGTGGCGGCAGCAGTTTGTTCGTTCATTCTGTGGCTGAAACCGAAGGTTTACGATTCGTCCGATGTGGAGGTTGCGGGATTGTACTGGCACTTTGTAGATCTGGTGTGGATGTTCATCTTTCCGCTGGTCTATTTGATGTCAGCTAGGATTTTTTAGGAACCATCAAGACCGGCTTACTTTGTGCTTACAAACCTTGAGGTGAAATATGGAAGCTCTTCAGCAAGCCATCGCGGAACGCGTCGCGGAACAACACCGCCATCACGGCAAGTCGCAGTTTTTCTGGGTTTGGGGAGTGCTGCTGCTGTTGACCGCCGTCGAGG
>Ga0126373_10005106_pt1 | contig 10150 bp, 10 predicted proteins | sample PanSoiMetPlot_11_FD_92545 | JGI IMG/M metagenome (GOLD analysis project Ga0126373, IMG submission 92545) | Tropical forest soil microbial communities from Panama - MetaG Plot_11 | ecosystem: Environmental > Terrestrial > Soil > Tropical forest > Bulk soil | place: Panama | collected 2016-02-17 | reverse complement strand
TCCGGCCAAGAAGTTTTTTAATTCTAGCCAGCAGGGCGATACAATCGTCGCAAATCATTCAACGCCGATTGAGGATCTCTACGTCATCTACGCCGGTAAGAACGTTGATACGGATAAGCCGATCATCAAGGTCTTCATAAATCCTTTGGTGATGTGGATATGGGCAGGAGTTTGGGTTCTGATTTTTGGCACGGTTGTGGCGATGATTCCGCCAATTTCGGCCTCTGCCGTGCCTTCGACACAGCATGTGCGGCCAACCACCGTCGCACTTCCCGTCAATTCTGAACCGGTCGAGGCAGGTGACTGATGAAGTGGTTCCGCCGATTGAGCACTTCTCTTCTCACCATTGTTCTGTCGGTCGCTCTGCTCGGAGCCAGTGGCGATCGTACGCGATTCACCGATCTCGGACATCGAATGATGTGCGTCTGCGGTTGCAATCAAATCCTGCTCGAGTGCAACCACGTGGGCTGTACCTATTCGGATCGTATGCGCGAGCAACTCGCGGCTGCCACTCAGCGGGAGAGTAGCGATGAAAACATTCTCCAGGCGTTCGTGAAAGAGTATGGAACGACTGTATTGGCTGCTCCCACTATGCGCGGCTTCGACAAGGTCGCATGGATCATGCCGTTTACCGTGTTTCTAGCTGCTTCGCTCATGGCCGTGATCCTGATTCGCAACTGGAGGGCGCGTCCACCTACGCAGGCAGTGCATCACTCGACTCCGGCGCTGGATCGCTACCGCGAGCAGGCACGCAGGGAGACATCGCTTTGATCGTCGCAATCTGTATCTTGTTTGCCGCTGCATTGCTGGTTTATGTTTTTGCTCCTGGTGTCTCTTTCGAGCGTGCAACAGATAAGCCGCGACTTGTGTATTTGGACGAGCGCAAGCAGGTGATTTACGAAAATCTTCGTGACTTGAACTTCGACTTTAAAGCAGGCAAGTATCCGGCCGAGGACTACGAATCGCTGAGAAATTCTTTGGAAGCCGAAGCTGCGGAAGTATTAGCAGAGATCAACGCGCTACAAGAGACTGCTCAAGCGGTCTAGTGATGTTGAAACGGCGCCAGGCGGGTGCGGACCTGTCTCAAGTAATCTTAATAGGCTAATTGTGATTGAATGATTCATTTCACTGCAAGCTCACCTTTTCCTCGATGCAGAATTATCCGCCTCTATGCGATCGTCTTCCTGTTAATTGCGTCATCCTTTGCCGTCAACATCACGGGAAGCGTTACCAACAAGACCGTGGACAAGCCCTCGGCTGGCGACGATGTTGTACTGCTCAAGCTCAGCGAGGGTATGCAGGAAGCCGCGCGGGCTAAGACTGACGCTCAGGGCAAGTTCGCCCTGCCGGTTCCCGATGATGGTGGACAGCATCTCGTTCGCGTCACACATCAGGGGGTGAATTACTTCAGGCCCGCTCCTGCCGGCACCACCACCGTACAAGTCGATGTATACGACGCAGGGAAGCAGGTCGAGGGCGTCACAGGTCGAGCGGACATCCTGCGGGTGCAGGCCGACAACGGGCAAATGACGGTCACTGAACTGTTTGTTCTGCAAAACAATTCCAAGCCGCCACGCACTCAAATGGGCGAGCGCAGCTTCGAACTCGCGCTGCCCGAAGGTGCAGTCGTCGATGCTTCATTGGCGGCCGGGCCTGGCGGTATGCCAGTGAACTCAGCTCCCGTACCCACTGGAGAAAAGAACCGTTACGCATTCGTCTTTCCGATTCGCCCGGGCGAAACGAAGTTCCAGCTTAGTTATCACGTTCCCTATTCTGGAAGCTTCTCCTTTAAGCCTGAGGTCTTCACGCCAATGGAAGACGTAGTAGTCATGCTCCCGAAGAGCATGCAGTTCAGTGGCGGCAGCCCCGACTTTGCCAGCGGGGGCGAAGAGAAGGGCATGAACATCTTTGTCGCGCACAACGTTCCCGTGCGTAAGCCGCTTGCTTTTTCGGTTTCAGGAACCGGCGAGATTCCGCGCGATGCACAGGACAAGGAGGGTGGAGATAGTCAGGCAGCAAGCAGTGGAGGTGCTCCGGACAACCGACCCGGTGGCGGCCTCGGACGCCCGGAGGAAACACCTGATCCCCTGCATGCCTACCGCTGGTGGATTATCGGTGGACTAGGCGCAGTACTTGTCGTCGGAGCCATCGTCGTAATGAACCAGAGGCCAAGAACGGAACACTCTGTCCCGACGGCTGCATCTGTGCCTTTGGTTAGGAGCGTTGCCCCGGCCCCAGCGCACAGTTCCCTGCTGGAGGCGATGAAAGAAGAGTTGTTCCAACTTGAAACTGAACGACTTCAGGGAAAGATATCGGATTCAGACTATCAGCAAGCCAAAGCAGCGCTCGATCTAACCATCAAACGCGCGATTACTCGATCCAAAGCTTAGTTCTCATCGCGCACAGCATGTAGAGACGTCCGCCGCGGCGGACTGCGTCTCTACCGCACTATGGATTCTTCGCGAATGCCGCGCAATTCGCGTCGGAAGGCTGATTCGGCAACGTTGGCGGCGTTGCCCAGGAGGCCTTGGTGAAATCGAAGAAGTCGAGGTCCGGCTGTGCAGCGTCGCGCTTGGTCAAATTCGGCAAGTTGAAGCGCTGCTCGATGAATTTCAGAATCGAAGTCGTGTCCGAGGGTTGATGCGAAACAAAATGGGCCTTGGTATACGGCGAAACGACCATCAGTGGAAGGCGGAACCCGGTTCTAGTGAAGTCTCCGGCCGGATCTTTCGGCAGCAGATCCTTCGGCGCGATACCATCCGGTTGTACAGCCGTCATTGGCTGCACGTGGTCATAAAAGCCTCCGCCCTCGTCGTATGTCAGGAAAAATACGGAGTCTTTCCAAATCGGACTTCCCATGAAGGCTTGGATCAACTTCATATCGTAGACCGCGCCAAGCTGCACGGGATTGCCCGGATGTTCATCACGGCCGCTTTCAAAGCCCGGCTCAATTAATGCAACGGAAGGAAAGCTTCCACTGTTGAGATCCGTAAAGTAGTCAGTTTGTCCGGACGCACACGGCGTGCTCGCGTTCGTGCAGTCCACTGGAGCGAGATGCTTGGCGTCGGCGTGTTGCGCACCCCACACGAAGTTCGTTAGCGTGGTCAGGGGTGTTCTCGACGAACTCACGTCGGAGTAGTACACCTTCCACGACACGCCCGCATTGTCGAGAAGCTGAAAGATATTCTTCACGTCCAATTGCGGCGGCTGGTGAGCATATCCAGCGCTCGTTGCCGCGAGTTCCGCGAACCGATTCGGCGGCGAATTCGACGGAATCGGTGAAAAGAAATGATCCGATGTGGCGAACTGTGATGCCAGGAAGTAATAGAACGGGAGAATGCTCTCGTCGTAGTACCCCATGTTCCGTTCGCCGCGGACATCGAAGTAGTGGTGATGATCGTTCTGGGAATTCGCAAACTGCGAGAATCCGGCAGTGATGTGGACAAACCCATTTCCGAGCCAAGTGTTCGATGCAGGATCGTCCCGATTAAAAGCTCCGTGGCTCTCAAGCCAATCAGGGCTAAAATCCTCCACGCATTGGTCATTCAGCTTGAACGACTGCACATTCGCGGAGCTTCCAAGGCTAACGTGTCCTTGATTGTTGTGTGTGATTGTGACCGTGGGTTCACCCGCAACCGAAGATCCGACCGTTAGCGTGAGCGAAGTAGTCAGGCCGCTGCTCGAGCTGAAGTTGTAAGTGACGGATCCCGGAGTGCTCGGCGCGGTTACCGTGGCGCTGGCGTTCGGCCCATACGGTTGTGTATGCAATGCATCTGGGGCTGGCGTAATCGTAACACTCGATCCATCAGTCATTGCCCAAGTCAGCAGAGATGTCCCACCCGGCGCAACTTTCATCGGATTCGCGCCAACAACGATGCCAGATCCACTGTCTGGAGTAGTTCCTACAACGACTGACGCTTGCGCGGTCAATCCAGTCGACGACGTTGCGGTCGCCGTGTAAAGCGTCGCAGTTGCAGGAGTGACTTTCATGCTCCCGCTTGTGGCACCAGCTGAAGCTCCATTAATGCTGACGGAAACGGCGTTTGTGCTGTTCCAGCTCAACGGAGCATCGGCATCGGCGGGGTTTGTCGGCACTGAGGTCAGCGCATCCAGTGTGTCGACATCGTTCGCGCCGCCCCAGCCATTCGCCTTGCGATAACTATTCAAATGGGCGAAGTAGTGATCAAACGAGCGGTTCTCTTGAAACATGAAAACGATGTGATTCAGCGCTGTTATATTCCCAGGAGATCCGCTACCCGTAGTTCCCGTTCCGGGATTCGAAGGCGCAGTGGTGCCAGAACCAGAACCGCCGAGGCCCCTGCAGCCAGACATGAGCAGAATGGAAGTCGCCGCCAGTAAAAGACGAAGTGACCACGCAAACTTGGAGCGTTTGAGCAAGAGCTACTCCCTTATCGATTTTGGAAGCAGCAGCTCTCTGGCAGGTTGCCGATCAGGGAGTGTACCTGCCGAGGTATGTCGCCGATCGCGACTTGACGGCAACCTTCAACGCGATTTTCGCATCTGCAGAGGCCGTATTCCGCAGCCGGAGCGGCTCTCAGCCCATGCGCACGCGGTCACGACGGCGCCGGTCTGAGTGCGCCAGCTCGACAATCTCGGCGACCATGTCGGTATACGATCTGCCCGATTTCTTGGCAGCCATGAAGAATTCAGAGTTGCTGGAGAGCCATGGGTTCGGATTTGCCTCGATCACATACACTTCTCCCTTGGGGGTAAGACGCATATCGATGCGGCCGTAATCGCGAAGCTGCAGCGTGCGATAGGCAGCCAATGCGGTCTTCGATAGGCGTTCTGTAGCTTCTTCGTCGAGGTCTTCCGCCGGGGCAGATTTGGTTACCTTATACGCCTCGGTGTCTTTTTCCCATTTCACTTCGGTCCCGGCGACCTTTGCCATTCCCTCAGGCAGCTTGGAGAGATCTAACTCGATCAAAGGAAGCGCCTCCGCATGATCGTTGCCGATCACTGCCGCGTAGATTTCGCGGCCTTCGATATATTCCTCGATCAGCGCCGGCGAGTCGAACTCTTCCTGGATGTAGTGAATCCGCTCCATGAGTTCCTTTACGGAATTCACGACCGAGTTCTGATCAATTCCGATGGAGCCGTCTTCCGATGTCGGCTTCACGATCAGAGGAAACTTCACATCTTCGGCATGATCAAGCAGCCCGCGATAGCAAGTGGCAAAGTATGGACTCTGAACGTCGTGGAACTTGAAAAGTTTCTTTGCCAGCGACTTGTCTTGCGCCAGATAGAGAGCTTGCGGACCTGCTCCCGTGTACATGCGTCCCAGCAGATCGAGGTACGCGGCGACATGCATCTCCTTAGTATCGTCACCGGCGTATGACTCGGTGAGATTGAAGAACAAGTCGGCGTCGCTTTTACCGAGGGCAGACAGTGTCTTGTCGGTGCCATCAAGCACTAGGTAACTGGGCTCGTGGCCTAGTTTTTCCAGTGCTTCGAAGATCTCCTCGCGGTCGTGCTTCTCACGACGGCGGCGGGTACGCTTGCGCGACTTCCGCTTCGGCTTCGGCTCTGGCTGGGCCTCGACTTCCTCCTCACCCCAAGTGTCGTACAGGATCGCTATTTTGAGTTTTTCAGCCATATCAGAATTGGTTTTGCGGCAGACAGTTCATGGAATTCCGTCCTCACCTTGCGGCTTGCTGTCCGCTCCAACCGTGTCCCTGTAATTTTCTGCTCCCCTCGGATTGCTGTTTGCTGTCGCCGGTACTCTGTCGGTTATCCTGCGTCCCATATTCCCTTTTTGATTCTTCTTTTCCGCAGTGGGGACAAACCTTCCACGGGCCACATAATTCATCGCCAAAGCCGTCGCGTAAACTGTGACTTCAGTTAAATACTCCTTCTCGCGCTGCGTTTCTGCCTTCAATTGCAGTTCTGCAACTCGATTTTCAATCGATTCCACCAGCTTTTTCACCAGTGGACGCTGTACGCCGGTCCAGTATGTGAGTTTCTGCACCAGCGATTGACGATTCTCACGCAGCAAATCTGCGGCAGCCCGCACACCCTTACGCTTCCGCGGAGAGACGTTGAAGATGTCTTCCAAGTCCGTATCGAGCGCCAAGTCTTCTGGCGATGGCTGCTCAGTCATCGCCCTCTCGTAGAACTCGGCGACTGTGGTCTCCATCTCCTCTACTGTAATGTCAGTATCGCCATGCGTGCGCACCGGATCGAGGTTGCCAACCCGCCGTACCACACGATCTACGTAGCGTAGCTTCTGCATCGCGGGCCACGTCTTATAGCGTTCGCGCCATCGCGATCGCGGGGTGAGCCACACTGCAAAGGTTTCGGCAAAGTCTTCATCTGGATGCTTTTGCGCGTACCAGCCTTCCATATGCCGGACAAAGTTACGCGAAAACGGTACCGGACGATACAAATCGCGGTAGGGGCGCCGAAAGGGGCCAAACAGCTCTTTCCACTCCGGAGTTTTGAAGAGCGCATAAGCGTAATTGATGGCGTGCCCGGCCTCATGACGCAGATACATCATGATCTGACGCGAGTCTTCCAGGTCGTTCATTTCTTTTTCGAGGCGCGACAGCTTGGGATCGGCAAGGTAAAACGGTATGCCAATCACCGGCTCGCCCGATGGGCATCCCCACTCGTCCGTCAGGTAGCACAATGGCCGGAACTTCTTGAGCCCTTTAGCCTCTAGCTCACGATAGAGCTGGTGAACAAAGCGCTCCAGTGGAGATCCCTCCAGCTTGAGCCCAAGCTCACGGATGGGCTTGCCCAGGATCTCCTGCACTTCCGGCGGTGCTTTCTCAAAGGCAGGCACGGGAATCTAGCGTGCAGGTTAGCACGTGGACTCTATCTATTGCTTTGCACAACCTTGCAGGTGAGTGAGGTTTTTGATGCCATTTCAGACGACCAAGGCATGTCGTGATGTGCCAAAGCATCAACACGCTTCAAGTATTCCAGCACTCGGCTCATCAGAAGGCGAAATACGGCCCGGTTCCAGCGGGCGTGTTTTGTCCTTCTATTGCCGTGTAAACACTTCTTCCAAAGAAAAAGGGCAGGCCAAAATCGAAACTGCCTGAGCTTTCTCCGCCCAGGTCGTTGAAGGCAGTCCCAGTCGTGTTGAGAAGGTTTTGCGCGCTGGCGACATTGAAATTGATCGTTCGAGCCGCTCCAATCGGCGTGCCATTGGCCGTGCTGCCTATGAGAGAAGCTGAAAGAGGAATCGTTGGGTTCGGACAGTAAAAGCCTTTGAGACCACTGCTGTTTGGGCAATCAGGCATGGGAATGTTGAATGGCGGATTGGTGAGGGTAGCCGAATCCAGAAAAAAGTAACCGTTCGAACCGCTGTCGATAAAATTGACGTCAGTGAAATTCGTGCCTTGGAACTGCACGGTGAAATTTGCGAAGGTCGAGTCCACCGGCAGGACTACCGCGCTACCGAGTCCGTTGTTCGACTGAGTGCCAATCCCAAAGATCAGGGAGCCGGATGCGGTCGTTTGTCCCGCATCGGGAATCGCCGGAAGCTGTAAGATTGTGCCATTATTGTCGCTGGCAAACATCCACACAGGATTTTGCACCTGCGTGGTTATGCTCTGCTTAGTATTACCGCATCCCGTCGAGTTGCACGCGTAGTAGGTTCCAGGAATGACGGATAGTGCGCATGCACCTCCACAGTCTTGACGGAAGGGGCCGACGCCGATCATCGCATTCGCTCCTATGTCGAAAACAGTGCTGTCTTGCGTCAGTTGCTGATTACTTTGGTTGGAGCTGCAGTCAGCAGGAGCCGCAGGAGTTGCCGAGGCGGGATTGATGACTTGAACCGGAACCGATTTGGCACTCTCCCCGGCGATCTGGATGTCAGCAGTGGCGATCGGCCCCCAGAGAAACGTGAGATCTGCGAACTGCGTGCACTCGAACGCTGAGTTTCCGCCGGATGTCTGTTGCGGCAGAGGAAGCGTCAGCACAGACGAGAGAATACGCAAACCCTCAGAACCCGTGTCTACCTGCACGTGATCGACCGTTTGGCAGGTGGTTGTGCCGGGCATACATACCGTTACGGTCGTAAACGCAAGGTCAACCGTTCCGATACCACCGGGACCAGCATCGACGATCAACGGAGCAACATTGTTGGCAGTGCTGCCGCCAGTTCCATCCGTACCGCCGGTACCGTTGCTTCCCGAACCGGAACCGGTGCCTCCGCAGGATGACGCCAGAGCAACGAGAATGACTGCAGGAATGATTTGAAGGAAGTTAAAGCCCGTTTTCACTTTATGTCATCTACCTTTACGCCGCTTGGCATCATTTCGGGAACATAAGCGCGGCCTGTCAAAGCACGCATGTGGCCGCCAGACTGGACCACCAGCCCTGGCGTCTGGATTGTTACTGGCCCGTGCTTCCGCTGCCGGGGAGCATTCTTGATGAATTCGTCGTAGTAGGAGCCAAGCACCTGCTGAAAATTGGGCAAAGTTTGTCCCTGCCACGCGACGCCGAAGACTTTTCCCTCGGGAGATACGAATTCACGAACTGTCGTTCCGGCCTGAGATTGCATTTCATGGATGGAATAAGCCGTCATCTGTGTAACCCGGCGTTGCGCTTTCATCTGTGCCTGGTCGGCCAGAACCGAGTTGACATCGCCGCCAAGAGCGGCAAAAGAAGATGCGGAGAGCAGGATCGCGAAAGCCGCCATGGCAATCGCCGCGTGCAAATGCTTCATATCTCTACGCCTCGAGACATTTTCAGAGTGTCACACTAGTGCTCTTACGCTTGGACACTAGCTTAGACGGAGAGTTGCGATCGCGAGTTTACATTTCATGCAACAACCACACACGGGCGGACATGAACTTTCGGTAATGTGACGCAGACTGTGCTACCGGCGCGCCATCTTTGCCTAGCGTTTTTTAACAGCGGCATTAATTTCCACTGCCAAGCGCCGTCATCAGCAAGAAATCAGCTACTTAAGATGAACGCCCGGGCGGATGGCGAGAGATGAATTGGCCGCGATACATCGTCGAGTACGGACAAGCTGTTGCGCTCCTGGTTATGCTGGCGAGCGCTGCCGGAGCAGCTCTGCTGTTGCGCAAGTTCTATCGCAAACCATTAGCCTGGATTCCCCTGATTCTGGCGGCAGTTCTTATCTATAAAGCAGGAGGTTTCCTGTTGTGGGCGAGAACAAGGGTGAATCCGCTCAAGCCGGTCTTTAGCGGCGCCAACAAGTCTGCTCCCGATCTGGCCTTTGTCGCAGCCGATGGATCGACGCATCGCATCTCGGAATATCGCGGAAAGGTAGTTGTGGTTAACCTTTGGGCGACGTGGTGCGATTCTTGCCGAGCAGAAATGCCCGGATTGGAGCGACTGCGGGAAACCTACGGCAAGGATGGCGTGGTGGTCGTCGCGATCTCAGATGAAGCGCCGGCGCAACAAAACAAACTCCCAGGATGGAGTTCGATGCAAGTGGTAAGAGGCTCTGTCAGTCCCGAACTCAAGACCTCGGGATTGTACGTCGAGGCTGAAGTGGCCAGACCAATCACGCACATTATTCGCCGTGATGGAACGCTGCAGGACACTTTCATTGGCCCACACAGCTACGACTTTTTGTCTCAGCAGATCTTGCCCCTCATACATCGACCGGGATAAAAGATCAGCGTCTCCGGCGCGTCAAGAGGCCTCCTGCTCTCGGGTTGCGGCAATCGCCGATCTGGGAAATTGAAGGCTCGCGACGAACACGAGCACCGCGATCGCCAGCAAGAGATGTCCGGCGAAGAAATTTCCCAGAAATGTATAGAGCATGAAGGCGGTCGCCGCAGGAATGAGGGACACCAGAATCAGAAGCGGTCTTGTCGCTATCGATGGCCGCACTGCGATCAAGGCAAATATCGCTGCAAGAATGAAGAGCGTGGCAGAATCGGCAAGCCACAGCCCTTTCGAGCTACCTGCGTAGAATCGCGGCAAGTCTGAGGCTGCAATCGCTGCAAGTGCTCTTCGGAACGCGGCTGCATGTACAGCCCCACCGGCTGCGGAAAGCAGCGATGAAATGGCGAGCAAGAATCTAGGTGTTCCTGTAACCATTCGGAATAGTCTCCGGTTAATTGTTCCCTTGCGTCATGAGTACGACGTTTGTCTGACGTTAAATCGACAACATCAGGGCATAGAAATGGAAGAGGGT
>Ga0126373_10005104_pt1 | contig 10153 bp, 11 predicted proteins | sample PanSoiMetPlot_11_FD_92545 | JGI IMG/M metagenome (GOLD analysis project Ga0126373, IMG submission 92545) | Tropical forest soil microbial communities from Panama - MetaG Plot_11 | ecosystem: Environmental > Terrestrial > Soil > Tropical forest > Bulk soil | place: Panama | collected 2016-02-17 | reverse complement strand
TCGAGCGGCGCCTCTCCGAGGCAGGGTATGCGGGGCCGACCTTGATCATCCAGTCGCATGGCGGTGTCGCTCCGATCGATGAATCGGGTCGGCTGGCCGCCGGTGCTGTGCTCTCCGGCCCGGCCGGTGGTGTCGCCGGCAGCGTCTATGCGGCGCGCCTCCTGGGCGAGGGCAACCTGATCCCGTTCGACATGGGCGGGACGAGCACCGACATCTCGATGATCATCGGAGGCCAGCCCGCGCTCGCCGCGAGCCGCCGCGTCGCCGGCCAGACGATCGCTCTCAACGGTCTCGATATTGTCAGCATCGGCGCCGGCGGCGGCTCGGTAGCCCGGGTTGACGCCGGCGGCATCCTGCATGTCGGTCCAGAAAGCGCCGGCGCCGTTCCCGGCCCCGCTTGCTACGGCGCGGGCGGCACGGCGGCGACGGTAACAGACGCCAATTTGGTGCTCGGCTACCTCGACCCCGACGGCTTTCTTGGCGGCAGGCGGCGGCTGGATCGCGCTGCGGCCGAAGCCGCGGTCGACCGCATCGCCGCTGCGCTCGGGATCGAGCGGCTCGCCGCGGCGCACGGCATTCACCGCGTCGTCAACACCACGATGGCCGAGGGAGTGAGGCTCGTCTCGGTACGGCGCGGCGTCGATCCACGGAACTTCGCGCTGCTCGCTTTCGGCGGCGCGGCCGGACTGCATGCCACCGAGATCGCCCGCCAGCTCGATCTGCCGCGCGTCGTCGTGCCCCGTGTCGCCGCGGTGTTGTCGGCCTGGGGCATGCTCGCGACCGATCTGCGCTTCGAGATCGCGCGCACGCATATCGGCGACACGAAGACGCTCGCCAGCCCGGCAGTGAAGCGGCTGTTCGAGGAAATGGAGACGGAGGGGTTAGCGCGGCTGCCCGCCTCAGGATTCGATGGACCGGTGCAGACGTCGCGTTCGGTCGACATGCGCTATGGCGAGCAGGTCTTCGAAATTGCCGTCCCGCTCGACGGGATCGACTGGACGATGCCCGACCCGCTGCCGCAGATCGTCGAGCGCTTTCATCGCCGCCACGAGGAACTCTACACCTACTCCCTGCCCGACCAGGAAACGGTGCTCGTCAACGCCCGCGTCACGGTCGCCGGCCTTCTCTCCGAATTGCCGCAGGAGCCCCACCTGCCCCCAGCACCGCCCGCCGCCCCGCGCGGGGAGCGCCAGATCTACCTCGAGGACTGGATCACCGCACCGGTCTACGATTTCGACGCGCTGGTGCCCACGCAAAACATCGCCGGGCCTGCCGTCGTCGAATCCCCGATGACGACGGTGCTGTTGCGCCCAGGAGACCGGGCCACCGTGACCCCGCTCGGCTGGCTCGATATCGCCATCCCAAAGTTCGCGTCTTTTAGGTAATGCAGGACCAATGGTGCCACGCTATCGGATCGGCGAGGACAATAAATCTGAGCGTTTCGGTTTTCTCGCAACCGAGAATTTTTTGCAGACTTCCTCGATGACTTCTAAAAACCAGTCTGGAGACGTGGGAGCTACGTAGATATCTCTTATAAGTGTATCCAACTTTACTGTAATATAGCGTCCTTGCTCATACTTTACTTTAGCAACCTCGTTCTCAATCATAGTCCAGTCTATCGGTGTAGTGATACGTCTATATAAATGGTCCATGGTGTGATTAGATAATTTTTGACACAAGGCATTTATTGGTTCTTGAATATCTAGATCCCAATATACAATTCGTAATTCCTTCTCGTAATCAAAGCTTCGTCGCTTGCTGTATGGGAATAAGACGGTGTTGTCAACCGGTTCACTATTCCAATCCAAATATTTAACGAGACCAACAAACAGCCGCTCCTTTGCATCAGCAAGCGCCTCAATGATGTTCTCATAGCTCGAGGTTATGGCAATCCCATGTCCGCCGTCGGCGTATTGCATCCACATTGCTGCCGACTCGTAGCTATTGAGGTGCCAACAATTTATGAAAAAGTGTGCGCCTATCATAGAGTCTACGGCGACACCAATATTCCCGAGAATTTCGAGTGCTCTCAAACTGTACTCTCTTACTCTCTTCCGTGTTCAATCTTGTCTCATCGAAAATGATGATTTTGTACTCTTCGGATGTTAGGTCGGCTATATTATTCCACTCGCGGTGGCGGTAGTTTGGATGCGAAAGTAACCCCTCATGAGGATCAGCTTTGGCCAAAACCTCAAGATTACAGAAGTAAAGTTCGCGCCGTGCGATAAGAGAAACGAATTTTGCAAAATCCATATAGCGCCATACTCGCTCATCCGGGTTAGTGGGAGCGGTAATATTAGGATGTGGGTGTTCGACTGGCATTTGAGGGGATGCTCACGCTGTCAGTCAAGCGACGGCTTGCCTTCGAGGTGATTTTCGACCCCGCGCTCCACCAGCCAGCGCTTGCGCCAGTCGGCCTCGAAGGCGTCGATCGTGACGCCAGCCATCTCGCTTCGAATGTGCTCTATAGCCTCGAGAATGTCGGTAAGGCGCAGGGCGAGCGAGGATGCGGTCATCAGAATACTCGCAATGCCGACGCCTCGATCCGCGACCGCAGAAGCTTATGCAGGCTGTCGCGCGTCATGATATCGGCCTTGCAGCCGAGAATGCGGGAGGTCTGCCCTTTTACGTCCATCAGCTCAAACAAGCCGAACTTGCCTCTTTGGTAGTCGAAAAACATGTCGACCTCCGAGCCCTCGCGTGCTTCGCCGCGGGCCGTCGAGTCGACCGAATAAAGGCGCTCTACCCCCAGCCGCCGCAACTCCGCGTCGTGCCACCTCAGTTTGGCGATCGCCTCATTGCGCCGCATCGTCGTCCCGTAGGAAGTAAGGCTATGCTGCCGCCCGTCGATCGCGCTTGTGACGCGGTGCAGCGGTTCCCAATGCCTCGAGACGAACCGGCGGGCGGTCGGCAAAGCGCGCAATCAGTTCCAGCTCGCCGCCCATCGCCTTTAGGACGCTGCGCAGCGTGGAGATGTACATGTCGCTTCGGGTCTCAAGCTTCGAGACTGCGTCCTGCCCGACTTTAAGCCGTTTGGCGACCGCGGTTTGCGTCTTACCGATCGCTTTGCGAAGGTCCTGGAGTGACATTTCCTCGGCAATGAGCTCCCGCGCCCGCGCCTCGATCTTCGTGCGCTCCGCCTCAGGAAGAGAAGCGATGACTTCGTTCAGTGTCCGCGGCATTCCAACCTCCGTGTTATTTCCGTGCCCGGCGCTTTTTGAGCCGGGCGAGATGGGCATCAAACCGCTTGTCCGCGACCGCAATCAGACGCCGGTAGAAAGCCCGCTCGCCCGTCCCGCTCTTGTTGCCCGCCACCGCAAGATCGCCTCCCGCTCGGGATCGAAGGCAAAGGCGACACGCCAGACGCCGCCCTCCGCTTCAAAGCGCAGCTCCTTCATGTTCGCGTGCTTCGAGCCCTTGAGCGCATCGACCCGCGGCCTGCCGGAAGTCGGACCAAATCTCTCGACGACGCGCGCTTGCGCCAGCAACTCGATGCGAACCTCTGCCGGAAGCGCCAGCACCTCGGGCTCGAATTCCGGCGCCAGCTCGACCGTCCACATGTCGGAATATGCCCTTAGTGGCATATGCCGTCAAGAGCATTTCCTAATGTTGGAAGGCATAATGTCTTAGCGTCGGCGCCTCACAGCGCCGGTTGGGGTCCGTTTCAAGCCCTTTGCTTCCTGACGAAGCCAAAATAGAAACAGAGCAAGAAGAGCATGAAATGGACTATGGAGCGGCCACCGCTGATCCGAGGTGTTTCGACAAAACTTGTCCCCAACAGTGGCACCGAAACATCGGCGAGATACAGATAGAGCAAAATGCCCGATGACACGAAGAACGCGCCCGCCAGAAATTTGCGAAAGTCCCTGTTTCGCCACGCAAAATAGAGGCTCCCGACAGCCATGATGACCGCGGCAGCGATGTAGAGGGCAGCTACCATGCCTGCCTCCTGTCGTCGCCTTTCCAGCCTAGCGGTGCCAATCAAACATTTGATACCCGACCTGCCGCTACGAGATTGCTTCACCTCGCTCGCAATGACCCAAGCGAAGTCCGTCATTGCGAGGAGCGGAGCGACGAAGCAACCGTGAACTGAGGCTCGACATTGGGATTCGTCAGTCTGATTTCGACCAGTAGGTGAGCCGATGGGCGGCCTGCGTCACTAGCCGTGGTCCTAGCAGAGGACGGTTTGTCTTCCGTTAACTTGTCGGCCGGCCGCAATATTCACCGTTTGCCGAGCTTGGCGCTGAAGAACGCGAGCACGTCCGCGTCGAATTGCTTGTGGAACGGGGCGCGGTCGAAACCCGGGGCATCCGTGCAGAGCTCCGGCGGGGCCTGCGCAGGTGCGGCAGAACAGGGCGGCAGGAATGCGAAATGTCCTGAGTTCGGCACGACATAATATTCGTGATTTGCCGGTATATTCTTGTCCACCATGGCGACGCTCTCGGGTGTTACCCCGTCGCCGCCGCGCTCCGACGCCCACAGCTGCACCGGTATGTTGACGCCGGCAAAGCTGGCGGGAGCAAAGAAAATGGCGAACGGGTCGGCGATGACGGCGGCCTTGATCCGCGGGTCATGCGCGAGAGGCTGCACGCGGAAGCCTCCTCTGAGGATCTGCTCGCAGGCCGGGGCCGCCGAGGACCGCTGGCACAATGGGATCGCCCAATCAGGGTCCGAGCCGATCACGACGAGGCCGGTGTAACCGCCCCGCGAGAAGCCGAAGAAACCGATGCGTTCGGGATCGATCTTGGACGCTACGGGCGATGCGCCGAGCATGAAATCAATCAGGCGCTTGATGTCGGTCGGCCGCTCGACGAATACCGAGAGATCGCTGGAGCGGCTCATATCCAAGACGGTATCGCCAGGATGGCTGATGGCGGCGACGATGAAACCGGCATCGGCGAGCGCCTCGGCGGTATCGTGGTGGCCGATGAGGTCGCCGCCTCTGCCGTGCGAGATGACGACGAGCGGCAGCCTGTCGCCGTCGATCGGACAATCCTTCACGCCGGGCACGGCGGTTCTGCCAATGTCGATCTCCCCTGGCGGTGTGGAACAGGGGGACCACACCGCTCCCGTGAGGGCCGGACCCTCGGCGTCGCTGGGCACCTCGACTAACCGGAAACCGGCGGCCTGTGCGAGCGCCGCCGCAAGGCAGGAGGCCAGTGCGATCGCTTCGCTCGCAACGGCGCGGCAAATGCGCGCCACTACTCGGGGGCGCGCTTCATCAACATCAGCTCCATCTCTCGCAAATGTACGGCCTCCTTCGACACCAAGCGCATCGCATATTCCTCGAGAACGACAGACTTGTCTTTTACAAGAGCAAGTAAATCCCGGTACAGTTCTACGCCCGCTTCCTCCCGCTGTATTGATTCGGTCAGGATATCGTCAATCGTATTGTGCTGAGTAGTGGGCAGTGGCGCGACGCCTAGCGCCGGTCTCTTGTGCAACCGCATGATCATTTGGCCCGCCTCCTGCGCGTGGGCCAGTGATTCGGTTGCGTTATCGCGCAGCCAGGAGGTGATCGGAATCCGCGCGTGACCATAGATCATAAAGGAGTAGTGCGTGTAGTAGATGACGCTCGCCAGTTCCATCTGCAGAATCCGGTCGAGTTGCGCAACGACGCGATCGACGTCGAATTGAAAAGCCCGTGCCATCGCCTTCCTCCCCCGGCCTTGGTGATGTTCCGCATCTTATCGTGTTTCGATTGACCGGCAACGAGCAAGCGCCGGGGCGTGGCGGATCGCGGCGGCGGCGCCAGCCACATTGTCGGCTCCGGCGAGATCGCCTCACAAAAGGCGAAGTTTTGCGGTAGCATGCGGTCGATTAGTTGGGTTCATTTTTTATCTCTTTCGTGCGGAACGAGTAAATGTTTCTCTTGCTGCTTTGCTTGGAGCGTTGGGCCGCCGAAGATGCTCCAAAGCTTCTTCCCGCAATTCCCGATTATGGGACAAAATCGGGAATTAAATTCCCGGTTTGCTCGCTGCGGGAATTTGCCGGCAACGCATTGATTCCGCCCGAGTTTTTTGGGCGAAAACAGCACTTTTGCGGCGGAAATCGAAAAATTCCCGGTTCAACGGGAAAAATCGGGATCTTGTGCGCGGCTCTGTGGCAACTCAGCCGCGCGGCCAGTCGCGACGGATCGGGTCGCGGCCGTCCCACTCGATGGCGGCTTCGCGGATCGCGTCAAAGATGCGCCGGCGCGTCGGCGTCAGCTCGGCCATCTCGATGACCGTGCCGGGATGGCCTTCGTTGCGGAAGTAAACAAACGGGCCGCGCGGGGTGTCGCCGCGCTGACCGATCGTCCAACCGTTCTTCAACGCGCGGTCGAGCAGCTCAGCGTAGTTTTCGGGCCAGCTCGACCAGTGCTGCAGGCCTTCGTGTCCCGCCGCGAGAAAGTCGCGGTACATCGTCGGCTTGTCGTCGCGCTGCTGGATCAGCTCGAGCTGGACATCCCCCGAATTGGCCAATGCAATCGTCAGGTGGATGTCGTCGTACCGTTGCTCTACCAGAACGCGTCGAGCGGCAGTTTCTCGGCGAGGAACCACGGGCCGATGCCGCAGACCTCGACCCAATGGCGCATCGCCTTGTCGATGTCGCGCACGACAAAGCCCATTTGCCGCAGCGGGCCAAACAGCCGGCTCATGATCACTCCTCCCTTGCTTGACAGGCGCGGGCAAAAAAGCCGGCACCCTGGCGGGGTGCCGGCCCGAATTTCCGCAGCGCGGGCGGTTTAGAAGTCGTCCATGCCGTCCATGCCGCCGCCATGCGGCATCGCGGGCGTCGTCTTTTTCTCGGGCTTCTCGGCGACCATCGCCTCGGTCGTGACGAGCAGGCCGGCGACGGAAGCGGCGTTCTCCAGAGCCAGACGCACGACCTTGGTCGGATCGATGATGCCGGACTTGACCATGTCGACATATTCGCCGGTCTGCGCATCGAAGCCCCAGTTCGGGTCGCCCTTGTCGAGCAATTTGCCGACGACGATCGAGCCGTCGGCGCCAGAGTTCTCGACGACCTGCCGGACCGGCGCCTGCAGCGCACGCTTGACGATGTCGATCCCGACCTTCTGGTCGCTGTTCTCGGGCGTCAGCCCGTCGAGGGCCTGGGCAGCATAGAGGAGCGCGACGCCGCCGCCCGGGACGATCCCTTCCTCGACCGCGGCGCGGGTCGCGTGCGTCGCGTCGTCGACCCGGTCCTTCCTCTCCTTCACCTCGACTTCGGTGGCGCCGCCGACCCGGATCACCGCGACGCCGCCGGCGAGCTTCGCCAGCCGCTCCTGCAGCTTTTCGCGGTCGTAGTCGGAGGTCGTCTCCTCGATCTGCTGACGGATCTGCGTGCAGCGGCCCTGGATGTCGTCCTTCGCGCCGCCGCCGTCGATGATCGTCGTGTTCTCCTTCTCGACGCGCACCCGCTTGGCCTTGCCCAGCATGTCGAGCGTGACGTTCTCGAGCTTGATGCCGAGGTCCTCACTGATCATCTGACCGCCGGTCAGGATCGCCATGTCTTCGAGCATCGCTTTGCGGCGGTCACCGAAGCCTGGCGCCTTGACGGCCGCCACCTTGAGCCCGCCGCGCAATTTGTTGACGACCAGGGTCGCCAGGGCCTCGCCTTCGACATCCTCGGCGACGATCAAGAGCGGCTTGCCGGATTGGACAACCGCCTCGAGCAACGGCAGCAGCGACTGCAGGCTCGACAGCTTCTTTTCGTGGAGCAGGATGTAAGGCTCCTCGAGCTCGGCGACCATCTTCTCGGCGTTGGTCACGAAATACGGGCTGACATAGCCGCGGTCGAATTGCATACCCTCGACAACGTCGAGCTCGGTCTCGAGCGACTTTGCCTCCTCGACGGTGATCACGCCCTCATTGCCGACCTTCTGCATCGCCTCGGCGATCATCCGCCCGATCTCTCGGTCGTTGTTGGCCGAAACCGTGCCGACCTGCGCAATCTCATCGTTGGTCGACACCTTTTTCGAGCGCTTTTCGATGTCCGCGACCACTGCGTCGACCGCCCGATCGATACCGCGCTTCAGATCCATGGGATTCATGCCCGCAGCCGCTGCCTTGGCGCCTTCGCGCACGATTGTCTGCGCGAGAACCGTCGCCGTCGTCGTGCCGTCGCCGGCGGCATCGCTCGTCTTGGAGGCGACCTCGCGCACCATTTGGGCGCCCATGTTCTCGAACTTGTCGGCGAGCTCGATTTCCTTGGCGACGGTGACCCCGTCCTTACTGATGCGCGGTGCGCCAAAGGATTTGTCGAGGACGACGTTGCGGCCTTTCGGACCCAGCGTCACCCGCACCGCGTTGGACAAAATGTCGATGCCGCGCAACATCCGCTCGCGCGCATCGGCATGAAACCGTACTTCCTTAGCCGCCATGATCTCCTCCCGTTAGGCGACGACGCCCATGATGTCGGACTCTTTCATGACAACGAAATCCTCGTTGTCGATCTTGATCTCGGTCCCCGACCACTTGCCGAACAGCACCCTATCACCGACCTGTACGTCAAGCGGCTGAAGCTTGCCGTCTTCGCCGCGGCTCCCAGGCCCGGCGGCGACGACTTCGCCCTCCATAGGCTTTTCCTTCGCCGTGTCGGGAATGATGATGCCGCCCGAGGTTTTCTCCTCCTGTTCGATGCGGCGGACTAGCACGCGATCCTGCAACGGTCGAAACTTCACGGGATCCCTCCGTAACATCAAAAACTTCGAGTGTTATTGGCACTCCCCGCTAGAGAGTGCCAAACACATAAACAATTGCGCCGACGCTTTCAAGCGGTCCGACATCGTCCACTCTCCGCGCACATCAACGGCAGGTCGCGGCGCTTGATGCGTCAGGTCGACTTCTTTGGTGCGAGGTCCCGTGGCGTCCGTATCCGGACGAGACCGTCACGGGTTCCATCGCGTGGGTTAAACCGATACTAGGACCTTAAAAAAGAGCGGCAAGCGCGGACTACAACTCTCTAACGGACTGGTGTACGGAGGCAAAGTATGCCCCGTTTGGCCAATTACCAGATCGAACCGGCAAGGATTGCTCCAGTGAATTTCCCCTTGACGAACCAAAGTGTTTGGGGTCAAATATTGCTCGTCGTCAACTAGTCAGGAGGGTGTGCCGCAGACATGACGCCACCTGGGGAGAACCAGTTGCCGACCCCTTGGCATCGGCAACCAAGGCGAAAGTCCAAGATATAGCTCGGCGTGACGTGCCGAGCGCGAAGCCCAACTTCGCAAAATCGACCCCCGCCTGACGCAAAGCGCGCGGGGGTCTTGCCATCTACGGATGCGGCGTGTTCTTGAGGCGTGGGCCATTGCTTGGGCTGTACGTTCATCTATGAGCTTGGCGTCCCCGTTACGAATGACGAGCACCCGCATGGCCCTGCACGGTTCAGGGCCGACTTCGCGGATTTATTTTTCGCAGCGGCTTCATTTACATTATGTCGATTGGGGGAATACCCAAGCGCCGCCCCTTCTCCTCGTCCATGGCGGTCGCGACCAGTGCCGCAATTGGGATTGGGTCGCCAATGTGCTGCGGCATGACTGGCATGTTCTGGCGCCGGATTTGCGCGGTCACGGCGACAGCCAATGGTCGCCCGACGGCAATTACACAGTCGCGGCTTATGTTTATGATCTCGCCCAATTGATCCATCAGCAGGAATTAGCGCCAGTGACGATCATTGCGCACTCGCTTGGTGGTGTGATCGCGCTGCGTTACGCTGGCATTTTCCCCGACCACGTCCGGAGGCTGGTCGCGATCGAGGGGTTGGGAGCATCGCCAAAAAACTCGCCGAGCGAGCCAGGCGGGACATTGCCGAACGGATGCAAGCGTGGATTGCCGAGCAGCGGGCGCTTTCCGGGCGCGTGCCTCGCCGATACCCCTCGATCGAAGATGCCTTCAAACGCATGCAGGAAGCTAATCGTCACCTGTCGCCGGATCAGGCGCTGCACCTTACTCAATACGGTGTCAACCAGAACGAGGACGGCACTTACAGCTGGAAATTCGACAATTATGTTCGCGCGGATCCGCCTTATGAAATGACCGTCGCCGAAATCGAAGAGCTACGGCGGCGGATCGCCTGCCCGGTGCTCTTGGTTTACGGCAAAGAGAGCTGGGCGTCGGACCCGGTGAAAGACGGCCGGGCGCGACATTTCCGCGATGCCAACGTCATC
>Ga0126373_10005103_pt1 | contig 10153 bp, 4 predicted proteins | sample PanSoiMetPlot_11_FD_92545 | JGI IMG/M metagenome (GOLD analysis project Ga0126373, IMG submission 92545) | Tropical forest soil microbial communities from Panama - MetaG Plot_11 | ecosystem: Environmental > Terrestrial > Soil > Tropical forest > Bulk soil | place: Panama | collected 2016-02-17 | reverse complement strand
CGCAGGAGGAGGTCCAGACCAGACCCGTCGCCGCCAGCTTGGCATTCCAGAAGGTGTTAACGCTCGCGCTGCCGCTATCAATTGTAGGATTCTCAAGGAGCGGAGAATAGATCGAAAGCGGGTTGCTGCCCGGCGCGAAAAGGGAAATCGTGGTCGTGTTCGCGCCTTCCGTGCACTGCGTGCCCAAGGGGATGGCGCCGGTCGCGCCAGCCGCGTACGAGAACTGGCTGCACGGTGGGCTGCCGGGACCTGAAGTGCCGACGCCCTGGCGGGGATCGGGCAGGCTGTCAGCCCGAGCGCCAGCGGCGGCAACCAAGGCCAAGACACCCACTACTACTATCGTAGTTATCTTGTGTGTCAACTGCACACCTCCACGCATGCGGAGAGCAGCCCGGAGCACGCGAGCGGCCATCTTCACTCAGAACGTAAAGACCATAAATATCCTATTATCACTAGCCAATTTCACTTGATCATCGGCCTTTTGCAGAAAGGTGAAAGCAATTTGCGCATCAGGAGAACTCCGGCGGCCTCAGGGCCGCCCTTCAAGAGCTTCTGCCTGCGATTTTTCGTGCCACTTCCACGCCGTCGCGACGATTTCGTTCAGCCCGCGCGCGGCTTTCCACCTCATCGTTTTCTGCGCTTTCGACGCGTCCGCCACCAACGCGGGCGGATCGCCCGGCCGCCGCGGTCCCATTCGGCGCGGCACTTTACGTCCGGAAATTCTCTCGCAAGCGGCGATTACTTCGTTCACGGAGTTCCCCGTTCCGGTTCCCAGGTTCAGCGATGTGGACGCGCCGCCCGCCGCCAGATATTCGAGCCCCAGCGCGTGCGCTTCGGCGAGATCGTTCACATGGATGTAGTCGCGGATGCAGGTGCCGTCGGGCGTGGGGTAATCGCTGCCGAAAATCTCGAGCTCGGGAATTATTCCCGTTGCGGCTTGCAGGGCCTTTGGTATCAGGTGCGTTTCGGGATCGTGAAGCTCGCCGATCTCGCCGCTTTCGTCCGCGCCTGAGGCATTGAAATAGCGGAACGCAACGTAGCGCAGCCCGTAGGCCGTGGCATAGGCTTCGAGCGCGTTTTCGAAGAATAGCTTGCTCGAGCCGTAGGGGTTCACCGGCTGGCGCGGCGTGTCCTCGCGAATCGGGACCACTGTGGGCAAGCCGTAGGTGGCGCAGGTGGACGACTGAATGAAGGTGCGGATGCCGGCGTCGAGTACGTGGTTCACGAAATTCAGGCCGGATTCGACGTTATTGCGGAAGTACTCGCGTGGGTCTTTCACCGATTCGCCGACGTAGCACGACGCGGCGAAGTGCATCACGGCGTCGATGCCGCGCAGCGCCGGCGCCAGCTTTGCGGAGTCGCTTAGATCGCCGACCACCAGGTCATTCGAGCCGGCCAGGAAGCGGTGGCCCGTGGAGAGGTTGTCGTAGATGCGGACCTGGTGCCCTCGGCGCGTGAGCGCCCTGACCGCATGCGACCCAATGTACCCCGCCCCGCCGGTAACGAGAACCTTCATCGGCGCTCCCTTCTGCAAATGACCGGTGCTCGTTGACCCGCCACGGCGGGCAGGCCGGTGAGCGGTGATCGAGGAAGAACCGTTTTGTGCCGATGAGAGTTAAATTGGATTTTGATTCTAAAGGATTTAGACGGGATTCTAATCGCGAGTGTGGCGATTGGCACCGAGAACCGTGATTCGTGGCTCGTGATTCGTGATTCGTGGAGGGCCAAACCTCCCGAGTCCATCGTGCAGAAGCGTCCGCGATCGAGAGTGTGGAGTTTGTGCTGATTAGACTGACTACTTGTGCTGAGAGCAAAGAACTTAGGACGGATTCTCATAACGGGAGGGCCGATTGGGGAAAGGCGGCGGCTAGTGGCGAGTGGCTGATGGCTAGCGAACCCCGTACGCGATCCTGCGATGAGCGTAGCCAAGGAAGTGGCGAATCTCGCGCGTGGAACACGCCGCTTCGCCTGACTAGCTGTGCTGAGAGGAAAGGACTTAAAGCAGATCCTTCGACCGATGAGGTGCAAAAGCACCGGTCTCAGGATGGCTGCCCTAATCGGGTAGCCATTTGCGATTCGAAATCTGGCGGTGGTGCGGTTTGCTTGTGCCCCACCGGGTGACAGCTGGGCTTGATCTCGATTCAAGTGCGGGCGGCGCATCGATCTAATCGCGGTTGTGTCGATTAGCGATGGGCGGAGTCGTCTCTGGTGTTTTGTCCTGCTCTGCCAACCGACATCGCGCATTCGACCGTCTCTCCCGGGGCGTCCACAGCCCCGACTGACGGTAGCACAGACCGCCTCGAAGTGAAATTGTGGAAACTACGGAATGTTGCGGAAAGTACGCCGCGACACGTCGAGCAGCGCTTTAGCCTCGAGCGCAATTGCGGTGGAATAGCGGGCCGGAGTATCTGCGGATCATCGTATGGGCCAGAGTACCTCTTGCCCGAGAACCTGGGACGATTGGAGAACCGTGGCGTGGCGGCCAAGCGATCGCTGGCATTGAGGGAGTTCGCGCTGGGCGTGGAAGCGCTCGAGCGATTTGCGAGGGAGCAGCCTCTGCGGCGCGTGCATGAGTGCGTGTTCGGAGTGCTGGCGCTCGAGAGCGAGCCGGTGGATCCGAGGCTGTAGCGAGGAGAGGAGCTGTTTCACGCGAATCAGGAGATGAGCGGGCGTTTTCCGGGAGTAGAATGCGCCAATGAATCTGCGTCGAACCCGGGTCCTAAATGTTCTTGGTTATGTGCGCGTAGCGGCGCTGAGTATGACCATTGCTGCCGCGGAAATTTCGAAGGAACTGGTAGGAAACTGGAAGTATGAGTCGCTGACGGCGAATGACGAACGGCAAAGGGACCGTGCATTTTAAGCCGGGCCAATGGAGCGTCAAGTTCAATGCGGATGGGACGTATGAAATGAAACCGCCTTTGTCGAAACCGGACGAGAAACATACGAAGTGAGTGGACACGACCTCACACCGAAGTCGACTTCCAGTCACGACTTGCGATACCGCTTTGAGTTGAAGCAGCACGGGACGGTGCTGGTGTTGACGGACAAGGACAAAGGCTATGTCGCGACCGCCAAACGAGAATAGTCTCCGTCGAATCCTATTTCGCAGCAGGTCTACGAAATAATGGAGTGGTGATCTCTGAATTCGGATAGGGCGCAAAGGAATTAGGGATGTGGCGGCGCGATGACGGCGAATTGCGCGCTGGTGCTGGCCGGACTCTCGCAGGTCTTCCTTCGTAAGTTTCGGTGAACAAGATAGTTGGCGGTGAGCGCATCCATGTGTTCGCTTACACCTTTATATAGCTGAAACAGGCAGCCGATTCGCTTCAGATGCAAGGCCAGGCGGCGCGCAAATTGCGAGGAATCCGAGGGTGTTAGAGGCATGATGCGTCTCGGCTCACGCTCCTGGGGGGAGTGCGTCGTAATTCCTGCCGAGTAATTTCTATCCGGTGTTTTGCATTCACTGAGGGGGGTGTGTCATGGCGTGGATTCGCCTTTTCGGCAGGCTGTCGATTTCCGCTACGTCCGCAGTTCTGGTGGCCCTTGCTTTCGTAATCGTCCAAAGCGCCGCCATGCGGCCTGTGTGCGCGCAGAGCACCGTTTCGAGCGGCAGCATTCAAGGGAACGTGGTGGACCCGTCGGGCGCGAGCGTGCCGGGCGCGAAGGTGACCGTAACGAACAAGGACACCGGGCAGACGGAAAAGCTGACCACGTCATCGGCGGGCGTGTACTCGACGGTGGCGCTGACGCCAGGTACCTACACCGTCCGCGTGGAATCGGCGAATTTCAAAACTGCCGAGCTGACCGTTACGGTCGCGGTCGGCGTGGTGACTCCGGGCAATGTGCAGCTTCAACTGGGTGCTTCGAGCACGACGGTCGAAGTGACGTCGACCGGCGAGCAAATCAACACGGAACAGCCGAGCGTGCAAGGCGTGCTGAAGAAGGAGCAAATCGAAAACCTGCCGGTGAACGGGCGCAACTTCTTAGATCTGGCGCAATTGGAGCCGGGCGTCCAGATCCAAGACGGCGCGGACTTCGATCCGACGAAGGTGGGCTTCTCGTCGATTTCCTTTGGCGGACGTTTCGGGCGCACCGCGCGGATTGAAGTGGACGGCGTGGATGTTAGCGACGAGACCGTCGGGACGACGACTGAAAACATTCCGTCGAGCGCGATTCAGGAATTTCAGCTCAGCCAATCGACGCTGGACCTTTCGAACGAACTGACTTCGTCCGGCGCTGTGAACGTGGTTACGCGCTCGGGCACGAATGCGTTTCACGGCGAAGGATTCGCGCTGTTCCGCGATAGCGACATTGCGGCCGCGCTGCCCGGGCCGCCGGCGCCCTACGCGCGCAATCAGGACGGTGGGAACTTCGGCGGGCCGCTTATGAAGGAGCGCGTCTTCTTCTTCGTCGACGCCGAGCACACGAACCAGAATCTTGCGGCGCCGGTGATTCCCTCGCCGCCTTTCGATGTATTCGCTGGCAACACGCAGGCGCCGTTCCGCGAAACGGATTATGACGCGCGGCTCGACTGGCAATTCAAGAATGGACTCCGCATGTTTTACCGCTTCAGCTATTTCGATAGCCGCGCGGTGTCTGCCGGCGGCCTGATCGGTTTTCAGCCCTTTGAGGACAAAAACTACACGCGGACGCACGTGGTGGGCGCGGATTTCACGTCGGGCGGATTCACGCACAGCATCCGATTCGAATACCTGAAATTCATCAACAACCTGCGCGACATCGTTCTCGGCTCGGACCTGCCACTGGCGAATTTCCCGGTGAGTATCAACATCGCGGCGTTTAATTTCTTTACGGGACCGAATTTCCTGGCGCCGCAGCAAACGCTGCAGACGGATCGCCAGATCAAGTACGACGGCAGCAAAATTCTGGGCGCACACATTCTGCGCTACGGCGTTTCGTACAACCGGCTGCGCGGCGGCGGCTTGTTTTCGTTCAGCGCGATCACGCCGAACGTGAGCCCGATCGGAAGCACTGCCGAAGAAGCGGCGGCAGCCCTGCTGCCGGGCGGCGTTGGAAACGCCCTGAATTATCCGGTGGACAATGTCACCCTTGGGAACGGTGAAGGATGCGACACGGAAATCCCAGCTTTCAACGAGCCGTGCAGCGGCGCGCCGCCGGACAACCGTCTGGGACTCTATGTCGGCGATAGCTGGAAGGTAAGACCGAATCTTACTCTGACTTACGGTGTTCGCTATGTGCACGACACAGGCCGGTCCGATAGCGATTTGCCTGCGCTGCCAGCGCTGAATGCCCTGATGCCGGGACTGGGAAACCGGGTCAAGAATCCAAACCTGAATTTCGGGCCGCAGCTCGGCGTTGCGTGGGACCCGAAGAAAGATGCGAAAACTGTCATTCGCGCGGGCATCGGCGTTTTCTATGAAAACGCCATCTGGAACAACGCCGAATTCGACCGGCCCGAGCGCCTGGCTAACGGCGCCTTCCTGGCCAATCCGTCGGCGTGCAACACGGGCGCGGGTGTCGGTGTTCCGTTTCCCAATTCGCCACAGCCAGTATTTCTCGGCGGAACGCAAGATACGGCAAACTTCATTTGTTCGTCGGTGATAGGCCAGACGATCGTGGATCCGATTGCGATGGACACGTGCAATGGCCTTACGGCTGCGGTTTGTATTGCGAACTTCCAGACCGCGTATCAGGCGTCAACCGCTGCCGTTGGAGCCGCACAGCCGAATCCCAACTACATTCCGAATCTGATAGCGAGCGGCTCGGCGATCCCCCTTGGCGCGTTGGCGCCCAACTACAAGACGCCATACTCGGTTCAGCTGAACGCGGGAATTCAGCGGCAACTGCGGCCGGGAATGGTGTTGAGCGTCGATTACCTGCGGAATGTCAACCTTCGCTATTTGGTTGGCATCGACGCGAATCACAGCGGCGACGTGAATCCAAAATTCTTCAATCTAGCGGCGGCACACCAAGCCATCGCCACGACGAACTCGCAGTTCGGCTGCGGGATGTCATTCAGCGCCGCGGCGATCAATTGTGCACTCAACTCGCCGGCGATTGACCAATTCACTGGCCTGCCGGGTGCGTCGATCGCGAGCTACGCGAACAACGGATTGGACTCCGCCGCGGATCTTGGCGTCGGAAGCTGCCAGACGGCGCTGGGGATTTCATGTGCCCTCCAGGGAGTGACACCAGGATTGGGGCAGGCCGTGTTTTTGTACCCGGGCGGGCGTTCTGTTTATAACGCGATGGATGTGAAGCTTACAGACAACGTGAAGAACCCCTTCAGGGGCGTGAAGTACCTGAATTTCCAGTTCGCGTATGCGCTTTCGCGCTTTACGAATTGCGGAGCAGCGCTGACCACCTCCGCCGGAACTTCGCCGGCGGCGGCCGATCAGGACTTCATCAACCCTGCGGTGGACGATCGGAATCCGTGCGGGTTTAGCGGACCTTCGGCTCTCGATCGCACGCATCAGTTTTCTTTCGGTGGCTATGCGGATCTGCCGGGGCACATTCGGCTTGGGACCATCTTTCACTTTGACAGCCCGCTGGCCAGTGCACTGGCTGTGCCAACAACGGGCATCGGCCCAGGCGAAATCTTCCGGACGGACTTCACCGGGGACGGCACGGTGGGAGACCTGCTGCCCGGGACGAAGCAAGGGTCATTCATGCGGGGCGTTTCGCCAGGCGATTTGACGGGTGCAATCAACAACTACAACAACGCGACAGCGGATCAGCTCACGCCAGCGGGACAGCTGCTTGTGTCGCAGGGCCTTTTCACGGCTGCGCAGCTTGGCGCAGGGAATCCTCTGTGCGTGAACAATCCGAACCAGGTCAGCGCTGGCGCGGCCTGCGCAGTTGCGCCTTCATTGTCCACTCCGCCGCCCGGCGAAGTTGGACTGACCTGGCTGAAGACGTTCGACGTGAGCCTTACGTGGGTCGGCAAAGTGAATGTGCGCGAGAAGGAACTTTCGATCGAGCCGAGCGTGAGCTTCTACAACGTGTTCAATTTTTCCAATTTCAATATTCCAGGCAACGTGCTCAGCGGCATTCTGACCGGCGCTCCCGGCTCCGCGAATGGCACTACGAACCAGACGAATAGCGCCGTCCGCGTCGGTGTCGGCACTGGCGTATTCGCGCTGGGTGCGCCGCGCACGATCGAATTCGGCTTGAAGATGACCTTCTAGCTAAACGGCACAGACGATCGCTCGCTTATAAGCAATCGGATCGAGGTTTGGCCTGCGAGTCCCGAGCGAGCTCGTGTGTTTGCGTTACGCGCGCAGACAAGCCCTCAGCGATTCCTCAGAAAATCGCTCCTAGTCGCCTTGGGCTAAGCGGTCCAAGGTCACTTTGAACCCGAGGCCTTCGAGCCGTTTGGTTACGCTCTTCTTGTGAACGTCCAAACCACAACATACTTCGTGTAGGACCTGCATCACCTTTCTGCCCCGCGACAGAAGCAACAGTTCATTGTGCCTATCGACGTCCAAGTCATATTCGTAGTCGGGCTCGTCTCGCACCAGAATAAATCGGCCTTCGTCCGCTCGGTGGCGCCCCACCATACTTCCATCTCGATCTTATTTTCATCGTTCGCTTGTGGGCCGAAGGACCATGCCTCATTCGTAGCGGAGGGCTTGGGTTGGGGCGATGCGGGAAGCGCGGCGGGCGGGGACATAGGCGGCGAGCATCGTGACGAGGAGGAGCAACGGAACGACGACAAGGTACGCGAGGATGTCGACGCCGCCGGAGTTGAAGAGGAAGAAGTTCATAACCTGCTCGAGCGCGGCGCCCATAGCAAGCCCGATAGCAGTGCCCAGGCCGACGAGGAGGAGTCCTTTGCCCATGACGAGGCGGAGAACATCGCGGCGGCCGGCACCGATGGCCATGCGAATGGCTATCTCATGCGTGCGGCGGGCGACGTTGTAGGCGACGAGGCCGTAGAGTCCGGCGATGGCGAGCAGAAGGCCGGTGAGACCCATACTGCCGACGAGGTCGATGGCGATTTGCGGGCCCTTGATGGCGGCGTTGACGTAGAAATCCTGGTAGGCGCGCATTTGGAGCAGCGGCATATCGGGATCGAGCGCGCGGACGACTTCCTTGACCGAAGGAAGGAGCTGAAGCGGGTCGCCGGCGGAGCGGACGAGCATCACCATGCGCGCGATGGGGTGTTGCGCGAGAGGCAGATAGACGAAGTCCGTCGGCTTTTCGAACGTGGATTGGTACTTGATGGTCTGCGCGATGCCTACGATCTCGACGGGCGCACCAGCGTGGGTATCGAGGTGGATGTGCTTGCCGATGGCGTCGCCCGAGGGCCAGTAGTGGCGCGCGAATTTTTCGTTAACGACGGCGACGCGCGGGGTATCGGCGGTGTCGGTGGCAAGGAAGCCGCGGCCGCGGAGGATGGGGATGTTCATGCTCTGGAAGTAGCCTTCGTCCACGGTGTCCATGGTGGCGGTGAAATTTTCGCGGTCGGGCGGCATCTGGAAATCTTCGGGGACGAAGGCGAGGGCGTCGAATCCGTCCTGGCCGAGCGGGATATTTTGCGTGAGGGCTTCGCCTTGGACGCCGGGGGCTTCGCGGACGCGGTCGGCCAACTGCTTGTAAAAGAGCTTCGTGCGCGCTGCGCTGTACTGGATCAGGCGCGGATCGAATTTGACCATGAGGAGGTGGTCTTTCGCAAAGGTGGTACCTTCGAGCGTGCTGCGCTCGAAGCCGTTGGCCATGAGGAATGACGCGGTGAGCAGCATAAGAGACATGGAAACTTGAGCGACGACGAGCGCGTTGCGGCCCCAGAGGCGCTTGCGGCCGGGGAGATCGACGTCGGCGGATTTAAGTCCGTTGACGAGATCGGTGCGTGTGCTCTGCAGAGCCGGCGCGACGCCGCAAAGAAGCGCACTGAGCGTGGCAAGCGCGACGCTGGCCAGCAGGACGCGCGTATCCATGTGGAATGGCACGGCGGCGGGCAATTCGGTCATAAAGACGATGCTGTCCTTCGAGTGGAACCAGGCGACGACGCCGTAGCCGATGGCAATGCCGGCGAATCCGCCGAGAACAGCGAGGATGAGGCTTTCGGTGAGGAGCAGGCGGATAAGACGGAAACGTCCGGCGCCGAGGGCAAGGCGGACGGCGATTTCGCGCGTGCGCGTGCGAGCGCGGCTGAGGAGGAGTCCGGCGACGTTGGTGCAGGCGACGAGAAGAACGGCGAGAGCGAGGGCCAGGAAGATGACGCCGAACTTCCAGTTGTCATCCTGAATGGTGCGCGCCTGGAGGAGAGTATAAACGGCGGCGCCACGGCCGCGATTGAGCTTCGGATATTCGTCCTCGAAATTTTTGGCGACGAGCGTGAGTCCGTTGCGAGCTTGCTGGATCGAGACGCCGGATTTCAGGCGGCCCTTGAGGAAGAGTTCGCGGTCATCGCGATCCTCGAAGAAATTCTTCTGGAGGTCGGTGGAGAAGACGGGGGCCATGGCGAGCGGGACGTAGAAATCGGGATGGCCGAAGGTGAGCAGGCCGGGGAAGCTGTCGGGAGCGACGCCGATGACAGTGAAGTCGTGGGCGTTGAGGCGAATGGTGCGGCCGAGGACGGATTGGTCGGAGGCGAATTCGTGGTGCCAAAAGTCGGGCGCGAGGACGACGACGGCGTCGCGGCCAGGGACCTGGTCTTCGTCGGGGCGGAAGCTGCGGCCAAGGATCGGCTCAACGCCGAGGACGTGGAAAAAATTGCCAGAAACCATGACACCGCCCTTGATGCGCGGCGGGGCGGAAGGCTCGGCGGCGAAACCGACAGCCTGCATTTCGGCGTAGGCGATGACGCCGTCGTAGCTTTTCGTTTTGTCGCGGATGTCGAGATATTCACGATAGGAGAAATTCTGGAACGGGTCGTCGTGAGTGGTGCTGACGAGAGTCAGCAGATTGCCAGCATGCGGGACGGGATAGGGGCGGAAGACGAGGCCGTCCACCATGCTGAAGGTGCCGGAAGTGACGCCGATGCCGAGCGCGAGCGTGATGGCGACGAAAAGCGTGAGGCCGGGCGTGCGACGAAGACTGCGAATGGCAAAGCGAACGTCCTGGAGAAGCTGATCGAACCACAGGAAGCCGCTCTGGGCGCGGTAGTCTTCTTTGATCGCTTCCACGGCGCCGAACTTAAGGCGGGCCTGACGTCGGGCTTCGACGG
>Ga0126373_10005101_pt1 | contig 10155 bp, 5 predicted proteins | sample PanSoiMetPlot_11_FD_92545 | JGI IMG/M metagenome (GOLD analysis project Ga0126373, IMG submission 92545) | Tropical forest soil microbial communities from Panama - MetaG Plot_11 | ecosystem: Environmental > Terrestrial > Soil > Tropical forest > Bulk soil | place: Panama | collected 2016-02-17 | reverse complement strand
CGCCGCGACCTGAAACTCGAGCCGCTCGTCGAAGTGCTCGAAGGCAAACGCTACGTGCACTCGCATTGCTACCGCGAAGATGAAATCCTCATGCTGCTGCGCGTGGCCAAGGAATTCGGCTTCAAGGTACGCACTTTCCAGCACGTTCTGGAGGGCTACAAGGTTGCGGACGAAATTGCCGCTGCCGGCGTCGGCGGTTCCACTTTTTCGGATTGGTGGGCCTACAAAGTCGAAGCCTATGACGCCATTCCTTACAACGCAGCGCTGATGACGCGCCGCGGCGTGGTCGTTTCCATCAATTCGGATGATGCCGAGGAGGCCACGCACCTCAATCAGGAAGCCGCCAAGAGCATGAAGTATGGCGGTTTGTCGCACGACGAAGCCCTGAAAATGGTCACTTTGAATCCGGCCATCCAATTGGGAATCGACAAGCGCGTAGGCACCATCGACGTGGGCAAAGACGCAGACCTGACGATTTACAATCACGACCCGCTGAGCGCCTATGCCGTGGTGCAAAAAACCCTGATTGACGGCCGCGTCTACTTTGACCGGGAAAAGGACCTTGCGAACCGCGCCGAAATGGAGAAAGAGAAGAAGGCGCTCACCGAGAAATTGAAAAAAGCGGAGAAGAAACCCGAAGAAAAGAAGCCACCGGAAAAAAAGCCGGAGGAAAGACCCAAACCGCCCGCATCCAGTGCCACACCCACCGCCGCTGCGGCTGCTCCAGGGGGTGCGCAATGAGCCAAGTTCGTCGTCTCCACGGTTTCCTTTGCCTTCTTAGCCTCTTCTGTATTCTTTACCTTCCTGGCGCATCGCCGGCTCAGGCTCAATCGCAACCGCAGCCTTCGGTTTACGCCATCACGCACGCAAAGATATTCACTCTCGCGGGTCCGCCCATTGAAGACGGCACGCTGGTCATCCGTGACGGCAAAATTGGCGCAGTTGGCTCGAGCGTCAACGTCCCAGCGGGCGCCCAGGTGATTGATGCCAAAGGGCTGCAGGTGTATCCCGGCCTGTTTGATGCGGTTACGCAGATGGGACTCAGCGAAATCGGCGCGGTCAGCGCCACCGTCGACACCACGGAGGCAGGAAGTTACAACCCCGATGTAGTGGCGGCCACGGCCATTTCTCCTTCGAGCGAGCATATTCCCGTCACGCGCGCTTCCGGCATTACCGAAGTTCTGGCGGTTCCCGGCGGCGGGGGCGGCCGCGGCGGTGATCCGGGAATCCTCGGTGGCCAAGCCTCCGCCATTCACCTTGCGGGCTGGACCATCGACGAAATGCTCATTAAAAAAAGCGTCGCCATGGTGCTCAATTTCCCGGAAATCCAAACGCAGACCTTTGACTTCACCACTTTTTCGCGCAGAGAAAAGCCCTACGCCGAAGCCAAGCAGGAGTACGACAGGCAAATCAACGAACTCACGGATTGGATGGACCGCGCCCGGCACTACGCGCAAGCCATGGAAAAGGGCTCGGTCTCCAAATACGACCGGGACGTGAAGCTCGAAGCTCTCGCTCCTGTCATTCGCGGCGAATTGCCGGTCTTGGTATTCGCCAATCGCGCGCGCGACATCCGCAATGCCGTGGAATTCTGCGACAAGCAAAAACTCAAAATGATCCTTGCCGGAGGGGAAGAAACCTACAAGGTGAAAGATCTTCTCCGTTCGAAAGACATACCCGTCATTCTGCGTCCCATGCTCTCTCTTCCTCTGGATGAAGATGACCCTTACGATCGTCTCCTCTCACAACCCGCCGAGCTGGCCGCCGCGGGCGTGAAGTTCGCCATCGCCAGCTTTGATAATTCTTTCGCGCGGCGCCTTGGGCAGCAAGCCGCCAACGCCGTCGCTTACGGGTTGCCGTACGACCAGGGGCTGCGAGCCGTGACCGTTAACCCCGCGCAGATTCTAGGCTTGGGAAGTCAGATCGGCACGCTCGAGCAGGGCAAAATTGCCAATGTTATCGTCACCAACGGCGACCCGCTGGAATTGACGACCGACGTGAAATATTTGTTCATCCGGGGGCAGCTCGCATCGCTCGAAAACAAGCACCATCGCCTGTACGAAAAGTACCTGAACCGCCCAAAAACCTCGAATTAAGCTCTTGAGGCTGGAACTTCGTTTCACTCGAGGTGCGTAGTCACTGCGTCTACGTGGCTTGTTCCTGGCGCTCGCAGGTTAGCGTTAGTTCTTCAATGGCTACATCATTCCCCTTGGCGTTGAGCGTGGGGCCGGCCCATTTGCTAGGCCAAGCGTTCAAGAAATTCCACCGCAACTTCTCGTTCCCTTGGGGATCGAGCAGCACGACAGAGCCGTTTTTCCTCGCCGGATTTCCTTGAATCACCTGCTGATGCCACTTATAGAGTTCCTGCGAATCCGTAACGCCCCATTTCAGTACGATATCCGGGTAGGACACCCTTCCCGGCAACTTCCGCACCGTGGCGTTATCGCCGCCTTCGCGGTACTCGACGACTTCGACTTGTGACCCAAGCCCCGTGCACTCCATGAACCCGGCCTGCTGGATTCCTTCGATCTCGACTAGAAACCGGAAGTTTAAGTAAGGGTCAACTCTGTGCCCGCCTGCCACATTTGCCTCCTGCCGCTTGGCGCCCTCAAACTCCTCCGTCTCCCTGGCGGCCCGGTGTTTCACCTTCCTGGAGGTTCTTCGGGGCGAAAGGCCAAGTTTTCCTTAATTTTCTCAGCAACTTTTTAGGGGCGAACTGCGTTTTATGGGATGAACCCCATGTCTGCCCGTATACACCGTCGTCACATAGTGCGTTTGGCTGCTGGATCGTTTCTTTGTTGCTGTGCCTTGCCGATGGCTTATGGGCAGGAACCCGCGAAAATCGTGGAGCAATACGTCAAGGCGGCTGGCGGCGGTCACGCGCTATCCAGAATCCGCACGCTGTCCCTGGAAGGCGCTTTCACCACCGACGATGGAAAGGCGGGCGCGTACACGCTGGACATCAAACTGCCCAATCGCTACTACATGGAACTGCTGGTAGGTGATCAGAATCTGATCGAGGCTTACAACGGAAAATCCGCATGGCACCGGGATGCCTCGGGCGAACTCGGCACGTTGGTCGGCTCCGACGGAATGCAATTGGAGGCCGCGGCTCAGTATTACAACTCCCGCCTTGTAAATCCAAAAAGGGAAAAGATGGCGTTTGCGTTTGTGGGAACCGCTCCAGTTCGCGGCAAAGACGCCCTAGAGCTTGAAGTCACCAGCGCGACAGGTATGAAACGCCAGATATTTTTCGATCCGCAGAGCCACCTCATCGTGAAGGAAGCCGCAACTGTTGGCGGCCTCGAAGAAGAGATTCTGTACGACGACTACCGCGCGGTAGAAGGCGTCAAACTTCCCAACAAAATCGAACTCCACCGCGGAGGAGCGAAATACGACGTGACCGTGACGCGGGCCATTATCAACGGCACGATTGGCGAGCGCATTTTCGATTTCCCAATCAAGTCCCAAATCAAACTGCCCGACCTCAAGGCCCTTTTTAAAGAAATCGACAACAACCAGAAAGCCATCGACAAGATCAAGGAAAACTACGCCGGCACCGAGACGGAAGAAGAAACCGAGTACGACGGCAACGGAAAGGTGAAGAAGCATGAAGCGCGCGAATCCACGTTTTTCTATCTGGACGGTGATGAAATCGCTACTTTGGTAAAAAAAGACGGCAAGCCGCTCGACGAGAAAGAACAAGAAAAAGAGAACGAGAAGGTCCAGAAGCGCATTGAAGAACACCAAAAGCGCCAAGCCAAGAAAGATGCCAAACAGGAAAAGGCCAAAGAGCAAGGTAAGGACGAAAACAAAGAGGATAAAGATGACCCGGGCATTGAGGTCTTTCTGCGGGCGTGCCAATTCGTGAACCCGCGCCGCGAGCGATTCCGCGGTCAAGATGTCTTGGTTTTTGATTTTGAGCCCAATCCGGAGTTCCAGCCGCACAACCTTGCAGAAAAAGTCGTCCAGAAGCTTGCCGGCGTCATTTGGATTGACGAAAAGGCCCATGATGTGGCGCGTTTGGAAGCCTACTTTGTCAGTGATGCAAGGATCGCCGGCGGCCTGCTCGCCAATTTGCAGAAAGGCACGAGTTTCGTTTTCGAACAAGCCTACGTTAACAATGAAGTCTGGCTTCCAACTTATATGGAGGGGCATGTTGGGGCGCGCGTCTTGCTGCTGAAAGGTTTCAAGGTGAGCTTCGTGACGCGCTACGCGGACTACAAGCGATTCAACGTGGAAACTCTTTCCACGATTTCCAGACCCAAGGGCGCCGATTCGGCGTCCGAGACTCCAGTCAAGCCTGAATAAAGCTCGCGGGCTGATTCAATTTGCGGCCACGGGCCGGTCCAGCGTCTCTCGCACTCTTTGCGTCAGCGCCCGGGGAGTAAAGGGTTTCTGCAGGAAGGAAAGGCCTTCTTCGAGCGTGCCGTTTTCTGCGATCACGTTGTGCGTGTAACCGGACATGTAGAGCACGCGAAGGTAAGGGTGAAGCGCCGTCAAATGATTGGCCAGGTCGCGCCCGCTCATTCCCGGCATGACCACGTCGGTGAGGAGCAAATGGATTTCGGACCTGTGCCTTCCGGCCAGCCGCACTGCATCTTCGGAATTTTGCGCCTCAATGACGGTGTATCCCTGTTCAGAGAGAACCGTGTGCGCCAGTTCGCGAACCGCGGGCTCATCCTCGACCAGCAGGATCGTTTCTCCTCCTCCGCCGGTTGCCGCCTCGACGGATTCCGTCTTCTTCGGCTGTGCCGCCTCTTCCGCGCGCGGCAGGTGCACTTGGAACGTTGTGCCTTTGCCCACCTCGCTGGTAACCGAGATGTGCCCGCCGCTCTGCTTAACGATGCCGTACACCGTGGAAAGTCCCAAGCCGGTGCCGCGGCCGTTTTCCTTCGTCGTGTAGAAAGGCTCGAAGACATGCGGGAGCGTCTCCGTGCTGATGCCCACACCGGTGTCCGTCACGCTGAGCATTACGTACGACCCAGCTTTAATGAACGCCTGGTCATTCGCTATGCCCGAATCAAGTTCCACATTGCGCGTCTCAATCCACAGCTTGCCACCGTCTGGCATGGCGTCGCGCGCGTTCACGATCAAGTTGAGAATGACTTGTTCGATCTGCCCGGGATCGGCTTTCACGGCGCCCAGATTTTTTTCGACGCTCGTTCTCATTTCCACGTTTTCGTTCATCAAGCGCCGCACCATCTTATCCATGTTTAGGACCACGCCATTAAGATCCAGCACCTTTGGTTTCAGAACCTGCTTGCGGCTGAATGCCAAAAGTTGCCTAACCAGTGTGACGGCGCGTTCGGCCGCGTCGGAAATCTGCTGGATGTTTCCACGCAGTTCCGGCTGCCCTCCAACGCGGTTCAAAGCGAGTTCCACATAACCTTTGATAATCGTCAGCAGGTTGTTGAAATCGTGGGCCACGCCTCCCGCGAGCCGGCCTACCGCTTCCATCCGTCGCGCCTGCTGCAACTGGTCTTCGAGCACACGCTTTTCCGTGATGTCGACGATGATGCCTTCCATCAGCGGATGACTTTCGCTTCCCGGGACAAAAACCGCATTGTCGCTCACCCAGATGATGCGGCCGTCCTTCCGCCTTAGCCTGTATTCCGCCTGAAAACGCTTGGCGCGCATGCAGTGTTCTTCCGCCGCTTCAATGAGAGGGAGATCTTCGTCGGCCACCAGCCGTGTCCAATTCTCCGAACCGGCCAGCCATTCCTCCGGCGTGTAACCAAAGATGGTCTCTACTTGCGGGCTTACGTAGTGCCATTGTCCGTGAAGCCCCACTTCGGCGATGTAACTCACGGCCGCCACTTGCTCGATGAACATCTTGTATTTGGCTTCCGTTTCCGAGTGCGCCCGTTCGGCCCTCAACCGATCACTGATATCTCGGGTCACGCAAACGACTCCGCCTTGGGGCATCGCCGTGATGGCCATCTCAACGGGGATCCTCGTGCCGTCTCTGCGGCTCAGAGACACCTGCTCTGACCACCTCCCCGTCTTCTCGAGAGAATCACGGATCTGATCTTCCAGCAGTTCGGTGTCTTTCACATCGTAAACATCACGCCAGCTTTTCCCGATGATTGCTGAGGGGCCTTCAAATCCAATCATCTTCGCGAAGGCAGAGTTGGCGTAGACGTGCTCGCCTTTGGCTCCCACGATGGAGATGCCGTCTGCAGCAGATTCCATGGCCAACGCTTGCGTTTGCACCTTGCTGGCGCTTTTTGCCTCGTGGTTTTGGCTCAGTGCCAGGCGGGCGGCGTAACAAACAATCGAAATCCCCAGAAGCGAAAAACGAAGCAACCGCCACTCCGTCTGCAATTGCGATACCTCGAAGAGGATGACCAGAGGCGCGAGTACCAACGTGCCATTTGTCACCATTAATTCGCCAACCGTCTTAAGCCTCGCCCGCGAGCGGACGCCCTCATCAGCGCTGGGCGCCCACCGCGCCGCCCAAAGCGCCGCGCAAAGGAACGGCAGAGTCCACAGTAAGTCCCGCAGAGTTCCGGTCGGCGATGGCCGCACATTTTGCAAGTACTGCGCGATCGCTGAGAATCCCATCACGGTCAGCAGATAAAGCGCCAGACCGCCGTAGAGTTTTCGAATGTGCTGCTTTCTGGCGGTCAGCCAGCGGAAACCTGCGAGCGCCGCCACCATCAGATCTTCCAGGTTCTCCACTCGCATTTCCTGCAGGAACGCTGTGTGCTCGTCGAGCCGGTGGGCGGGCAAAAAGTAGAATTCCAGGAAAATGAAAAAGAAAACGATGCTCACCTGGATGAAATCGAGAGCGCTCTCCGCGTCGATCCGCGATGAATCCTTGTCCTGGTCGAGGAACAAAGCCATGGCGATGAACACATCCTCGAAGCCGAACAGGAAGCGCACCGCCGAGGTTAGCGGCGGTTCGCTGTGTAGCACTACTTCGTAGTACATCCAGCCAAGGTTCGCTACGCCCCACGTGGAAATGCCCAGCCCGACCAGCAGCCAGAAAGGCCGGCTCAATCCCTGTCCTCGACGCGACGCTCCAAGTGCCATCACCGCCCCGAAGCCGCAGGCCAGGAGCTGCAGGAGATTCGCAAGGAGAGAACCGTTCGTGGAAGTACCCAGGATCGCCGCTTCAACCAGGTGCAGCGCGACAATGACAGCGGCAAAGATCAGGGGCTTTCGGGGCATTCCTCGCCGAACTTTCGTGTTTCGTTTGGGTTTTCTTGCTTGAATTATTTTAGGGAAGGGCCTGTGAACCGTTGCAAAAGGCTTCCCCCGTGTGTCCTGGCCGATACGGGGTGATAAATCGGCTCAGGCGCGCACCTTTGCGGTTGCCGTCTATCCTTTAACCAGTTTTTGACCAGTTAACGCCCTTCGAATGGGTAGCGGTCCTGCGACTGCACTGCTGCGGCTACTTTTCGCCGCAGGGCGATGGTGTTCACCGGGGCGCGCTTCGCAAAGCGTTTCAGCACCGCCATCTGAGTCGTCAGCATGTCGCCTTCGTGGACTGCAGCGATGGCCCGCTTGGCCTCGTGCTCCACACGTTCGGCGGCATCGTTGATGACAACCTTCGCAGCATCAATCATCGTTTGAGACGCCGCTTCGCCTCTGCTCGCTGCCGCTTTCTGCGCGCGCAGCAGCGTGGACTCCATCGCGTAGATCTCCATCACGATGTTCGAAAGCGAGCCGATCAGTTCCTGTTCGTCCGCCAGTTTGTCGCGGTATTTCTGAACCGCGCCGCCCGCGGCTTGCAGGAACATCTTTTTCGCATTCGCTACTACTCGGCCCTCGTCGGCCAGCACGCCTTCCGGCGTATCTTCGAACGACGGGCCAGAAAGAATTTCGTCTGCCAGCTTCATTGCTGCCGGAATCAGCGGCAATTGCCCGCCCATCGCGCGCTTCATCAGCATTTGGATCATCAGCATCCGGTTGATTTCGTTCGTGCCTTCAAAAATCCGGTTGATTCGCGAGTCGCGGTACGCGCGGCACACCGGATATTCTTCATGGAATCCGTAGCCGCCGAAAATCTGCACCGCCTCGTCCACCACGAAGTCCAGCATCTCGCTGCCGTAGACTTTCGCAATCGAACTTTCGATCGCGTACTCTTCAAGCACTTTCATCGTGTTCTGGATTTTGTCGCCTGAGCCCGCCGCCGCCGTCATCGCGCCTTCGATGTTTCCTGCCGAGCGGTAGACCATCGACTCCACAGCTAGAATCTGAATGGCCATATCTGCCAGCTTTTCCCTCATCATCCCGAAGTCGCCGATTTGCTTGCCGAACGCTTTGCGCTCTTTCGAGTACTTCGACGCCGTCGTCAGCACGTTTTTCGCGCCGCCCACGCAAGAAGCACCGAGAGTGAACCGCCCCGCATTCAAGATATTGAACGCCACGATGTGGCCGCGCCCGATTTCGTGCAGCACGTTTTCCTTCGGTACTTTGCAGTTTTCCAGAAAAATCGGTGTCGTCGAGCTGCCGTGAATCCCCATCTTGTGCTCTTCGTTGCCCGGCTTGAATCCGGGAAACGTCCGCTCCACGATGAATGCAGTGAACTTTTCGCCGCCGACTTTCGCGAACACGATGTACACGTCTGCGAAGCCGCCGTTGGTGATCCACATCTTCTGCCCGTTCAGGACGTAGTGCGTGCCCTCGGCGTTCAGTTCCGCGCGCGTCAGCGAGTTCTGCGCGTCCGAGCCCGCTTGCGGCTCCGAAAGGCAGTACGCACCAATCCATTCGCCGGTGGCCAGCTTCGGCAAATACTTTTTCTTCTGCGCTTCCGTGCCGAAGTACACGATCGGCAGGGTCCCGATTCCCGCGTGCGCGCCGTGCGTCACCGCGAACCCGCCATAAATCGAAAGTTTTTCCGTCAGAACCGTCGTTGCAATCTTGTCCAGTCCTGCTCCGCCAAACTCTTCCGGCACGCCGCCGCCCAGTAGGCCAACTTCACCGCCCTTTTTCACCAATTGTGGCATCAGGCCGGCCTTCTTGTTTTCCAGGTCCTTCACAAACGGCAAAACTTCTTTGACCACAAATTCTTCCGCCGTCTGCCCGATCAGTTTTTGATCGTCAGTCAAATCGGCAGGCGTGAAAACGTCGCTAGCCTGCGGCGATTCCAGGAGGAAGCTGCCTCCCTTCGCTGCAGGCTTGGTCAGAGTCGCGGTGGCCATGGTGGTTTCTCCTAGTGGGATTTCCGTGTTACTGCGTTTTACTCAAACAGGCGAGTGGAAGCACACAACGCGACAAATTTGTCGCACTCTCCCAAGTCTACTCCCGCCTACCTACCCCGTAAACACCGTTGAGTTTCGCGTGTCCAAGGTATGATGGGACCTTGCCTTTGCGTGACGCGGCCTTCTCCACCTGCTATCCTCATATCCCCAATTCGTTCTGAGGTGAATCTAGTGCGCAAATGTTTCTTGCTTGTTTTTTTGCTGACTTTTGCTGTGGCTGCGCTGGCCCAGCAAAACACTACTACTTCCCACTTCGACGGCAACTCCTGGTGGGCGCACGTGAAATTCCTGGCTGACGACTCGCTCGAAGGTCGCAACACGGGTAGCGAAGGCCTCAAAAAAGCGCAGGCCTACGCCGTCGACCAACTCCAGAAAGCCGGCCTAGAGGCCGCTGGCGTCAATGGCTTCTATCAGCCCGTGCGGTTCACCCAATTCCAGGTCGACGAGTCGAAATCCTCTCTGGCCCTCGTCTCCAAAGGCAAAGCCGAACCTCTCTCTTTCGCCGACGATGCCTTCATCAGTTCCCGCAGCACGCGTTCCACGGTCTATCTCGAAGCGCCCCTGGTGTTCGTCGGCTACGGCCTGAAAATCCCGGAGAAGAATCTCGACGAGCTCGCTGGCCTCAATCTGAGTGGCAAGGTCGCTGTTTACCTCGCGGGCTCCCCGGAGGACATTCCCACCGCTCTCTCCGCGCACTATCAAACCGCGGGCGAACGCTGGAAATCCCTCCACGCCAGCGGCGCCGTTGGCGCCCTCACCATTTTCAATCCCGCCTCCATGGACATTCCCTGGTCGCGCATTTCCGCGAACCACAATGACCCGCCCATGGCCCCCGCCGATCCCGAATTCCTGGAAACTCCTGGCGAGCAACTTGGCGTCGCTTTCAATCCCGCCTCCGCCGAAAAACTCTTCGCCGGCTCGGGTCACACCTTCGCGGAAATCG
>Ga0126373_10005099_pt1 | contig 10159 bp, 17 predicted proteins | sample PanSoiMetPlot_11_FD_92545 | JGI IMG/M metagenome (GOLD analysis project Ga0126373, IMG submission 92545) | Tropical forest soil microbial communities from Panama - MetaG Plot_11 | ecosystem: Environmental > Terrestrial > Soil > Tropical forest > Bulk soil | place: Panama | collected 2016-02-17 | reverse complement strand
CAGCCGAGTAACCCGTTATAAGTGCGCGGAGGTCTCGTTCGGCTGTCGCAAACGGTCGATCCAATATGCCCAACCGAACACGATCGGGAAAAGGATGAGATCGACCGTCACGAGAACGTGGACTCTTGGCGGTGGGGCGCCGTTGAAGCTGAGTAACCAAAGCGCAGTCAACACCACAATGAATGTCCAGAGTACGAGACCAGCGAAGCGGCGCGTATGCGTCGAGCGCAGATACAGAATGATTCCAATAACCCAAAGTCCGCCTTCGACGATCAGTAATCCTATTGTTTTTCTTTCTATTTCTCGTTTCGTGATGTCGGACGATCTGATTTTCGGGGCTTTGGCGGTCCCCAAGTCGAACTCCAGCTCCGCCGGACACACCTGGCCTCGACTTACACCGCCGGGACTGCGGCGGTCAGATTGCGCATGCGTACCAGGTTGTGTGATCCATCCGCACCCGCTCCTCCGGCGACAAATAACTGAAGATGTGATTCTGCTGTTGATCCGCTCCTCGATGCCTTACCGTACCACACCGGCCTGTGGATTAGGAGTGTTTCTCAGCAGTCTGCTAAGGTCTTGTTCGAGCGGATGATTCGGGACGAGGAAAGGCGCCCCGACTTCTTGGAAGCACAGCTTAGCCCGATCAAGGCAATGGGAATTGGCCCGTGTCTTGCCCAGCAGCTGAGCGACGCAAAATAGCAACCGGCATTTGCCAACAGCGGTCATCAGAGAAGAGTGTGCGAATCATATGTAGGAAGTTGTTGGCAAACATTTCTTTCGCGTGCGCTTTGATTCGCACATACAGCGCTACAATTACATTTGTACTATCGAACTAACCCGCAGACATGCTGTACTCTTTGCATTGTTGCTGGCGATTCAGATGGTAGGGCTCTGGATTGCGTCGAGTCGATCCCCAGTTCTTGTCGAATTGCCTCGAAGCATTTGGGCTTGCTTTTTCTTAATGGCGCCGGGCTCCGCGTTTCTCACGACCATCATCATGGAATTGGTTCGAGTGGTACTCCCCAAGAATTGTCAGCACCAGTTCATTCCATTCCGCGCACCGCTGGAGTAAAGGAAAAATGTTTACTCATTCCAGTTGATGTGGGACCCGTTCGACGTTTCCTGTTGGTTGCTAAATTGACAGGTTACTGGTGTTTAGGTCTCCCGAGGGTGGTGTGCTGGTAACGCCACTCATGATCACAGCGTTCGGCTTGATTCGCTATTCTTGGCTATTCTTATCGAAACCGAAGCAGTTGCAAGTATCACCCAGTTTCGGTAGGGTTCGCCGCTCTATTCAGCGAAAGGCTGCAACGGGCGCGCTCTACGGGCAAAAGAGTAGCGGACAGACTTTCCAGCTTGCCCTTTTCGATGGGGGAGAGGGAAAGTTTGCACACATCAACCGAAGGAGTCGGAGATGTCGGACGTTTCGGAGCGCGCCGTTTCGGCGACAAGCCGGTATCTTGTAATTTTCGACCCAGAGGATCGTCTACCGCGAGTTTCGCGAGATCTTCTTCGAGGCGCAGCGCCTGCATGACTCGTGCATAAATTCCGAGTGCGACTGCCGAATCTCCTTTTTCCACTCTCGACAAAGTCTTTCGAGTAATACCGGCGCGCTGTGCTACCGTTTCCGCCGAGTATCTGCGACGGAGGCGAGCCAGCTTCAAGTTCTCGCCATAACCTCGCAAGAGCCGCGAAAGTCGTGGCAGCAGCGATGGTTGGGTTCTGGCCATAATGGGTCTAACCTTACCCAATTTGGCAAAGTGTTGCAACTGATATAACACATTATGGTTGCCTTTTTTCTGCCCCCTCTGACGAGGCGCATCAGCTTTCCTCGCGGCGCCCGCGTCTAGGGATGACGGCTAACCGGGCGATTGAAATGCGCAGGAAGGAGTTTTTCAAAACCAGGGTCCGATGTTACAACCGGCTCTTTTGCGTCCAGCCGTGTACGAGGCACAAGTCGTCGGCCTCGTCACTACGGGTGCCGCGTGGACGATTGGGCCGGGATCGTGCGCTGGCGCGATAGACAGAACCATGCTTTTACATCATGGCCGCGAAACTCGGTGGAGCGAAGCTCTACGATCTCCAGCACGGGCTCAATCGCGAGCGCGACCTCCTGTGCTGAGCGGCGCGGCGGGCCGACCTCACGCGGCGGACCTTCTGTGCTGCCGATGAGGCTCAGCCACAAACCGCCGGGTTCCAATGCGGCAGCCACACGCTCGGCGAAGCGTGAGCGCTCCTCGGCTTCGTCGAAGACGTGAAAGCATCCGCGGTCGAAGACGAAGTGGAACCGGCCGTCAGGCGGAGGCGCGGCGAGAAAGTCCAACGCCGCGAAGTTGCAGCGTAGATCGGAGCCCTCTATTTTGGCTCGGGCTTTTTCGACCGCCAGTGGCGAGACATCGACTCCGAGTACATCGAAGCCACGCTGGGCCAGCCAAACTGTGTTCGTCCCAGTACCGGCACCCACTTCGAGGGTTCGACCTGGCAAGACGCCGCCCGAAGCGACGAACTCGACGAGCAAGGGCTCCGGCTGCCCCGTGTCCCAGGGCAGCACTCCTGAGGCGTAGCTGTCATTCCAGGATGGGTACGGCATGATGGTTCGAGTTTAGCGCCGATTCGACCACCGTAGCTACCCTGGCAAGCCGACTTAATCTTTGCCGCTACGCTGAATGTTGGGAACTACCTTGATGGATAGACGGTGCACTTGTGATGCCATCGGGCGAGAGGCAAAGAACGTCTGTGATCAACACCTAGTCACAGCATCACGGACTGAAATCCATGGGAAGCAGGCCGTGCTTGGGCTTTTTCGAAAAGCTGGTGTTCTTGCCGTGCTCAGACCGTGCCCATGTCGACCGTTTCAGCCAACTGCCTGTGACGCAGGAGGCCGCGGGTTCGAGTCCCGTCGCTCCCGCCAAATTTTCCGATAGATGTTGCCTTTAAGAAGTTAGGACGGTTGACGGCCGAAGAGTCGTTCAGCGTGATGACTTGCGGTTGACTCGTCATTGGTCGGTTGAAATCATGGTCCGGCAGGTTCGGGAACGAGCCAACGGAACAAAACGATCGCAGCCAACGCACCTGCCAACTGCGCTCCAACGAAGATCGGAACATTGATCGGCAGGATGCCAGCGAACGTATCGGAGAGGGACCTTGCGATTGTGACGGCGGGATTCGCGAACGAGGTTGACGCTGTGAACCAGTACGCGGCGGTAATGTAGCTCGCTACAGCAACTGCAACTGCGTTCGGGCGAAACCGGGAACATCCCCAAATCACGCAAAGCAGGCAAACGCCGCAACGAACTCACTGAACGCGAGGGGCCAGCCTTGGCGACCGTGAGCAGACAGCGAGTACCAGCGTAGGCCGAACATCAGGTGAGCCACAACCGCGCCGAAGATTCCGCCAGTGCACTGCGCGACAATATAGCCGGGAACCTCGGACCATAGGGTTCCGCGTTGCACCGCGTCTGCCAGTGTCACAGCCGGATTGAAGTGAGCTCCAGAGATCGGCGCGAAGGTGAGAATCAAGGCGAGAAGAGCCGCTCCTGTCGCAATAGTGTTTGCGAGTAGAGCGATTGCGACGTTTCCGCCCGCCAACCTCTCACCCATGATGCCGGAACCCACAACGCCGGCAACAAGGAACGCCGTGCCGACGAACTCCGCAATGAGACGAGCGCGTAGATTGGGCTTCATTGGCGACCGATGCGGTTAAGTTCTTGCTTCATAGCAAGGTCGTCAAGAGCAGCGAGAGGAAGATTCAGGAACAGACTGACTCGGCGTTGAAGAGTGAGGAGGGCATCTCGGAACGCCCGCTCGACCTCCTGCGGTGTTCCTTGAACGGCAGCGGGGTCGGGAATGCCCCAATGCGCCGTCATCGGATGGCCCGGCCAAACGGGGCAGGATTCGTTCGCGGCGTTGTCGCAGACGGTGAACACGAAGTCCATTTTGGGTGCATCTGGCTTCGCAAACTCATCCCAACTCTTGCTTCTCAACCCGGTCGTCGGAATGCGTGCCGCTTCAAGTTGCTTGATTGCTTCGGGCCGAACCGTGCCGGAAGGATGACTTCCCGCGCTGTACGCTGTGAATCGCGGTTCGCCTTTGGCATTCGTCAAAGCCTCCGCCATGATTGAGCGCGCGGAGTTGCCCGTGCATAGGAACAGCACGTTGTGGTGGTCCTTCATATCAGTTGTTGCGAGGCTTCACGGCGCGCACGAAAGCACTCATGATTTTGCCATCCACTTGCGGCGCGATTGCGTCGACGTCGATGTTGTGGCCTGCCAGAAACTCGCGGGCGTCGTTTGCGTTGTAAACGCGTGTCGGTTCAAGATCAATCTGCTCAAATCCAGCGGCGGCCAGCTTAGATCGGTAGTCCTCCTCCTCTAATGATCCCGCTACACAGCCGACCCAAAGCAGAAGGCTCTTCCGGACTTCCGGCAGCATTTCGCCGCGAGTAACGACGTCCGACACCGCAAACCGTCCACCTGGCTTTAGCACGCGGAACGCTTCTCGCAGGACTGCGTCCTTGTCCGCGGAGAGGTTGATGACGCAGTTGGAAATGACAACATCAACGGAGTTGTCGGGCAGCGGTACCTGTTCAATCTCGCCCTTCAAGAACTCCACGTTCGTGATGCCTGACTTGCGCTTGTTCTCTTCCGCCAGCGCGAGCATCTCGTCCGTCATGTCCAAACCGTAGGCTTTCCCGGTCGGACCAACTCGTTTAGCTGACAACAGCACGTCAATCCCGCCGCCAGACCCGAGGTCCAGCACTGTCTCGCCCGGATTGAGCTTCGCTAAGGCAGTCGGGTTTCCACAACCCAACGAAGCCAGTAGCGCCTCTTCAGGGATCTCCCCAACTTGTTTCGCGTCATAGAGGTTCGAGGTGATTGGGTCGCAGCCGCACGACGGCGCGGCTCCGCAACAAGAACTTCCGCCGCTGGTGACTCTGAGTGCTGCCTGGCCGTATTTTTCTTTGACGACTTCTTTGATGTCTGGGCTGCTCATATCAGTCCTATCTGGAAATTTGAACGATCTGCTCGGGCTTCACCGCTTTATTCCGCGTGCAACACTCCGCATACAAGAACTGGAGGACTTCCTGAAGGGCGCCGGTGTTCGCGGTGTATCGGAGAAACGTGCTTTCCCGCTTCACGTTGACGAGACCTTCCATCCGCAGCTTGTCTAGGTGGTGCGAAAGGGTTGAGTTTGGGATGTCGAGTTCTTCTTGAATCTCGCTGACAACCATGCCATCAGGGTGAGCCGATAGGAGCAACTGCATGATGTGGAGCCGCGCCTCGGTTCCCATCGCCGAAAACATATCCGCGTACTTTGCGATCTTTTCTGAAGCTTTTCTTGCTGGGCAGTTTGCATGATTCGATGGTTGCAGAAATATGGTAACTATGTCAAGCGCGGGGTCGAGTCCCGTCGCTCCCGCCAAACTTTCCGACAGAGGTTGCCTTCAGATTCAGAGCTCGCAGCTTTCCAGAAAACGACTTACGTTCCCGATTCCCTCGCTGAGCGAGTTGCCGATTATGCGCCGTTTGACACCGCAATGACTAGAGAACATCAGCGGGTCTTTCAGTCTCTTCGGGCATATTGCTATGTCCCTGACGCATAGTCCTTAGCAGAGCGCCTCCGGGTTGACCCGATTCGTCCGAACAGTTTGCGCTGGACCTCGATCGCGATAGGCATGGCGGTCCGCAGGCTCTTCAGGCCCGCACTCGTGCGAAACGCGACTTCCGGATCGTTGAAGGTGCGTAGAAATTCGCGAACGATGCGCTTTTCTTCATTGGTTGGAACACCTGAGAAAAGCGTAAAATGCGCCGGATGGCTAAGACAACTGCGATCAGCGATTCCTGGTTGTGGGTGTTAACCGTAGCATTGCTTGCGCTCTCAGCCTTTATGTATCTCAGGAAGTAGCTGCAAGAGCATCTTGTCGTGTGTTTCGGTTGATCTCAGGCGGTTCTCCGCTCCGGAGGGATAATAGCCATCCCGTCGACCCGGTCGTCCGAGTCGAGTCTGAGAGCGACTTCGCTGCCACAAGTGAGGCAGTCAAAAAGAAGATAGGAAACCCCTGCTTCATCCGTTACCAAATCGGGCGGACGCTTTAACGAGTGCGTGAATTCAGAGAGATATTCCATCCCACAATTCTAGTCCTCGAAAGCGACTATTGTTTCAGCTCCTTCGTGCGAGCCTCCAGCAGCCGATAGATTTCTTCCACCAGGTCTTCCAACTTTTCTGAGTCAGTCTCTTTGATGGCTTGGTCGATCAGATTCTGCAATCGAACTCCAATATCGGTGGACATGGCTTCCCCCGGGAGAAGGGGAAGTACAAGAATCGTACCAGCAGTACGCTGTGATGCGGTTGACAATCGCGCGGTGGAGCGTACAGTCAAGCGCGATCGTTGTGGAGGCACGGGAAAGGGGCAAGAAGAAAAAGAAGCTGCCAGACCACAGTGAAGAAGGTCCTCAAGTCCAATGAATGCCAAGGATTGTTTCCCTCCGGAGGTGACCCGGTGCAGCCAGTGGAAATAGCAGTCCCTACGTCCAAGGTGTCACAACGCCTTTCAGCGCTGCTTCGAAATCGGTGACATTGCGCGTAACCAGGGTGAGGCCACGGACCTCTGCGGTTGCAGCAATAAATGCGTCCCGTGGCTCCATCGGCCGGCCGGCCGCCTCGGTGCGGACGACCAGTCGCCCGCACGCATCCGCAATCTCAAGGTCAACCTCCACGATCCTTCCCCCAAACCGTGAAGCAAGATCTTTACGCAGCCATTCGTCGAGACGGCTGCGACGCTTCCCGGTTGCGAGTCGCTCAATGCCGTACCGCAATTCCGTTATGGTAACGACGCTCAGAAAGACGCTGTCCTCATCGACTTGAGCCAGCCAGGCTACCACTCCCAGATTCGGTCGCGCTTTCATCGGCTCGGATATGACATTCGTGTCCAATAGGAAATTCACAGCTCAATCCCACGCAGACGAATGGGAAGGCGTTTCACTTTCAACCGAGAGCCTCGAAGCGGGGATGAGCGCAGAAACTCGGCCAGGTTACCCTTTCTCTGGGATTTCTTTTCCCATTCATCGGCCGCAACAACTACCGCGGCGGTGCGGCCATGCTTCGTGATCTTTTGAGGGCCTTCCGACTTTGCCTTGTCTATCAGTCGGCTGAATTTTGCTTTTGCCTCCGCCACCGTCCATGTGTGCGTGCCCATAATTGGGGTATCTCCAAATTAGCGCGTCATTTCTAAATCCAACAATATGGTCATAATAGTCATTTTGGAAGACAAACACAAGAGCTCGAACCTGAACGCCGTGCACGTCGTCGGTACAGCCGCCCTCCGCGACCATCCCTCGAAAAGCGACTCGTGTCGGATCTAGGTGCCGCTGTGGCCAGCCATTTACCGAATTACATCTCGCTCTCTGGCAGCGAAAGCCGCTCAAAACCGCACACGTATCAGAAGCTCTGCGCGCCAAGACTAGTCGCGGTCCTCATGGTCACGTCCTTCATGATCATGATGGCCATGCCCATGATCATGTTCACGCCAATGGCCATTATCGTGGTCCTCGCGGCTCCAATATCCTTCGTGCCACTGCCAGCCCTCGTGGTAGTGGTCGTAGTGTGGATGCGTCCAGTATGCCCCTTCAAACGGAGGACGTTCCCAGTGTCCCCGAACCCATTTGTAGTTGTGACCCGCCGGTGCCCAAAATCCCTCAACCCAAACGAAGTCTGTGGCGGGCGGTGGCCCCGGCTCCTCATAGACGACTGCCGGTGGCGGGCTTCCGATGTACACCGCAATCTGCGTCTGAGCAGAACTGGGCGAGGCAATCGCGATCGCCAGCGGTGCACCAGGGATCCAGTTCGACCTCATTTTGGGTACTCCTTAGTACTAGGAAATTCTCCGAGCCACAACTCGACCCACTGGTCGGAGCAACAGGCGACCGCCGTGCCAGAAAGACGGCCAGCTTTTGCCCACGATATTCTGCTTCGGGGCGATGGTCTACGTTACTTTGGCGCAGGGCTTCCCGGGCCAACGTCCAAGGGGTTCGTGCCGGATTCGCCCTTTAAGATGATTCCATTGCGGCGCTTAATTTTCTCAGCTCCCCACTATCGATCGAGATGAAACGGAATGGTTGCAAACCGAGAGGAGTGCCTGGACAAGGGCTGAGCAATTCAGCCAGGGCAAGCACAGGTCCAACATGCGTTGAAAGCATGAGTTCCACAACCGCTCCGGAACGAAGAGGTTTGAGCACTCGAAGCAACCCGCCTGTAACAGAAATGATCTGAAGCTTGGCAGATGTGAGTTGTCCGTTTTCGAATCGGACCATTGCGGGAGGCATCCCAAGCAGTTTCACACGAACGGGCCGCGTAAAAGGCGATCGGGGGGAGGCAATCATGCAGATACTATGCTCAGGAACGTATGGATCGGCGAGAGTACTAAGGAACGTGTACAACCTGAGACGGAAATGCGCGGTCCTTGCTGTATGCTCGGATACTACGGGCTTCACACTGCGCACGCGTATGAAGGGCACGACTTGTACTTTTTATAGCCCAGCGCAGTGAGTCGAATTACGCCTCGAACTTGTTCTTCCACCGTACCCTGATTCCTCAGTTCTGCGATCACCAACCGGGTAGAGGAGGAATCGAGCGTCTGCTTGGGCAAGACCATAAACTCATTGCGATTTTGTTCGTAGCTTCGAACAAGTGCGACAAGAACGTCGTTCCGGATATCCTCATCGGGCATGAGGCATCGTAGGCAGTTAACCTCAACTCCGAAATGGCCCTTCGGTGGCGGTCATGATCACGTGGGTTCAATCTTTGAGTTGACTCGTCCGCCTCGCTGGCATGACCTTTGGTAATGTAGGGGCTTCTGGAGCGACCGGACCAATCGGCGGAAGTGCACCACGAACAGTACAACGAGCTCGGGTGTAAATGGGGCTCCTAGAAGATAGCGATCTTCCTTTCACTCGGGCAATGTACACAGAGCCGTGCATGGGATCCATCTAGCCCTGTGGCTGCTCAGCGCTGGTTGCGGAGGCTACCATTGTTCGGAGTAAGCAGTTGCACCGGTCTGATCGATGTAGTCCACTTTCACGTCCGGTCCGGTTCGCGCCAAGCAATCGGGAACATCGCCTCATTAGCGGGGGAGTTTCGTGCAGGGCGGATACGGAAATCCGCCGTGTCCGGCGCAACATGCTTTGAAGTAGTACTTGGCTTTGGGAGCATAGACCATGCCACGATGGTCATGGCCCCAAACCGCAAAAGCTAAACGTCCAAACTACCACTCGATCCCCGTGAGTAGCAAGCCAGCGTCGAAATGGCGATCGCGACTCAGCAGGGGCAGTGAATGCTGTCGGCATAGTGCAGCAATCCACACGTTGTTCGAGGGGATAGGCGTGCCAGCCTTCTTGAGTTCGCTGCGAACTGCAGTGTAAGGGATCGTGGTCCCTTCACCGATGTTGAGAATGGGAAAACTCGCCAAGTACTCGTCCAGCCAATCTTCGTAACGCACCCGGTACCGAGAGTGCGAAATTCCATAGCGGTATTCGCCCAGGACAATAACTGGGATGGCGATCTGAGCGGCTTTGCGAAGGACGATTTCCAGGGTTGATTCGCCCTCTGCCAAGGCAGAGAGTCCATTCGTGTCCAAAATCACAAACGATCCTCGGCTTCAACCTGCTCGAATTCGTCTCCGAGGATCTGATTGATCCTGATCGTTTACTTGCGCAGGTGTTGGAGTTTCCCGAATGCAGCCATCCAGGGCTTGTCCTCAGACCTGCCGCCGCCCGCCAACTTCATAAACAACGGAATCCCTTCACTTAGCCCGGCCCGTCGAGATCGCAGCGGTTCTGGACGCTCTTTCCGCATGAATTCCATATTTGCACGCGCGCTTCCTCAATCGCGTCCTGAATGAGCAATCTTTATTTCTTATTCTGGTTGCACGGCCAGACTACCGCTTTCTGTCCCGACTAAGCCGCCAGTGTCGGCGTATCGTCCAGTACAAGAGAGACATCGCCAGAAGGAATGGCAGGAATGCAGGCACAGCATACTGTAGGCCATCGACAAAAAACGTCGAGAAGCTGATCCCCACCAGGGCGGTTATACCAAGCCAGTTGGAGTAAGGAGAACAAGCCAGCTTGAGGGGGATCCCTCGCATCACCTCAGCATTGAGGGACTT
>Ga0126373_10005097_pt1 | contig 10159 bp, 8 predicted proteins | sample PanSoiMetPlot_11_FD_92545 | JGI IMG/M metagenome (GOLD analysis project Ga0126373, IMG submission 92545) | Tropical forest soil microbial communities from Panama - MetaG Plot_11 | ecosystem: Environmental > Terrestrial > Soil > Tropical forest > Bulk soil | place: Panama | collected 2016-02-17 | reverse complement strand
GATGCTGGCGTTGGAGAGAAGAGGTATTGCTAAGCCAATTACGCCGAAATTGAACAGATTTGTTGCTAATCAAGTGAGTATATTTCAGAAATATCTCGCTTTTTCTGAAAAAATATACGCTATTTCAGAGTCACTCTGACGAATCCACCCTGTCAGAAAATTAACATCAGTGGAGGGCACTGAACACTAAAAATGATACGCTGCTTCGCCTAGAGGTGATGAAAATACTTCGATCCCTGACGTCCTGGAGCGCAATAGAGAGGACTGGAGGTTCAGAGACAACGTTTATCGAAAGGTAAGCGCAGAGCTACTTAATCACCCCATCCGCCTGAACCAACACCTGCTGCGGTATAACAACGCCGATCTGTTCCGCGGTTTTTAGGTTGACAAAAATCTCAAATTTCGATGGCAACTTTACCGGCAGATCCCCGGTTTTAGCCCCTTTAAGGATCTCGACAACGTAGCCGGCGGCACGCCGGTATAAATCGGCGAAGTTCGCTCCGTAGGACATCAAGCCTCCGGCATCCACGTATCGATCCTCTTCGGTCATCGAAGGCAAGCGATGTTTGGCCGCGAGCGCGAAAATTGATTTCACGTGTTGAGACATCAACGGGTTTCCGACGACGATGAGCGCTTCCGCGCGGGCGACTTTTGCGGCCTGGAATGCTTCAGTGAAATCGGGGTTGGGGCCTCGTACCTCAAGAGATCGAAGATCCAGCTTAAAAGCCCGTGCCGCGGCCGTGTACTCCTTAAAGGCGATGGCCGGTCCCGGACCATCAGCATCCCAGAGTATGGCGGCTCGCGATATTTTTGGAAGCACTTCCTTCAGCAACTCGACGCGCTTCGCACTTATATCCCGATTGAGCCAGGCAAGTCCTGTAATATTTCCGCCAGGATGTGCGAAACTCTCCACATAACCAGCGGCAACAGGATCAACAGAACTTACCATCACAACGGGGATTGTTTTGGTCGCTTCTTTAGCTGTCCGGATCACTACATTATTACCTGCAACTATAACATCGACTTTCTGATGTACAAACTCGTGCACGAATGGGGGCATCCGATCCAATCTGCCCTCCGCATAACGCTGCACAATGATGACGTTCTTGCCATCCACATAATCGAGATCGCGCAGCCCTAGCCGGAATGCCTCGAACAACGGTGAAGGATTGTCCGCACTGCCCGTGGAAGATATAAAGCCTATTCGAGGTATGACTTTGCTCGTCTGCTGAGCATCGGCTAGACCAAAAGAAACAAGGATGAGAATAACTTCTACCGAAAAGGCGACTCTCTCTTTCATGGGGTTACTCCTTCGTGCCGCCCAGAGCCGGTGCTGATTGATGCTGGCTCACTGCAATTGGCTACTCCCCGGAGATCCAGTATAACACGTTACTGGAAGAATTGGGGCAAATCTTTCGCCCGATGCGACCCTCGGCTGGTCGCTTTTAGACCATACACTAGTGGCTAAGCAAGAGAACCGTTTTGCTATAGGTTATGGAGGGTAGGAAAGTATCGGCACGTTAGGTTTTTCGAACCGGCAGCATGGCCCAATCGTTAAGCACACAAAGGTTGTCCTCGAATGTTCGCCCATTTATGCGATGAGGTAAGGTTAGTCGAGCAGATCCAAAAGTTAATTTACAAGCTCGTTGTGAGGTCTCCAATAGAGAGCTTCGGCATTCCATTTTCAACGGAAGACGCTTGCTCAAAGACGTAACCGAATCTCTCAATCAATGGACGGTCGCGAATTGAAACGAGTTCGGCGAGCTCCGTTGTATAATAGGTCGAGTAATGAAGGTGCTCAGATATGTTCTGCTTTTCCGAACGGAATACATAATCCCGCAATTCATCGGTTGCTATCCCGATCGTCTCGAAGAAGCTGACCAAATCCTGTCTCAAGGTTTCAAGTCGGCAAATAAACACGTCGTCTGCGTTTCCGAAGAGGTGATTGAATCGAAAGGTGTAGTAACCGACTCCAGTGCCGCGAACTCTGCGCATTGCCTCTTTAGTTATGTTAGGAATATTTCTCCTGCCGTAGTCGACCTGCTCAGGCAACATCTCGATCAGAACATCCAGTCGTTCGTTGTTGACGCCGAGATTTAGGGCGTTTCGCGTAGCACCCATGAAATCGACCTTTCCATCCTCAGTTACCCACGAGATCAATACACCCGCGGCATCCCTCGGCCACACGTGATGATACCATGAGACGTAGAAGTCCCAAGGATTTCTGACTGCACCAAGAATAGGAAGATGAGAGTATTCACTGGGTAGAAGAGTTCGTGGTAAGTGATAGCCGATTTCATGGGCCGACGGAAAGAATTTCCTTATAACCTCAGAAACAAATGTACCGCCTGATCGCGGTAGATGCACAAATACGAACTTGTCAGTAACTATCATCGCTTGTTGATAGAATTCGTCCGGGCGCCATGGCGATAAACGCTTGGCGCTTCACGGACACGAACCCAGGTATCTCCAGTTTTTTCAGGGGCAGAAAAAAACTTTATCACAGAGTAGGGTATTCCTTGTTTTTCTGCAGCTCGCAATATTAGTTCCTGTTGCTGAACATATCGTTCCAACCTATTGCGAAAACCTTCCTTCTCCACTATCTGTTGTTGAAACTTCTGCCATGCGCCAGACCTCTCTGGATGCAAGCTTCTCTTCTCAATTTCATTTTCGTCCAATTGCAAAATAAAGACATGCACAGGTAACGTCTTCAAAACATTAATGATCTCATTGTATTCCCGTTCCAGTTTTGGTTGTTGAACGATTGTCATCGCGTACGCAGACAAATGAAACCTATTCAAAAGGAAAATGGCATTTTTATCTTGACTCAGGATATCTTTAATATAGGTTACGAAGAGCTTCATAAACTTAATTCGCAATTTGAAGATGCCCCCAATCTGCAATTGATTCCACGACTGCAATAGCTCGCCTTCGGAATAGTCGTACACATCTCGACCCTTGAGCTTCTTTTTTAAATGCGCCTGAAACATGTCTTTGCCAGATCCTGCAATCCCTTCGATAATGAGAACGCGACAGTCTAGTGCAATTCTCTCGAGGAAGGAGGAGCCTTTCTCCTGTGGCCGGAGTTGGATCCCGCGTTGCTCGATTAGTTTCCGCAGCATAGGCTGCTCTAACCGGCTAATCGGTCCGTCTTTCTTGTCGGGGTTTGTCAGTTTATCCCAGATGTAGACCGGAACAATCCTCATAGTTCTTTCTAATGAGCCGACTGCTTAGCTAGTTCACCTGTACCGTAAGCGATGGTATCCCTACCGTCTCGCGCGCCTAGGCAAGTCGAACGCCGTGTTAATTACGAAAGCATAACAATTCCCCCGTCGAGCCGACGCTGTTAGCCGTGAGGCTCGAATCTATGTTGCGGGTTCATACCCTATTTTGACTCTGACTGTCAAATAGTTGACGCGCTTTTGTTGACGCGCTTTCGTTAGCTGAGGGGAAGCGGAACGAAGCGCAGGCGAAAATGCTGTGGAAGACCCGCGATTCTCATGTAGATACTGCAACGGACGCGGGCTCGATCTATTAAACAGATCCTTGTTAATAGGACGCCGGACGCCGCGAAACGACGATTATGCGCTGTCCTTAGGTCGGGTGGTTCCAGTAAAAAGCCGTGCTACAATAATTTGCAAGGAAGTTTTCAAAGTGATAAGTGTAGATATTCTCAGGTGGAGGCCAGGGTTTTCGGCGCACTGTGAGGTTGTTAATGGTTCGCGCTGCAACTACAATGGCGGAGCCATATTCTTTAGACCGTTTCATTATCTTGAAATCGTTACCATAGACCGTTTATTCAGTTCCTCCCAAATTACTGTGGAGCGTTCGCTGCGTTTAATCGCACTATCTGCAGTCGTCTACTCCACTGCCTGCGGCATCGTCGGTTAGTCGTTATTTACAACTCGGAGCGCCTAGGTTTGTCTTTTTTCGCGCCAAAAGACACCTTTCCATACCCTTCACCGATGAACTCCGGCCGGGAATGCGATCTGCACTGCCGCTCCGGTTCCGCCGGAGATTCTCAGTCTCTCCACAATATGCAAGCCTCAAGGTTGGAGCGCGCCGAATCCAAATACACAACAGAAAACTACGAGCATAAACCTTTGGGATACTTGCCGGTGCTTTGGTTCGAATGTTTGCGTTTGGAGGGGAACGACCCTTCACGCCACAAACTTTTAGGGTTCGTCACATATCTTCAACACGTTCTGAGGTGCGGAACGCATCCGCCGGCTACTATTTTATGCGGTGTTCATCGGTGCACGGAAAATTCGGTTAATGGCGAATTCGATTGTACAATCGATGACGAAAGATGCCGTCGCCAAAACGGCTATTCGGGTCCAAGCTAACGGTCGTGAAATACGCAAATAAAGTCATGGGTCGACCGCTACGCTTCTGCATGATCACTACTTTCTATCCTCCGTACCATTATGGTGGGGACGCTGTGTTTGTGCAGCAGCTGTCCAACGAGTTGGCGGCGCGCGGTCATCAGGTCGAGGTGATTCATTGCAAAGATGCCTATCATGTTATGGGTGGGCCAGAACCATCGACAACGCCTCAGGACCATCCCAATGTAACCGTGCATGCGTTGGCGAGCCCATTACGGTTTTTCTCTCCTCTCTTAACCCATCAAACCGGGCGGCCGATCTTGAAGGCTTCGAGAGTCAAAAAGATCCTTCAGAAACCTTTTGATGTTATCCACTACCACAACATCTCCTTGGTTGGAGGACCTAAGATTCTCCAATATGGCCACGGTATCAAACTCTACACCCTCCATGAGTACTGGCTGGTCTGTCCAACCCACATGCTGTTCAAGTTCAACCGTGAAGCTTGCACGCATAGACAATGTTTCTCCTGTACCCTCGCCCATCGTCGTCCACTCCAGTTCTGGCGCTATACGAATATGTTACAAAAGTGCGTGAGACAGGTTGATCTCTTTATCGCTCCTAGCGAATTTACCAAGAAGAAGCATCTTGAAATGGGACTAAAGGTGCCGGTTGTCGAATTGCCCTACTTCACTTCCCGGTGGCAGCGCGATGAGGTCACACCTCAGCGCTCCAGATGTGAAACTCCGTATTTTCTTTTCGTCGGTCGTCTGGAGAAAATTAAAGGCCTCCAGACTCTCATCCCAATTTTCCGCCATTATGAAAAGGCACAGTTGTGGGTGGTTGGGGTCGGTGGCTACGAACCAGTTCTTCGTCGAATGGCTGAGGATTCACCAAACATCAAGTTTTTGCAACATCAATCAGGCGAGGAGCTTCGCATCCTCTATGAGCAGGCCGTGGCGACGATCGTTCCTTCCCTGTGGTATGAAGTCTTTGGGATCGTCATTCTTGAATCGTTCGCGCAAGGTACCCCGGTTATAGTGAGAAATAGTGGAGGGATGCCAAAAATTATCGAAGAAAGTGGTGGTGGGTTTGTGTACGACACTGAGAAAGAACTCGTGAGTGCCATGGATCAGTTATCGAGTAATCAAAATGTACGGGATAAAATGGGACGCCGTGGCTATGATGCACTCCGACAAAAATGGCAACCAGAGCCTCACATTCGGCGGTATTTGGAACTGATCGGCCAATTCGTGAAAGATTCTCAGCGAGAAAAGCGTGGCGGCAAAGAGTTCCAGGCGGCTTTGTAAAGAGTTAGGGCCTCATGTCCGCGGGTTAACCGGACTCTTTTTCCTAAGATTCAAGATTGCTAATCTTGCAGAAAGATCAAACAAAGAAGTCCGGTCAGGAAGATCCCATCCGTATTGGACTAGTGGGTTGCGGCCGGGTGGCAGAGTTCGGCTATTTGCCGGCATTTCGACACGCAGCGGGGGTAAAGCTCGCGCGGGTTGCGGATATCAATCAAACGCGCTGTAAAGACGTCGCACCCGGAGTGCCGGCTCATGAAAGCATTCGCGCCTTAATCAATGCGGGTGACGTCGACGCGCTGATTATTGCGACTCCTACCCGGTTTCATGTGGCGGATGCTCGTTGTGCTGCTGCAGCGGGCCTGCCAGCTCTCCTAGAAAAACCGCCCGGTCTGAATGTTGGAGAAGCCAGCACAATTCGTGCTCTGAATCCTCCGCCCTGGATCGCTTTCAATCGTCGGTTTGAGCCGGGTATTACGAGACTCAAGAATGAGTTGCCCCGTCATAGCGACTTTCAGTTGCGACTGGAATTACACTACCGCAGAGCCGCCTGGAAACCTTTTGATATGCAGGATGATGCGCTTCTTGATTTGGGGCCACACCTTATTGATCTTACACGTTGGCTCACTGGCCGCGAAATCCTATGGGCGCGTGCTCTCTCTTTGCACGTGCGTCGCGCTGAATTCGAGGTAAGGCTGGAGCAAGGCCATGCCTCCATTTCGTGCTCGACCAACACCCCCTACCGTGAGCGTATTGAACTTAAAGACTCTTGGGGACATGTGAACTGCTCCTACAAACGTGGCGGTCTCCTTTCGGGAATGGTGACCAAACTTCAACCGAATCGAGAGAATCCGCTTGTGAGGCCTATGGTTGACCAGCTCGAAGCTTTTGGCCGCGCGGTACGCGGCATAATAGACGGGTCGCCTCTAGCGACAACGGCTGATGGACTAGCCGTGATGTCAACCATTGAGGCTGTTCGGCGTTCGGCCGCTATGGGCGGAGTGTCGCGCCAACTGAGTTTAACCGAGACAGACTAGATTAACGGATTCATGATTGTCATCTTACAATTCGACGCTGTGAACCTGCCCATTTTTCATCAACTTCAGGAACAAGGACGTCTTCGGAGTATTGTTAGCCTCCAGGCGCGTGGCCATTGGTATAATCTCGAAACACCCGCAGCGACTTTTGAAGGGGCCACCTACTTTAGCCTATACAGTGGAACGCATGTCGGTGACCACTGCGTCTACTGGCCATTTATGTGGTCTGCCCCCGACCAGCGTGTTCGGACGCAAAATGATTTTCCGGCACCTGAACCGGTCTGGGACCGAATCGGTCGAGCCGGACGGCGGTCACTGGTGATCGACCCCTACGAGGGCAGGCCTCCGCAAAGTCTGGTGGGCCTGGCGCTCGGAGGCTGGCAGTTCAGGCATCATGTGGCGCTTTTCGATTGGTCGGTACCCCGTAAGTTAAGCCGTCGGCTTCGACAGCGCTTTGGGAGACCGTCGACGGTAGAAGAGGTTTATGGTCGCCCTTCTCGCTCAAATCTATTGCGGATGCGGAAGGTTCTTATCGATTCGCCTCGCCGCGCCGCCGATGCGGTCGCAGAGCTAATGCGTAACGAGTATTTCGATCTTGTTTGGATCACGATGAGTGCGAGCCACATCGCAGGACACTGGTTTTTGGACACATCGCGGCTTCCTCAAGAGGTTCAAAACGGCAGGAAACAACCCGGATTTGACACCACCCTCGTCGACTCATACGTCGCAGTTGAAGAAGCCATGAGTCGGATTCTGGACGCCATTCCCGGGATGGCCGACATCATCGTGCTGTCGCCAAGCAGTATGGAACCTAATACAAGTCGGTCTCATCTGCTTCCTGGAATGCTCAAGGCCGTTCTCGCAGGCAAGCACTCCCATACCGACACGTTGAATACTAGTGGGGCGAGTTCCATATGGCGCGTGAGAGCTGCGATCCCTACAAGCGTACGCACCGCCATGGCTCGCGTTTTGCCGGGACGGTTGACTCTTGAGCTAACCGCTCGGCTCGATCTCAGCGGGATCAATTGGAGAACGACGCGCGCGTTTATGGTCCCCAGCGGTGACTGCGGTTACGTGCGTCTTAACCTGAAAGGGCGGGAGCGAGAAGGGATTGTAGATCCCGAAGATGCCGAGCGCCTATTAGATGAGATCGCATCCGGATTAATGACTTTTCGCGACCCTGACGGTCAACCTGCTGTTCGAAATGTTAGACGCGGGTCCAGCATCGTTGGCGACAAGCAATTCTTAGGTCGATATCCGGATCTTATCGTTCACTGGAGCGATCAGCTTCCCCCACATCTCGCGGGTGTGGGCTCTCCTCAATTCGGTGAAGTTCCCGCGCTCGGCTGGGGGAGTGGCCGTACCGGAGAACACCGGGGTGGTGCATGGGCCCTCATCGTGCCCGGTACCTCACGGTTGAAGACGCCAGTGAAGCCACTACACATCATCGACATTGCTTCCACTGTGTGCAGTGCCTTGGGAGTCAATACCGATGGGCTTATCGGCCAAGCCTTACTTGAACCTTATCCGCGGGCTATACCGGCGTAAACCGCATTGTCGTTCAGCAAGGCAGGCACTTGTGATAGCAATTTTGCAGTTCGATGCTGCAAGTCTCCAGCATCTTGAGAAGTTACTTGCAGAGGGGCATCTGCCCAATTTCGCTTCTCTGCGGAACCGTGGAAATTGGTACGAACTGGAGACTCCGGCGACTTACTTCGAGGGCGCGGCAGCGCATTCGCTTTATACTGGCACGAGTCTTGGTGAGCACGGCTTGTATTATCCATGGTTGTGGTCCGCGAGCGAGCAACGTGTTCGATTTTTCGACGACTTTCCCGCCCCCGACGCGGTATGGGAGCGGATCGGACGCGCCGGTCTGCGGTCTTTGATCATTGACCCCTATGAAATGCGACCGCCGCAGGCGATGCGCGGAATTTTTCTGACCGGCTGGCAGTTCAAGAATAGGGTGGTCCTGCGGACTAGGTCTATTCCCCGCCCGATGTATCGTTGGCTTGCGCGCGAGCTGGGCCGTCCGCCGGCGGGAGAGGAAGTGTATGGGCGTCCTGCGGCTCCGGAGCTCCAGCGTTTGAAAAACAGCCTGGTTGCCGCTCCCGGCCGCGGGGCGGACGTCGTGGAGACGATTCTTAAGCGAGAAGAATTCGACCTGGTGTGGATTAGCTTGAGCGCGGCACACCTGGGAGGACACCGCTTCTTTGACGTCTCGCAATTATCAGAAGAGATCGAGGTTGGGCGGCTCAATGGCCTTGGGACAGCGTTGAAAGATATCTATCAATCCGTTGACCGAGCTCTAGCTCGCCTCATAGCCGCGCTTCCAGCAGCCACAGACATTATCGTGCTCTCACCGTCCGGTATTGGGCCGAATACGAGCCGCTCTCATCTATTGCCCGGAATGCTTGAAGCGATCTTGTCCGACGGTCCTGCCGCGCAAGGGAATAGGCGCTCACCGGCGGGCAATTCCTTGTGGCGCATTCGAGCGGCTGTGCCTACAAGTCTTAGGGCTTGGATTGCCAACGCTTTGCCGGACACTTGGGCGCTTGAGCTGGCATCACGTTTGGAGCTGCGCGACATCGATTGGACCACCACCAAGGGATTTATGATGCCCAATGATGACGCGGGCTATGTACGCCTAAACTTGCGTGGCCGCGAGCGCGATGGGATCGTTGAGCCAGCCGAGGCCGATGCGCTCTTGGACAAGATTGCCACGGGCCTCGAGACCTTCCACAACACCGATGGTACTCCAGTGGTCCGAAAGGTCTTCCGCACATCAGACCTCGGGTTTCATGGCCCCTGCGCTGATCGGTTACCTGATCTGGTTGTCCATTGGAGCGATCAGGTCATTCCACCCTTGTCGAAGGTTAGTTCTCCACTATTCGGAGGGGTTTCCTCGCCGGGCTGGGGAACAGGACGAACCGGATGTCATACGGGTGACGCGTGGGCGCTTATTATTCCGGGCCTCTCGAAACTGAGAGTTCCGACAAAACCACCCCACATTATTGATATCGCTTCCACAGTGTGTGCCCTCCTCGGGGTCGATACCGAAGGCTTGGCTGGCCAACCTTTATTAGTGCCGCGTACAGCCACACAATCCGCGGCGACGTGTTAATACTTAGTGCAGCGCCTCGAACAACTTCAGGCTCAAAGTGAACCGGGGCTTCATAATATGGCCGGTGAATCACGTGCACCTCGGCGTTGCACACACAAAAAACAACGGCCCTTGTCTCTTTAGTCAAACAGATGCCTCAAGAACCGCGTTGCATATCGACGGCCAACAACACGGTACAGGGTTGCACTTTGAAACCTGAGGCCGTGCCGCGGTCCACTGTCACCCTGGTGCTCTTGATCGGTGGCCTCGCGCTGTTTTCCATCCTCGTTTGGAGAAGCGGTCCGGATCTAATTCGCAATCTTCTTTTGAAGGTGGGATGGGCCCTACCCTTTGTATTTTTACCGCATGCTTTGGTGACCACTCTCGAAGCCG
>Ga0126373_10005096_pt1 | contig 10161 bp, 6 predicted proteins | sample PanSoiMetPlot_11_FD_92545 | JGI IMG/M metagenome (GOLD analysis project Ga0126373, IMG submission 92545) | Tropical forest soil microbial communities from Panama - MetaG Plot_11 | ecosystem: Environmental > Terrestrial > Soil > Tropical forest > Bulk soil | place: Panama | collected 2016-02-17 | reverse complement strand
CGTGCCGGGCCAGGTGAAGGTATTCGAACCCTGCCCATTGGCAGGAATGGCCATCGATTGGCCATCAATGGTGACTTTTCCAGCGGGAAGATCTGGGAAGGACGCTTTGAGCACGAACTGGTACTGCATCTTGCCGGCGCCTTTCGGAAAAAGGGAGTCCTGAATGTCCAGCGCATGGTTGATGACCGGAATGAGACTTGCGGGGTACGGACTGCCTCGCTTCGGCACGTATCGATCACCGCGCTTTTCGAAATCGTCCTTGTGCTTCTCAATGTATTTGGCAAGTGTTCCGGCATCGCGCATGAAAAACAGGTTGAACTCTTCGAAGGTCGCCTCGTCATTTGCATTTGGATTGAAAGGATACTTTGCGGACAAAGAGTTTAGAGGTTCGCAAAGTTCCTTACCAGGCGGCGGAGGAGGTGGCGCAGTGGGAGGCGTAAGTTGGAGCAGTTTTCTTACCGTCTTGTCCAGGCCGTCGGGGTCAATGGACTTGACCATCACTGTGACCTGTGGGGTCACGTTCTGCGAAAGCTGGTTGTTGCACTGTCTGAGGCGCTCATCATGTTGTTCTACGGCTGCAGAATCAATGTCTTCGTAACAGTCCCTCGACTTGATGAGGGCGCCGACGTAATTCGTCGTCAAGGGGGATGCCAGAAGATTCGAACTACACCCTGGGCTTTCGACCTCGCGCACGGCAGTAAAGGCTTTGGCGAGAGAATCCCCATTGGGGGAGACGGCGGTGTTTTCCGTTGCTTCACAGAGCAAGGCAAGGAGCGGTGAGCGATTTTCGGACAATTGGGTGAGTTTCGCGGAGGCGTCTTTGGAGTTCAAGAAGTGACTGACGCCGGCCACGTGAACAAACTCGCGCCATTCGCGGGTGTATTCGGCGGCATATTTTTCGCGAATTTGATTCTCGACTCCCGCAACGTTGAGGTTGCTGTACTCACCGCCCGGCCCCAACACCCAATCCTCCGAGGCGAACTGATCGAGATTCGGAATTTGCTTGGCCACATATTCCCAAGCAGGCTTGGTAAATGCGCCGCGCACGACTTTCTCTTCTTTGACCAAGCCAGCCGAATCCGGATATTTCTTGGCGAAATCGAGAGGCGGGAAAGTCACGTCTGCCTGCGCAAGGAGCGCTCGGTACCTTGACTCCGCCTGATTGCAAAGCCGGAGGTAGCTGCGAGCCTGTTGGACGGCAGCGAAATCCGATTGCTCTTGCTGGGTGTTTTGGTTGTGCAATTCCTTGGCGAAATAGGCAAATTGCGTTTTTGCCAGGCCTTGGCGTTCAGCTTCCGCTTCGCCGCCGCTCCAGATATTAGTGAGATAGGGCGCGAGAAACTCCGGAGTGGCCTTCTCCGGATTTGAGGTGATCATCAGGTAGGCTTTCAGAGTCTCAAAGACCTGAGGACCGCTTTCCTGGGGAGTCGCTGTGCCGCCACCGGTACACGACGGCAGCTTCCGTAGAATGGCAATCATCTGTGCGCGGGTATCGTTGAGCAATAATTCGTCGAAGCGATAGAAGTAGACGCGACGGAGATCTAAGTACAACTCGTGCCCCACGTAGAGCCCCCAACCCATGTGCCAGGGATGTCCGTTCTCTTCGTAATCTTCGAGGCGCTCGAGCACCCCGCGTGCGGAGTCGAGATTCTGCAGCTCTTCGACGGTGGCGCGGTTGACCGTGGCGGGCCGATGGACGGCGGCGAGGCTCGTAGCGGCCGCACGAACGTCGCGCTCAAGGGCGCGATTCGAGAAGTAAGAGATGGTCATGCCCAGGATCCAGATGGCGGCGACCGCCGTCAGCAGTCCAAACAGAATCCGGCGGCCACGGTTTGTGATTGTGCTCGCACCGCTGGCACCCAAGGCAGACTGGTCGTGCAGGATAATGTGGCTGAAAATATGGCTGAGGAAGACCCATTGTCTTATCTTGGGAGCCTCGCCGCCTGCCCCTGGGAGCGTACCGGATTGCCAACGGGTGGATTGCGCGGAATCGTCGGCGCGGAAGATCGCCGTGGCATCGGCAGAGAATTTTCTTCCTGCTGGGGCAGTGACGACTTTGGTCGCAGCAAGACTCCCGGCCATACCGCTCGATTGCGCTTCGACGAGACGCACGCCGGTAAAGTAGAAGCCTCGCAAGAATGGACCACTGTGAAGATGACTAGGGCGGCACAAATCGACGAGAAATTGCGTAAAGGCCGGCAAACGTTTTTCGAACTCGCGCGGGAACTCATAGATCCCCGGTTTATTCGATTCGTTGAATTCCCGATAGAGCAGGCCCGGACGACACTCCGCCATGGAATGGAAAATAGAAGTCAGGGCAGTCTTCAGGCGTTTCGATTCCTGCTCGGCGTAAACACCAGTGGAACTCGTCGAAAGGACCGGGACGGTGACGCCAAGGACTTGCGTAACTTCTTCATTGGTGAGAGGGCGGAAGTAATCTTCAAAATAAGGAAGGCGATCGGCACGCGTGAAAATCACATAAACGGGGAAATTGATGCCCAGGGTTTGCGAGATGTGTTCAAGGCGAGTGCGAATCGCGCGGGAGTGACCGGTGACATCGTCCGGTCGGCCGACCTTACTGAGCTTTTCACAGTCAAAACAGATGACCGCGGCGCGGGGAGCGGCCTGCCCGCGGCCAAGAATGGACTTGAATCGGCCGGGCAATAGGCTTTTGAGAAGCCGATTCCAAGTACCGCTGTCACCGAGCAGCCCCCCAGCCACTTCAATGAGAATTGCGCCGCGGGCGAACCAGAGGTTGGCCAAACGAGTGGGTGCGACACCGTCCTCCTGATAGACGTTGCCGGAGAGCAGCTCAGGTTCAAGGCCAGACTCCTTAACGACCGAAGTCTTGCCTGCGCCCACTTCTCCCACAACGAAGAGAATCGGCAAGGAAGAAAGAGTGGTGCCGGAGGGCAACCGCGGGGATTTCGCGATGCGCATCTCCGCCTCGCGAATCGCCGAGAGAATGTCGTCGCCTTCCCCGGAAGTCCCGCCTTCTGGAGACTCCGAAGCAGGCTTCGAGGAGTCCGACTTGCGGCGGTTGCGGTACCAAAGGAAGAGTGCACCAGCGATCAACAAAATCAGAAGAAAGGCACCGCCTCGGAAAATCCAAAGATTGACGCCCTGAAGATCGAACCAGATTCCCGCGAACCAGGCGATCAGGCCTGCGAATAGCACCCCGACGGCGGCGCCGAGACTCTGCCACGAGACTTGCATCACAGTCCTACCAGAGGGAAGAGGATTTGCATGCTGGCGGACGCAGCGAATGGGTTAGAGAGCAGGACCCGATAAATCAAAAAGAGCAGAGCTGCGGTGAACAGGGAAATCAGAGCGGCGACGAGCAGGCGCTTCATCAAGGGGTCAGACAGAGTGACCTGGACGGCTCCCTCCGGGATCGTCCAGCCGGGAGAAAAGCAAGGCAGAGTACCCCGAATGCGTCTGATCTTATCGGCGATGGAATCGAGAATCGTCCGAACCGAGCCGTGATATCCGAGGCCGTACCGGCCTTGGTAGCCCATCAAGATGCAGAGGGAAAAAACCTCCAGTAGGTCGGCGGTACCGTGAGAATCGTTGCGTCGAAGTAGCTGGTCGACGTGCTGAAAGAAAACTTCGCCGGCCTGGGCGTGGCCGAACATTTCCTCCTGCAAGGGCAAACGCGCCCAATCGGCGAAGGCCGGGTCGTTGGAGCTCAAGATCGATTCGTCGAGAAAGGCGACGATGGCGAAAGTCGCGAGGCGCACATCGTCTTGCGGATACATTTTGGCGATGCCTTCTTTTTCTGCCTGTCGCAAGGCGCCCTGGAACTGGGTGCGGAACGATTTTGCATCGGTCACGGTTTGCCGCTTGGCGCGAAGGCGAGCGATCACGGTCAGAGCGTTTTGATACACCAAGGCCAGATTATCGCGCCGGCGCTGGGTCGGGTGTTGAGCTTGGGCCTGGCTGGTTGCTCCAAATAACGTCGCGCCCATCGTTGTCCCCTAGGATTCCACAATGACCAAGAGTTCCACTTCCGGGTCGGGGATTTCCCCGGGAAGGTATACTCCTATACTCTTTGATTGCACAATGTCTTCCCATTGTTTACCCGAGCGGCTAATCCCGAAATACTGAAATTCGACCTTGGGGGCTACGGCCGAAGGAGGAACGGAAAAGTGTATGAGGGGAAGACCCGGCAAGGCGGCCTTGACAACCTCGCGCAACAATCCCCCCGAACTGAACTTGACGAGTTTGGGCGCGCGAACTGCCAAGTCGAGCTCTCCAATCTCCGATCGAATCGCCAGAACCCACTGAGAACGGCCAAGGCAGCGCAGATCGACAATCTTGCCCTCATGGAAATATCGATCTGTTTGGGAAAGAGGAACGGTAATGCAGTTGGAGGGTAGGACAAGCTCGAGATGAGCCCGGATATGGCTGTCCAGCAAATGGAAACAGGAAGCGAGGTCGTCGTGATTATAGATGGGCAGAGATTGAGGATTGGAGCCTAGACTGAACGTGCAAAGCGCCCCAGCCAGACGCGCCATTTCGAGGTAGAGCTGCTCCGGATGGCCACGCTTGCTCAGGCAGAGATGGCGCAGAACAGACAAACCGCTGTTAATGGTGTGAACAAACCAGAAACTGGCGATCTCTTGAGAGGAAAAGCCCGCGCGGATTCCTCCAATCCTGAGCCCCGACATCGAATTGCTCTTGTCCTCAAGGATTTCAATCAGCCTTCGCGCCACTTTCATCAACCGGTCGCTTGCGCTGATCTGCAAGCAAGGGGGGATGTACGCGGGGTCGTACGCCAGGTGCCCGGTTCCATCCCTCATCACGCGTGCAATGGGCAAGAGGTTCGCATCGGAGATTTGCTCTGTCTCCAGAATAAAGTGGATGTTTTTTCTTGCGACCGGAATGAGCTGGTCGTCTTTGCCGGTATTGTCGTCGTGAAGTTTGCGTAGCTCCGATGTGTAGCGATACTCCCAGTGCGGAGTTTCAGCAGGAGGAACGAAGCAATTTTCTCCGTCCGGGCGCGACGGGGCGATCGCCAGGAAAACGAGGCTGGACTCCCGGGTGCTCGGAAATAACCGCGAGATGTCGCGGTCAGGAGCTGCAGGATCCGCGGAAGGCATGTGAAAGGCGAGACCGTCCGGGAAAATGCCGGTGGCAAATCTCAGAGAAAGAATTCCGTTGCGTATTGCCGCGGAATCCAGCTCGTAATTGAGAAAGCCGTAGGGTGCGAACCACAAGCTCGACGTGGAGAACTGGATTAGATCCTCGAAAGAACGCGCCTGGGCCTGGAAATGCTGAGGGGCAAGATACATGCCTTCGGACCAGACCACCTTTGAAAGATGTCTCATGGATAGGCCAGGCTGCAATTCTTCACCAGAAATTCACCAACAGAATCAGGTTTTGAGCTGCAGACAGTTCCCCCGGAAGTCCCGATGCCATGTTGGCCCTCCGTAAGTGCGCCCTACTATGGACATTGGGCCGGAGGTTGTCAAGCACGGCGGGCAAGCTAGGAATGACGGAGCCGATGAGCACGATCGGCAAGACTGGCATGACTAGGCGGGTGAATCCTGCTAGTATCCAGGCGATTTGCCTCGAGCCATGCCATTGCCTCTTCCCATTCTCGGTGAGCGTTCCCAGTTCGAATGCCTGCGCCATTTTCTCGATAAGGTAGGCTATCGAGACGGAGAACTTTGCCGCCGGCTAGGCCTCGATTCCCTGGATTATCTGGAGCTAGCGACACTTCCCGAGGCCCGCGTCGCCGGGGTGAGGGATTCCGGCCCTTTCAATGCAATTACCCGGCTATTTCTTCTCGGACGGTTCGTCGATGAAGGCGAGATGGACGCTGTGGTTCCTTCCGACGTGCGGGCCGCGAGTGAGGCCCTCGGATTGGTGGCCCGAACGGCCCGGGACCCCGCCCGATATGCGAGTACGGTGGCCCTTTACCCGGTGGAAGACCTCTACTTTGTTTCCGATCGTTGGATCAATCCGGACCTTTCCCCCATCGAATCCTTTCCCGATGTCGTCTATCCAGCACTCACGAAAAGCACCAAGGAATTTCTGCGTTTCCTGCCACGCGACCATTGCCAAGATTTCCTCGAAGTTTGCGCTGGCAGTGGAATTGCAGCGATCGTGGCGTCGCAAAGTTCCAGCCAATCGTGGTCGGCGGACATAACGGCCCGATCGACCCAATTTGCAAAATTCAACGTCGCCCTGAACGGGTTAAGCAACGTGACCGTCGTCGAAGGCGATCTCTACGAGCCACTCGGCGCGAAAGCGTTCGATCGCATCGCCGCCCACCCGCCCTACATGCCGGTGCTGCAGCCGGCAGAGATTTACTACGACGGAGGGGAAGACGGAGAGCGACTCACGCGCCGTATCGTCGAAGGATTGCTCTTGAATTTGCGGCCCGGGGGTCGTTTGTATTGCCGGACGCTCGGGACTGATCGCGCGGAGCACTCGTTTGAACGGCGCGTTCGCAAGTGGCTTGGTCAGGCCGAGGCCGAGTTCGACGTGGCTTTTTTTGTGTCAAAAAATATCGAGGCCTCGCGATTTGCCACGGACTCCGCTCTTCGCAAATGCACGGGTCCGAACGAGGTGTCCCGCTGGCTCACGCACTTGGCGCGCCTGGGCATCAAAGAGATGCTGACGGGCATGCTGGTTGTGCAGCGGAGAGAGTCGAGCCGCCCGGTCTTCACGATTCGCCGCTCGCTGGCCCCCACTACCTCGCTCGAAGAAACCGAATGGCTCTTACGATGGCAGACCGAGATGATGAATCCTGGCGCGCTCCGGGGATTCGAGGAGTTCTCGCCGGTTGCCGCTCCGACACTGCAAATAACGGCGCGCCATCGGCTCGAGAGCGGCCAGGTGACGGCCTCGGATTTTACCCTGACGAGCAGTTTTCCCTTCCTCATGGACTGCAGGATCGAGCCTTGGATGGGAAGCCTGCTGGCACTGTGCGATGGCACAAGGACCATTCGCAGAATTCATGAAGAGAGTATTGCATCGCAGTGGATTCGTCCTGATACACCAATCGATGAGTTTGTAGAGTGGATGCAGACGATGATTTCCGGCGGATTTCTGACCTTGACCGAAACGCCTAAGCCTCGGGCAGCACAATGACGAGTTCCAATTGCGGATCGGCAATGTCGTTCGGAACGAAAGCGGCCAAAGAGCGGGACTTCTGAACGCCTTCCCAGGCCGCTCCGGACTGGTTGATGCTGAAATACTGAAAATTCAACTTCACTGGTATGGAAGCCGGAGGCTTCGAATGGGTCAAGGTCATGCCGGGCAAAGCCATGCGCACAATATGATCTATCTGTGTCGCCGAACAGATCTTCACGAGCTGAGGTACCTTCCTGGCCAGGTCGGCCTCGGGAAGGGAGGAGTTAACGGCCAGATAGAACTTGGTTCCCACTAGGTAGCGCTCCTCTTCCAGGGGCGTGGCGTATATGGCGGTTTGCACAAGCTTCATCGGTAAAGACACAAAATTGCTCGGCACCACGGTTTCAAGCAATTCCCTGACTTTTTCGTCCAAATCCGCGAAACACGTCCCGAGCTCGTCGTGATCGTACGCGGGAAGATCGTTCGGTTGGATCTTCAATGAGAACGTGGACAAAGCGCCGCCGAGTCCGGACAAGAGACGATACAGCCGTTCCGGATGCACCTTCTGTGTGTTGTGGAAGTGGCGCAACATCGGGAGGTGGCTGTTGACGGTGTACAGCAACCAGAAGCTCGCGATGTCGGCCGCCGAGAAGTCCGCGAGATTGGAGCTTCGCTGCCGGCGGCCGTTCGCCAGAATGGCGCTCTGTGCCACCAAGATCTCCAAAAGGCGCCGGGCCATATTCTTGAGACTCGGACTCGCGTAGGCATTCAGCAGCGGCGGAATAAAGAAAGGATCGATCTGCAAACCCCCAGCCGCTGTGCGCCTAAGGCGCGCGACCCGCAACGAGCTGCATCCCTCTCGCGATTCTCTTTCCATAAGGAATCGGAAATTTTTTCTCGCCAACTGCACGGGCTTTTGCGTACCACCCGTGTTTTCATCGCCGAGTTCCACGACCTCGGAAATATATCGGGTGTCGGCTCCCCGTTGCTCTACCGATACGTTAAGGCCGCGCTCGCGGTGATGAGGAATGGCCAGATACACATCTACGGTTTCCTGTTCCTGGTCGAAACAGGTGCCTAGCGGTTTCGGCGCGGGGGCCCGGTCAGAATCTGGAATGTCGAACGGGAGACCATCCGGAAAAAGTCCCACGGCGCGTTGCAAGGCAAAGTTTCCGGCGCCAAGAGCTTGCTCGTCGATTTGCAGCTGTTCAAAACCCCAAGGTCGAAAATTCAGCGCTTCGAGTTGGAATTGAATCGCGTTTTCGAGGTAGCGATCCCGCGTCTGTAAGTGTTGGGGTGTGAGAAAAGTTCCCTTCGACCAGATGACCGGCTGCAGTTGACGCATGGTTGCTGGGGATACCGTAACAATAGCACCCGTTAATGTCAAAATTGCTCGACCTTCCTTGCAGGATCAGGCTCCGAATGCCCTGGCCTCTTCTTTCGTGGAAATCAGGTGGCCCACGTATTCCAATTTTCCGTGGCTGTAGGCGGTGACGAGGTCTTGCGGATAGCTGGTGTTGGGATTTTGATCGATGAAGGAAGCCCCCGCGCGGCTATAGGCTTGAAGCACCAGTTGTGAGCAGTAGAATTTGTCCGAACTCTTGAACATGCCGCCCCGCGCTGCGGCACAGGGAAGAATGCCAAAGGCCAACACGCAAACCATACCGCCCCGGTTGGCCCGAGAACCCGCCGCCGCCGCTCCAACCGTGTCGTACCGGCGGTCCTTCCAACCTCTTGCGATTTGCACGATCTTGGAGGCCGTTACAGGATTCATTCCCCGCACGCGGTACGCGACCGCGAGGATGTGCCCGTGGAGCGAGAGCAACAGCCCACGCACGAGGACTCCTTCGCCGACCGCTTCGATCACTTGGCCTCCGCCAGCGTAGAGCGCCGCATGACTAACGTCCGACGAGGTTCCCCAACGGATGCCTTGGGAGACGGTCTCTTCAGTCGTAGAAACAATGATGTCGGCGGGCCATAGCGCGCCGTCCGAGATGCACATTCCTCCACCGCTCGTGGGAGTCAAAGGTATGGTGTCCATGGATTCCTCCGCGAAGTACCTCAAGTGACGCGAGACTATAGCGGAATGGACCGTCTTTTTCCAGACCAATCGAGCGAGGCAAGGTGCGAGCTGGTCCCGAGCGTGTACCACTGCGACCACATCCAACCGAGTTCCGGTTTGTCACGAATTTGAGGGGGGAAGCAGAGGGCCGGGGTCTTTTTTTGCTTAAACCACTTGACAGATTCGTGAACATTGTGCTAAACCGTGCACCCTATCGGGCTCGACGGACAGGTGCTCCCGCCATCGAAATCTGAGCCAATGAGGTGCCAGCCGTGCCAGGAAAAGAAAGCGTCAATAAGAAGCTTGAACGAGTGCGTCCACCGCGTGTCCACGTCACGTACGACGTTGAAGTCGGCGATGCGATTGAAGTTAAGGAGCTGCCGTTCGTAATGGGCGTAATGGCGGATCTGAGCGGCCAGCCCGTGGAGGAGCTCCCGAGGCTGCGCGATCGCCGGTTTGTTGAGATTACCCCGGACAACTTCGACAGCGCGCTCGAGAGCTTTAACCCGCACCTCGAATTTGCCGTGGAGAATAAGCTGAGCGAGGACGCCAAAGCCGGTCAGCTTGCGATCAGCCTCGATTTTAAAAAACTCGAGGATTTCGAGCCGGCTCAGGTTGCCAAGCAAGTGGAACCGCTGAAGCAACTGCTGGACTTGCGCAACAAGTTGGGTGACCTGCGCGGGGCGCTGCAGGGCAATTACAAACTCGATGAGGCCCTGATGGAAATTGCGGGCAACACGGAAAAGCTGAACCAGGCAAAGAAGGAACTCGAAGCCGGAAAAGGTGAAGGAGAGAAAGCATGAGCGCGGGCGACGCATCGGCCGCTGCAAAGGCAGCGGAGAGCCAGGCAGTAGAGGGTAGCCTGCTCGACAAGATTGTAGAGCAGGGGCGGTTCGGGAAAGAACCGGCGGCACGGGAACGCGGCAAAGACCTGGTGAAGGAATTTGTCGCCCAGGTTGTCGCCGGACACATGACCTTGTCGCGCGACGCAGACGCGTCGATCAACGCGCGGATTG